>Ga0182021_10003863_pt1 | contig 17576 bp, 13 predicted proteins | sample 612E3MmetaG_FD_120493 | JGI IMG/M metagenome (GOLD analysis project Ga0182021, IMG submission 120493) | Permafrost microbial communities from Stordalen Mire, Sweden - 612E3M metaG (Illumina Assembly) | ecosystem: Environmental > Terrestrial > Soil > Wetlands > Permafrost | place: Sweden... | reverse complement strand
CGAGAAGATCACCTGGGGCAAGCTTGGGGCGACGACGCCGAAGTTCATCATCGAGAGCGACGCGACGATCGTGGCGCCGCTGATTTTCGCCTGGGTGCTGGGACAATAAGCGGCAACGCCAGCCGTCGGCTCTCGCCTTTCGACCCAACCGTGATCTGGCTGTACCGATTTCTGTTCTTTCCCGCGCTCGTCCTGGCCGCGCCTTATTACCTGCGCCGCATGCGGAAGCGCGGGGGATACGGGCCCAATTTCAGCCATCGGTTTGGCGGTACGCCGCCGCTGCCCTCCAAGCGGCCCGGCGTGCGGCGCATCTGGCTGCAGGCGGTGAGCGTGGGCGAGATGCTGGCGGTCGGACCGTTGCTTCGCGCGTTGAAGACCGACGAGACCGTGGAGGTCTACCTCACCACGACCACCAGCACGGCCCACCAGATCGCCCAGGACAGTTACGGTTCGCTGGTCAGCGCGCTTGGCTATTTTCCGCTCGACTGGTGGCCGTTCAGCGCTCGCGCGTGGCGGCGGGTGAAGCCCGATCTCGCGATTCTCATGGAGGGCGAGCGGTGGCCGGAACACATCCATCAGGCGGCGCGCCGCGGAGTGCCGGTGCTGAGCATCAATGCCCGGCTCTCCGACCGCAGTTTCCGCCGGATGTGGAGGGTGCGCCGCCTGGTGCCCTCGCTGCTCGGCGGCGTCTCTTGCAGCCTGCCGATATCCGCGCAGGACGAGCACCGCCTCCGTGTCCTCGGTGTCCCCGCGGAGAAGCTCCGGACGCTGGGCAACATGAAGCTCGACCTGACGATTCCCCCGCTGGGGGAGGCCCAGCGGATCCGGTTGCGGCGGGAACTCGGCCTGGGCGATGGCCTGGTGCTGCTCGGTTCGTCCACTTGGGACGGCGAGGAGCAGGTCCTCGCGCAGGCGTTGAAGGCCGCGCGCAGCCGCGACCTGAGCGTCTCGCTCCTGCTCGTGCCCCGTCATGCCGAGCGCCGCGACGTGGTCGCCGCCGCGCTGGCGAAGACCGGACTGCGTTTTCACCTGCGATCCCACGGGGCGGCGCCGCGGGAGGTGGACATCGCCGTGGCGGACACGACGGGCGAACTCCGTGACCTCACGCAGCTGGCGGACGTGGTGTTCTGCGGCAAGAGCCTGCCGCCTCATGATGGCGGGCAGTCGCCGATCGAGGCGACATCGCTGGGCAAGCCATTGCTCTTCGGACCTCAGATGACGAATTTCCGGGAGGTGGCGCGCGCCTTGCGCGAGTGCGGCGGCGCGCGCGAGGTGCTCAATGGGAGCGAACTGATCACGGCGTGCGTCGAACTGCTGGCCGACGAGCCGCAGCGCGAACGGATGGGCGCGGCCGTGCTCGCGTGGCACGCGCACAATCGCGGAGCCGTCGAACGCACGCTGGCGGTGATCCGTGAGTTTCTGGGCGCCGGCGGGCAGAACCCGGCCGGCCGGTGAGAACTCAGGCCTGCTGCAGGTAACTGCGACCCTTGTATCCCGCGGCGAGCAGCGCGAAAATCGCGGCGGCCGTCGCCATCAGCCCGGCAAAGACCCAGAAGAACGTGGCGAGCGAGAGCGTTTCCAGCGGCGCCAGAAATGCCACCAGCACGTTGCCGAAGGTCACGCAAAGCAGCCAGAAACCCATGATGGTGGATTTCATCGCGCGCGGCGCCTGGGTGTAGGCGAATTCCAGGCCCGTCACCGACACCAGCACCTCCGCAGTAGTCAGGATGAGGAACGGGATGATCTGCCAGAGCACGTGGACCTCCCCGCGACCCGCGGCCTGGATGCGCGCCTGAAGGAGCGCCACGGCGACGAAGGCGAGCGACGCGAGAAACATGCCGATCGTCATCCGGTGGAGCGGCTTGAGCGGGCGGTTGCGGCGTTCGAGCGGCTGGTAGACGAGCACATTCAGCAGTGGAATGATGATCATCACCATCAGCGGATTGAGCCCGGCGATCTGCGCGGGGAGGAGGGCGATCTTGCTCATGCCGCCGAGCGCGATCTGGCGCCCAAGTTCCTCCTGACCGCAATCCGCGGCCAATTGTCCCAGCGCCGGCAGGCCCACGCCGGACTGCAGGAGAAGGGCGACCAGACCCCAGACGCCGAGCAGGCACGGAAAACCGAGCTTGAGCCAGCGCGGCATCGCGCGGTTGGCCACCCAGAGGAAGAGCCAAAGCGCGCCGAACAGCGCACCGAAGACCACCGCCGGAATGACCCAGCCGTACCAGAAGACCACCGGCACGGTGAGGCTCAGATTCATCGCCTTAGCCTGTTCCACCCAGGTGGAGGAATGCTGGTCAAACAGCGCCCAGAAGACGCTAACCATCGAAAACACCACGATGATGCGCAAGACCGCCGGCGGGCCGTCCGCCGCCTCGTCGCCGAAGCGAACCCGCGCCGGCGCCCAGAAGCTCTCTCCGGGCGGGCGCGTTCCGCGCTGGCGCCAGCAATACAGGAGCGTGGCGAAGAAACCCGTGTCCTGCTGGATCTGCTGGCGCGCCATGAAGAGAACGACCCCGAGCGCAAAACCGCCGGCCGCCCCGAGCGCGTGTGGCCAGTAACTGTGGGCGATGTGGACCAGCGTCGCGGCGACCGCACCGGTCTGGTCGCTCATCGCGGCGCGGACGACCTCCTCGGCCACCGAGGCCCCCACCGCCACCAACACCAGGAGCGGAGTGGCCAGGAATGACGAAGCGAGAAAATCAAGCAGGCCGAGCTTTCCGCCCGGCCGAGCCGGCGCGCGCACGAACTTCCGCCGTCCGAACCAGAACACCGCGGTGGCGAGGGCCATCAGGATGCCGGGCACGCCGAAAGCCCATTTGGGGCCGTAGTGTTTGAAAAGCCATGGGGTGAGGAGCGTCGCGAAGAACGAGCCGAAGTTGATGATGAAATAGAAGATCTGGAAGATCCGCGTGACCAGGTGGGCATTCTTGGCGGTGAATTGATCTCCCACGTTGGCGGAAACGCACGGCTTGATTCCGCCGGAACCGAGCGAGATGAGGATGAGCCCGGCGAAGATCGCCGTCTGGGCGAGGCTGAGATTCCCCGCCGAGCCCGCGCTGCCCCCGAAGGCCAGCGCGGCTTGCCCGGCGCAGTAAACGAGCGAGACCCAGAAGATGACCCGGTATTTCCCGAGAAGGCGGTCGGCCAGAATTGCTCCGATCATCGGAAACAGATAGACGCCGGCGTTGAACAGGTGGGTGACCTGTGTCGCGTGGACCTTGGCTGCGGTGAGCGCATCCGGTGCGACGGTCGACTCGGCGGCGAACCCGATGAAAAGCGAGGTAAGGTAGATGTAAAGGATCTGCCTCATCCCGTAGAAACTGAAGCGCTCGGCGCCTTCGTTGCCGACGATGTACGGAATGCCGGAGGGGAAGCGGTCATCCCGCTCGGTGACCGGTGGATCGGGGCGGGTGGGGGAGGCGGCGGGGGTGCTCATGGGCCTGCCTTCACGAAATGAGGCTTCCGCTGCGCGGCGAGGCAAAACGGCGCTGCCGGGGTCTCGAGCGGCGATGAGCCCGCAGGCGGTCGGACGATCCTCACGCTAAGCCGCAAAGCGGTAGAGTAAGAATGAACCACGCAGTCCGCCGAGGAAGCGGAGGGGCGCCCCAAAATAACCCAAAGGCGATTCCTTTGAGTTCCTTGTGGTCTATTGTGGCCAGGCTCTCCGGTTGATTGTCTCAGCCGGGATCATGCAATTGCTGGCAATTCTCCTCTCGTGCGCGCGAATCGATTGGTGTGCGGGTGTAGGAAGCCCGCTTGCGGGCGATCATCGGTCGCAAGCGACCTTCTTACTGAATGATCCCGGCTCAGGGCCTTGGCGGTTGCTCCGTGGTGAGTTCTTCCCGGCCGGCGCATTCATGCCTCGACCGACTCGGCGGTGTCCAAGGCCGGCTCCTCGTCCGGAAGCGGATGGTCCCGCGCGAAAGCGGCGTAGTCGAGAAGTTCGAAGCGGCCATCGTGATGCTCGACGACTGCTGTCAGCGACTCGATCCAGTCGCCGGAGTTGAGGTAGTGAATCCCGCCGATCATCTTGTCGGCGGGGGTGTGGATGTGGCCGCACATCACGCCGACACAGTGATGGTCTTGCGCCAGCTTTGCGATGTGGCCTTCGAATTTCGACACGTGGTTGACCGCCGTCTTCACGCGGGCCTTGATGGCCTTGCTCAGGGACCAGTATTCCAGGCCGCGCCAGGCCCGCCAGGCGTTGTAGGCGCGATTGATCTTCAGGAGCACATGGTAGCCCCAGTCACCGAGGTGGGCGAGGAACACGAAATTCTTCGTGACCGAATCAAACACATCCCCGTGCAGCACGAAGTAACGGCCGCGCAGTCCTTCGTGGACGTGGTCTTCGACCAGGAGGAGGTTCTCGAATTCGAGGGGCAGGAAGGCGGCCAGGATGTCGTCATGATTCCCGCGGAGATAAACGATCTGCGTATCACGCTTCTCGAGCATCTTGAGCACGAGGCGGACGAACCGCGTGTGCGCCTTGGTCCATTGGCCGGCCCGCCGGAGCTGCCATCCGTCGATGATGTCGCCGTTGAGGATGAGTTTCTCACAGCGGACATTGCGGAGAAAGTGATTCAACTCCCGCACCTTGCAGTCAGGCGTGCCGAGATGCACGTCAGAGATGATCACCGTTCGGACCTTGAGACGTTTCTTGTCCATGGTTGTGGTCGGAAAGCACGGCGACAGGCGAGGCGACCCGGCACCCGGCCGGCACCAGCAGGAGCAGGCTGCGCGGGCGGACGGAGATCTCGACGGCGGGGCCGGTTGCATGGGTTTCACCATCCGTATGGATGATTCCCGGGCGGGGGCGCTCGACAAGAAAGCGGGCGCCCTGGAATCGCCGCACCCGCGGGCTCCGGTCGAAAGTGCCGGCGAAGAGCCGCGCCACGAGCGGGAGCGCACCGAGAACGCCGGGAGGGCTCACTGTCACCAGATCGAGCAATCCATCATCGACGCGGGCGCCGGGCGCCAACCGGGCATTATTGCCGTATTGGTCGGAGTTGGCGACCGCCACAATGAAGGCATCGAGCGTCTCCCGCGTGCCGTTGCCATCGGAGACGGTGACGCGCTCATGACGATGGCGGAAAAATGCGGTCAGACCGGTGTGGGCATAGGCGGCAAGGCCGCGGCGGGTCAGGCGATTGAAACGACGGCTGATCTCGGCGTCGAAACCGAGTCCCATGGCGTTGAAGAACGGCCGGTCGTTGGCGGTGCCCGTGTCGATGGCGACGACGCGGGCTGTCGGGTCGGCGAGCAGCGCGAGGGCGCGGCGTGGCCGGAGGGGCAGGCCGAGGTGGAGGGCGAGGCCGTTCCCCGAGCCGCAGGGGACAAGCGCCAGGGCGGCGCGGGCGCCCACCAACGCCTGGGCGACCTCGTTCATGGTGCCGTCGCCGCCGACGGCGACGATGCGCTGGCAGCCGTCGTCCAGCGCGGCCTGGGCCAGCTCAGTGGCGTGGCCGGGGCGCTCGGTGAAGACGATGCTGGCATCGATGCCCTGGGCGGCGATAAAGGCTTGGAGGGCGGAAACCAGCCAGGGATGGCGGAGGTTCCGGCCCGAGCACGGATTGAAAATAAAACGCGTCTTCATGCCGTGGCTGGAACCGGAGTCTGGATGCCCCGGGCGAGCAGTTGGACCGCGATCGCTCGGCTGGCGTCGGGATGGGCGAGGGGTGCGAGCGCGGAGCGCCACTGGCGCCACGCCGCGCCACGATGGGCGAAAGCCCGGTGCAGCGCAGCGACAACGGCGTCGGGCGTTTTCACGAGCGTGTCGGCGTGCCGGCGGCGGAGCAGTTCGTAGTTGCCCTCCTCCTGGCCTGGCACGATCTGGTTGACGAGCATCGGGCAGTTTGCGGCGAGGGCCTCCTGCGTGGTGGCCCCGCCGGCTTTGCTGAGGACGACATGGTGGGTCATCAGCAGTCGGGGAATCTCGGTGGTCCAGCCGAGGACGTGGGCCGGATGCGGCCGGCCGGCGGCGAGTTGCTCAAGGCGGCGGCGCAGCGGTTCGTCGCGACCCACGGCGAACGTGAGCTCCCAGTCGGTTTCGGCGAGCAGCCGCCGGGCGGTCCTCCAGGCGTGACGGACGCCGGAGTGGATGATATAAAGCACGCGCGGGGTCGCTCCGGTTGCAAGGTCGGGCGGCGCGAGGTCGCGCGCATGCTCGGTGAAGAACGCCGGGACTGGAAAACCCAGGACCTGCAGCCTGGCCGCGGGCACTCCCATGGCGCGGACGATCCCGGCAGTCTCCTCGTTGGGCACGAACCAGCCGGTGCAGGCGGGGCGCGTCCAGAGCGAGTTGATGCTGATGGAATCCGTGACGAGATTGTAGAAGGGCGCGGCCAGCCGACCGGCGCGGGCGAGCCGTTCGAGCAGGAAACCGTAAACCGGATAAGTGCAGCAGATGGCGGCGGGTTGCTCCTCGCGCAGGAGCATTTCCAGCCGGCGGAGTTCCGCGCTCACCAGCCAGAGGTGCCGGGGAAAGATCTGGTGGCGATCGAACCACAAATAGAAGCTGCTCCAGAGTCTTGGGGTGCCATTGATGGCGGCGAGGTAGGCTCGGCGGGCGACCCGGTTGCGGCGCGGCGCGGCCAGGGCGAACAGATCGGCGACCCGGGCGGACCCGGGCCCGGCTAGTGACTCGCAGGCCTCCGCAAGATTGCGGGCCGCGGCGTTGTGCCCTTCGCCAAAGCCGGCGGTGAGAATCAGGAGTTTTGTCATGGAGCGGAGGACAGGGCAACGGCCAGGAGCTCAGCCTCGAACCGCTGGATGACCTTCTCCCACGACTGCGCAGTGAACGCCGTCGCGGCGGCTGCGCGCAGGCGGATCCGCAGGGCTGCGTCGCGCGCCAGGTCGATCGCGGCCGCGATCAGTGATTCGGGTTGGTCGCAGGGCGCGGCCAGGCCGTTCTCGCCATGGCGGACGAACTGGCGGGCAGCGGCGTAGTCGAAGCTGGCAACGGCCAGTCCGCTGGCCATGGCCTCGGTGAGCACATTGCCGAAGGTTTCGGTCAAACTGGCATGAATGTAAATGTCGGCGGAGGCGTAATACCGGCCGATCTCCTCCCGCGAGAACGTCCCCGCGAAGAGGCAGTCCCGGTGCTCCCTTTGCAGTCTCGGCTTCAGTGGCCCTTCGCCGGCCAGGACAAAGCGCAGCCGGGGGTTGGCCGCGCGCATGGCATCGTAGGCGCGGAACAACAGCTGGTAGTTCTTCTCCGCAGCCATCCGCCCGACATGAATGACCACCGGTTCGTCCGCTCGGGCGCCCCAACTCGCCCGAAGCGCGGGCGAACGGTGGGCCGGAGAAAAGCTGCGCAGATCAATCCCGCGTGAGAGCACGCCCAGCCCGGTGAAGCCGAGGGCAGCCAGCTCGCGGCAGAGCTCCTCGGTTGGCGCGAAGGTCCGGAGGGTGCGATTGTGGACGTGGCGCAGCCAGGCCAGGGCGAGCCAGCGTAACGGGGCCAGGCCGTAGTGGCCGGCATAGGAATGGAAATTGGTGTGGAAGCTCGAGGTGACCGGCAGGCGCAGGGCGTGGGCCGCGGTGATGGCGGAGGCCCCGAGCGGGCCTTCGGTGGCCACATGGACGAGGTCGGGGGGATCCTCGCGCCAGCGCCGGGTCAGGCTGCGCCCCGCCGGCAGCCCGAAGCGGAGCACCGGATAGCCGGGAACGGGCAGGCCGGGCAGGGGCACTTCGCGAAATTCCGGGTGATCCGCCGCGGCCGGGAGGTCGGGCCGCCACGGCCGGTAGACGGTCACCGCGTTGCTCCGGCGGCCGAGCTCTCGGGCGATGACCCCAAAGGTCATCGCGACGCCATTGATCTCGGGCGGGAAGGTTTCGGTGACGATGGCCAGCTTCACATGTTCAATCGGGTCGAGCGTCCTTTCATCGTCAGAATCGCAGCCGGAGGTGACGGCGGCGTGTCGGTGGCGTGACGATTATGACAAATTCATGACAGTCGCGGGACGGAGAAATTCCAATTCAGGGTTGCGCTGCGCCGGGCGCTTTCTACGCTCGACCCTTTAGCTCGATGCAAAGGCACGGACCGAAACGCATCTATACTCCACAGTCCCTGGAATTCTGGTTCGGGAAACTGGAGCGCGACTGGACGGAAGATTTCAGCGCCAATCAGCTGGAACAAGGCCGCCGCATGTATCGCGACAGCGAGATCCGCGAAGTCGAGCTGACGGTCACGGACGCCATCATCCATCGAAAGGTCGACAAGAAGGAGGAGTACGCCGTCATCGAGTGGGAAGCCGAACGATTCTCTGTGCGCTCGTCCTCGACGGACCCTGAGCTGTCGCGGGCCATCGCGGTGGCCGGCCTGCACGAGATCGAGGAACTCGTGGCCGACGAGATCTCGCCCCTTCCTGGGGAACCGGTCCTCGAGCCGGCTGCGCCGATGGCGACGGCAGGGCATGACCCGGCTGCCGGCGGCAGGAACGGCGGACCCGCCCGGCCGCTGCTCCTCGTGTTCCAGACCAAGGCCGAAGGCCTGACCTTCCAGGCCTTCTGGGTGAATGGGGACAAGAGCCGCACCTCCGCCCTGGGCCCGGCCAACGGCCACAGCAACGGAAATGGAAACGGCAATGGCGATGGCCACGCCCACAGCGATGGCGCTTCGTCGGCTCACGTTAGCTCCAGCGAACGCGGCCGGCTCATCTGCCTGACGACCTATGCCCGGAAGGCCCATTTCCATTATCAACAGGAGTCGCATGTCTACGTGCTGGCGTTGCTGAAGGAGATCCCGGAGTTTCTGCGGACCGTGCTGCCCGTGTGGAAGCGCACCTTCGCGGTCGAGCTTGATGACAACGCGGCCCATCTTGCGAAGGGTGAGCGCGCCGTCGAAATCGAGGCGCATGCCGACAAGAACGGGGGCACCGGCCTCAAGCTTCGCTGGATCTTCCGTGCCGGGGAGCGACTGCTGACCGAGGAAGAGGTGGAAGTGCTCACGCGGCGCGGGGGGTCGACCGTCATTCTGCCGAGCCTCGGAATCGTCTCGCTCGCCCCGGAGAAATGGGAGTCGCTCACCCAATGGCGGCGCACGGTGGAGGAGACCCTCCAGCCCGACGGCCAGCTGCCGCCGTACCTCATTTTTTCGCTGTTCAGCGACGACCGGCTCAAGGTCACGCTTTCCCCGGAGGTCGAGGCCTGGCGGCAAAGCGTCCTGGCGCCGCCGGCCGCGCCGCCGGTGCTGCCGGAGATCCTGCGGCCCTATCAGCGGCGCGGCGTCGAATGGCTGCACCACCTCTGCGGAGTCGGCTGCCACGGTTTGCTCGCCGATGAAATGGGCCTGGGCAAGACCCTCCAGGTCCTGGCACTGCTGGCGACCTGCCCGGTCGAGGGCCGACCGAACCTCGTGGTCTGTCCCGCGAGCGTGGTGCCGGTCTGGCGGGAGGAAATGGCCCGGTTCTTCCCGCAGCTGGAGTGTGACGTGCTCAAGACCGGGCACGATTTCACCCTGCGCCGCGATCCGGTGGTGTGGCTGGCCAGCTACACCCAGCTTCGCAAGCACAAGCACCTGCTCGACCAAGCGGAGTTCGGCTACGCGGTGCTCGACGAGGGACAGTTCATCAAGAACCCCGACGCCAAGGTCACCCACGCCTCGTGCTCCATCCGGGCGCGGCACCGCCTCGTGCTCACCGGCACGCCGCTGGAGAACCGCCAGCTCGACCTGTGGTCGATCTTCCGCTACCTCCTGCCCGGCCTGCTGGGCACGCGGCAGGCCTTCGAGGCTGTGCTGGGCGCCGACCGCGCCGGCACGCTGACGCGACTGCGGCAGCAGCTGGCGCCGTTCATTCTTCGCCGCACCAAGAACGAGGTCGCGCAGGAGCTGCCCCCGAAGGTCGAAATGGATCTCCTCTGCCCGCTCACTGATTTGCAGCGGGCCGAATACGGGCGCATCTGCAGCGAGGGCCTCGTGCGCCTGGGCGACGACATCGGCGCGGCCATGCGCGAACGGTCCTTCGGTTTCCTCGCGCTGCTCACGCGGCTGCGGCAGGCCTGCTGCGATCCCGATCTGCTGCCCTGGCTGAAGGCGCCGGTCGCGGAAAGCGGCAAGCTCAACTTGCTGGTGGAAAAACTCGCCGAGGTGGTGGGCAGCGGTCACAAGGCGGTCGTCTTCTCGCAGTTCGTCATGTTCCTCAACCGCGCGCGCGAGGCGCTGGCGGCGAGTTTTCCCGACTTGCCGCGCTTCGAGCTCACCGGGATGACGCTGGACCGGCAGAAGCCCGTGCAGGCGTTTCAAAACGCGCCTGGCGCGGCGGTGATGCTGGTGAGCCTCAAGGCCGCCGGCACCGGCATCACGCTGCATGCGGCGGACTATGTCTTTCTGCTCGACCCGTGGTGGAATCCGGCGGTCGAGATGCAGGCGGTGGACCGCGTGCACCGCATCGGCCAGACCAACACCGTGTTTGTCTACCGGATGGTCACCGCCGGCACCGTCGAGGAACGGATCCAGGCGCTCAAGGCGGACAAGAAGATGCTGTTCGACCGCGTGGTGGGCGACATGAGCGGGGACTTCGACCTCAGCCGCCATTTCCAGTCGCTGCGCACCCTCATTGAGCTGTCGACCCCGGAGGCCGAGCAGTAGGGCGCCAATCCACCGATTGGCAGGCCGTTGCCGCCGCGGTAGGATTTGTTGAAACAGCGAATGGGATCGGCAGCCGCCAGACCTCGAAGTTCGGTGGAGCGGCTTGTCCGCAAGACGCTGTGAGCGCGTTAAGGACAACGCGCTCCACCGTTTTGTTCACGCAAATCGGTGCATGATGTGGTTCGACTGCATGCTTCCGACTGAGATCTCCCGGGATGAGGGGCGATCCTTGGTCCGCCGGCGTTTAATCACGCTCTCGTAACACGGTCGTCATCCATTCGTAACACGAGTTTGAGACCATGGGTCGTCAGAAACGCGCGGAAAGGCGTTCTGTTTCCACCTAATCCATCAACCCAAGATTCCATGGCTAAGTATTCATCCAAATGGCTGGCGCTCGCCGGCATTCTCGCGATCGGCGCTTCCTCCGTCTTCGCCCAGGACAGCAAGGCGCTGATCGATATCTTGATCAAAAAGGGCATTCTCACCCCGGAAGATGCCGCGCAGATTGCCGCCGAGGCCAGGCAGGCGGCGTCCCAGAGCGCCGCGACGCCGGCGGTGCCCCAGGGCGCCCCGACAAGCGCCTCGACGACCACGTCGGCGAGCATCCCGATGAACACCCCGACGAGCAGCACGACGGTCACCGGCAAGTTGTACGTCGACGTAAGCTACCTCGACGCCGAGACCGCCTCCGGGACCAAACTTGCTGCGGGCGGGACTGGCATCGACGTGAAGCGCTTTTACCTTGGGGCCACCCATGTGTTCAACAGCATGTGGTTGGCGAACATCAACACCGACTCGTCCTACTTCAGTGCCACCGGGGCGACGAACGTTTACATCAAGACCGCCTACGTGCAGGCGAAGTTCTCACCCGAGGCCATTGTCCAGGTGGGCGCGGCCAACGAACCGTGGATTCCATGGGACGAGGATCTTTACACCTACCGCTATGTTGAGAAAACGATCGTCGATCGGCTGGCTTTCGGAAATTCGGCTGACTGGGGGGTGCACTTCCTCGGCACCAGCGGGATAGTCAGCTACAATTTCGCGGCGGTGAATGGCGGCGGCTACAAGAATCCCACGCGCAGCAAGGACATGGATTTCGAGGGTCGCCTCTCCGTAGAGCCGGTCAAGGGTCTTACCCTCGCCGTGGGTGGTTATGACGGCAAGCTGGGTAAGGATCTTTACGGCACGCCGAACACCCGCACGGCCAACCGCTTTGACGCGTTGGTCAATTATGCGACCCCGCAGTACGCCCTGGGGGCCGAATATTTTAGTGAGAGCAATTGGGGCTTCACCAACAGCGCGTCGAAGGACAGTAGCGACGGATTTTCGGTTTTTGGGAAAGTCAAGGTCGGCGACCCCTTCTGGTTGTTCGCACGCTGGGATCAAGATAAGCCGGGCCGGAATCTCCACCCGACCTTGGAAGAGAACTATTTCAACTGCGGCTGGGAGTATGTCGCCACGAAGGGGGTCAATCTCTCGCTGGTTTACAAATACGACAAGCTGACCAACCCGTCCTCAGCGAGCCAGGCGGCCAAGACTCAAGAGCTCGGCATGTTCGCGCAGATCGCGTTCTGAGCCGCCCCATCAAGCACTTTGCTGACGAAAACTCCCTAAACCTCGAAACTCTATCATGAATAAGAAAAGACTCCTTCTCCTCGGACTCTTCGGTCTTTCTGCCGCCATGGCGGCGTCGGCCCAGATGCTCATCAACGGCGCCGGGGCGACCTTTCCCCAGCCGATCTACACGAAGTGGTTCGACCAATACTCCAAGGTCGATACCTCGGTCCGGTTCAATTACCAGGGGATCGGCTCCGGTGGCGGGCAGAAGCAGATTCTCTCCGAAACAGTTGATTTCGGGGCCTCCGACGGCCCGATGTCCGATGATAATCTTGCCAAGGCGCCGCGAACCCTCTGGCACATCCCGACGGTGGCCGGCGCGGTGGTGGTCAGCTACAATCTGCCCGGCAATCCTAAGCTGAAGCTCGATGGGCCGACGCTGGCCGGCATTTATGCGGGCAAAATCACCAAGTGGAATGATCCCGCGATTGCCGGGCAAAACAGCGGGGTGGCTTTGCCCGATCAGGATATTGTCGTCGTCCATCGTTCCGACGGCAGCGGCACCACCTATATTTTCACCGACTATTTGAGCAACATCAGCAGCGACTGGAAAGCCAAGGTTGGTAAAAACACCTCGGTCAACTGGCCGGCGGGCCTGGGCGGCAAGGGCAACGCCGGCGTGGCCGGACAGATCAAGCAGTCGCCTGGCGCCATCGGTTATGTCGAACTCGCCTATGCCAAGCAGAATGATCTGCCTTATGCCGACATGAAGAACGCCTCCGGAGTCTATATTACTCCGTCGATCGAGTCCGTTGTCGAGGCGCTGGCCACGGCGACCATACCGGAGGATTTCCGATTCTCGATGGTCAATGCGCTGGGGGAGAAAGCCTATCCGATCGCCGGGGCCACGTGGCTGCTCGTCTACCAGCAGCAAAAGGATGCGGCCAAGGGCAAGAAACTCGTTGAATTTCTGAAGTGGGCCTACGTGGATGGCGAAAAGATGGCCGCCACCCTGGATTATGCTCCGCTTCCCGAAAACGTACAGGACCGCGTGCTAAAACGGATTGCACAGATCACCTACTGAGATTGGCTTGATCCACTGCCCTGAAACAGCGACTTGAAGGCGGAGGGTGCGGGCATCGCACCCTCCGCTAGTTTTCTATGGCTGCGCCGTCCGTCTCAACCTCCCCTCACTCTGCCATCCGGTCGACGCTGCCGGCGGGGGTTCGCTGGCCGGATATTTCGTTCCGCTGGCTGGCTCTACTGGCAGCGGTAACTATTCTCGTGCTGATTGCACTCGTCGGCTGGGAACTTTACCAGGGTTCGCGGCTGGCGATCGGGCACTTCGGCCCCAGATTTCTGGTCAATTCGACTTGGAACCCGGTAACCGACGAGTACGGGGCGTGGCCGTTCATTTTCGGAACCCTGGTGTCGTCGCTCATTGCCCTGGTCATCGCCGTGCCGCTCGGAGTGGCCACCGCCCTCTACCTTACCGAATTGGCTCCGGTGCGGCTCCGCCAGCCTGTCGTCATGATCGTCGAGATGTTGGCGGCGGTGCCGAGCGTGATCTTTGGCTTGTGGGGGATCTTTGTGCTGATCCCCTGGCTGCGCGACCACCTGTTTGTGTGGCTGAAGGAAACACTTGGTTTCCTGCCCCTGTTCCGAGGGACAATCTATGGCGTGAGCATGCTCGCCGCCGGCATCATCGTTGCGATCATGATCCTGCCGATCATCACCTCGGTTTCCCGGGAGATTCTCCGGTCGGTGCCGAACCTGCAGCGAGAGGCAGCCTATGCGCTGGGGGCCACCCATTGGGAGGTGATGCGGATCGCCGTGCTCAGCTATGCACGACGCGGATTGTTTGGTGCCGCCGTGCTGGGTCTCGGCCGCGCGCTGGGAGAAACCATGGCGGTTACGATGGTCATCGGGAACCGGCCGGATATCAGTGCTTCCCTCTTCGCGCCGGGTTACACGCTGGCGAGCGTGATCGCGAACGAGTTCACCGAGGCCACCACCGATTTGTATCTGAGCTCGCTCTTCGAGCTCGGCCTGGTGCTTGTGGCCGTCACGATCGTGGTCAATGTGGTCGCGCAGCTCATGCTGCGATCGCTCGCGGGGAGCGGCACCGGCAAAGTCAGATAGCCGTGCAATGACCACCCCGAGCCAGTTTCAACCCACCGCGCGCCGGCACGCCTGGCGCAAGTTCACCAGTGGGGCAATGGCCGGCTTAATGCTGGTTTGCGCCGTCGCGGTGATGGCCCCGATTTTTCTGGTGCTTTTTTTCCTGGTCCGCGAAGGCGCGTCCTCTCTGGACTGGAGCTTCTTCACCCAGCTGCCCAAGCCCTCCGGCGAACTGGGGGGGGGAATGGCCAATGCGATTGTCGGCACGTTCACCTTGCTCGCGATGGCCGCGGCCATCGGCGTTCCGGTTGGCGTCATGGGGGGCGTTTATCTGGCCGAATACGGTTCGGACCGGGCGAACTCCTGGATTCGCTTCACCGCTGACGTGCTGAATGGCGTGCCGTCCATCGTCTGGGGCATGGTGGTGTACGGCCTGCTCGTGGTGCCGTTCAAGACCTTCTCGGCTTACGCGGGTGGCGTGGCCCTCGGCTTCATGATGATTCCCCTGGTTATGCGCACGACGGAGGAAGTGTTGGTGCTGGTGCCCCAGGGCTACCGCGAGGCCGCCCTGGCCTTGGGGATCCCCCGGTGGAAAACCATTACGGTGATCGTGGTGAGAACCGCGTTGAAGGGCATTGTCACCGGGATCCTGATCGCCATGGCCCGCGTGGCGGGGGAAACGGCGCCGCTCCTCTTCACGGCGTTGGGCAACAACTTCTGGAGTCATCGCCTGTCCGAGCCCATCTCGGCGCTTCCGCTGCAGATTTTCACTTACGCGACCTCCGCCTATGATGACTGGCACCGCCAGGCCTGGGCTGGGGCGCTGGTGCTCATGGGCATGATCCTTTCGCTGAATATTCTGGTCCGAGTCTTGTCTCGCGACCGCTCATTCAAATGAACCGCTGACGACCATGGCCGATCTTTCTCAAGCTAAGCCCGTTGTCACCCGGCCGGTGGCCAGTGCTCCTCCGATGGCTCCTCGGACCCCGGCGGCGATTGCGAAGGAGCCGATGGAAGTGGCTTTCGATATTTCCGGTTTCTCGCTGTGGTACGGGGCGAACCAGGCGCTGTTCGACGTCGGGATCCAGATTCCCGCCCGGGCCGTCACGGCGATCATTGGCCCAAGCGGCTGCGGAAAATCCACGTTTTTGCGGGCGCTCAATCGCATGCATGAATTGACGCCGGGCACGCGAATTGCCGGCCGACTCCGCCTGTTCGGGGAGGACTTGTATGCGGCTGCAGTCGATCCTGCCGTCGTCCGGAGGCGGGTGGGTATGGTCTTTCAAAAGTCGAATCCGTTTCCGACGATGTCGATCGCCGAGAACGTCCTGGTTGGCCTTCGCCTCAACGGGGTGAACGACCGGGCGCTGCTCCGCCAGCGGCTCGAAGAGTCCCTGCGCATGGCGGCGCTTTGGGACGAGGTGAAAGACATACTGGGCCGGCCGGGGTCCAGCCTTTCCGGCGGGCAGCAGCAGCGGCTTTGCATCGCCCGCGCGCTCGCAGTCCAGCCGGAGGTCCTCCTGATGGACGAGCCGTGCTCGGCGCTCGATCCGCTTGCCACAGCCAAGATCGAGGAGCTGATCAACGATTTGCGCGCCAGCTTCACAGTCATCATTGTCACCCACAACATGCAGCAGGCGGCCCGGGTTTCCAACCGCACCGCTTTCTTTTATCTTGGCCGGCTGGTCGAATACGACGAGACCAGTACCATCTTCATGAACCCGTCCAATCCCCAGACCGAGGCCTACGTTGCCGGCCGCTTCGGCTGAGTCTCTTCCCAATGAGCGAAACTCCCGCTGCTCCCCAATTTCACGTCATGAAACGATTCTTCGACGCCGAACTCGAGACCTTCCGTTCGCAACTAATCCTGATGGGCGAGACGGCCATCGAGCAGGTGCGCACGGCCATCCAGGCCCTGGTCGAAGCCAAGACCGGACTGGCCGAGCAGGTGATTGCCGCCGATGACAGGTTGGACCGGCTGGAAGTCGAGATCGACAACGAGGCCGTGCGCTACATGAACCTCCGCGCTCCGATCGCCAGCGAACTGCGGCTCGTCATCGTCGGGATGAAAGCCAGCCATGATCTCGAACGGGTGGGGGACGAGGCGACCAGCATCGCCAAGCGCGCGATCAAGCTCAGCGCCGAGCCTCCGCTCAAGCCGTACATCGACATTCCCCGGATGGTCTCCATGGCGCTGGAAATGCTCCGCGACGCCCTGGACTGCTTCCTCCAGGTCGACGAAGCCAAGGCGGTCGCCGTCTGCAAGCGCGACGCCGAGGTGGACAACCTCAACCGCCAGCTCTACCGCGAGCTGACCAGTTTCATGATCGAGCGGCCGGAGACAATCTCTCGCGCCATCGAACTCATGTTCATTTCCAAGTCGATTGAGCGCATCGCCGACCATGCCACCAACATCGCCGAGGAGATGATCTACCTCAGCCAGGGCAAGGACGTGCGGCACACCGACGAAGTGAAGAAGGACAGCAAACCCGTCGCTTGACCGCCGGGCTCGAAAAGGCTTGGGGTTCGTTTCAGCGGAAGCCTGCCAGCAGGGCCATGCGCATCAGCAGGTAGCCCATCAAGCCGGTGGCAGGCAGCGTCAGCACCCAGGCCCAGACGATGCGCTCTACGATGCCCCACTTGACCGCGCTGAATCGCTTGGAAGCGCCGACGCCCATGATGGAAGTCGAGATGACATGGGTCGTCGACAAGGGAATGCCGATCGTCGAGGCGCCATGAATGATCAGCGCTGCCGTGGTCTCTGCGGCGAAGCCATGCACCGGTTGCAGTTTCACCATCTTATGCCCCATGGTGCGGATGATGCGCCAGCCGCCCGCGGCCGTGCCGGCCGCCATGGTGAGCGCGCAGGAAATCATGACCCAGCGGGGCACCACGAATTCCGGCATCTGCAGAAAGGAAAGCCAGCCGGGAAGGTGCGCGAACGCCCCCGCCTGCGTGCCGGTGAAGAGCGCCAGCGTGATGATGCCCATTGTCTTCTGGGCGTCGTTGGAGCCGTGGCTGTAACCCATGAAGCCGGCGCTGACGAGCTGGGCCTTGCCGAAGACGGCCGACACCACGCGGGGGGATACCTTCCGCAGCGCGATCGTGAGGAGAAACATGAGCAATGCGCCGATGATGAACCCCAGCATCGGCGAGCTTACCATTGGCAGCACGATCTTCGGCCACAGGCCGTTGTGGGAACCTTTGGCATCCACGACCGACCACTTGAGCACGGACCATCGGCCGTCGGCCGAGGCGAGGCCCGCACCGCACAGTCCCCCGATGAGCGCGTGGCTGGAACTCGAGG
>Ga0182021_10003861_pt1 | contig 17589 bp, 12 predicted proteins | sample 612E3MmetaG_FD_120493 | JGI IMG/M metagenome (GOLD analysis project Ga0182021, IMG submission 120493) | Permafrost microbial communities from Stordalen Mire, Sweden - 612E3M metaG (Illumina Assembly) | ecosystem: Environmental > Terrestrial > Soil > Wetlands > Permafrost | place: Sweden... | reverse complement strand
CTTCTCATGAAGTTATTGAAGATTCTTACTTGAAGCTCTTTATCTGTTATAACCTGCCCCCCTCGTTTCATCCTAAGCTTCTGCTGGGTGAACAGCTTCTTGAATCCGGCCTGATACAGAGTGGAGAGTCTTTCAGGAAGAAGAACCATTGATGGCTGCACTTCTGCCCGTGTTTGAGTACTTTCTTTCTGATAAGAATAAAATTGCACCGGAACCTCAAGCATACTGAGTGTCTCAAAAGGATATTTTGTCGAAAAGTTCGATTCAAGATCTTTCAAAAGACCCGAAATAAGCATAGGTAAAGTATCTTTAATTGCTGCAAGGTCTTTTTTATAATAGTCATTCCCGGGAAAATGATAAGAAAGAAATTCAACAGAATCTACCTTTATCTTGTCAGTCAGATAATTGCCAATTGCAAGTGTCAATCCGGTAAGTGGAGATTTTGGCTTATAGATATAATATCCGTTCTCTTTGCTCATCTCTCCCTGGGAAACCGCAACAAGATTGTCTTCAATCTTAACTTTCAGTGTAAATTTTGTAAAATCAATCTTTATCTGTGCCGGATTGGATGGATAATAATTTAACCCCGCAACCGGATACCATTGCGCTTCAGGTGTGAGCAATACATAATCTTTGGTCAGGAAAGCCTGTCGTTTTTTCACATTGACCATTGAGATCTGATAGGGATTCTCGGTGATATCATCATTACAGTTCGGGTAACAAAACGATTCGTTAATTTCTCCTGAATACACAAACTCAACGTTATCGCTCTCTTCCGGATTGAGCACCTTTCCGGCGTTTATTTCAATAATTTGGTTTATTCTTCTGAAATTCAGGTCTTTGCCTCCGGAAGAGATTTTTGTTACTGTCAATGATGGATTAAGTGAAAAGTAGTATTTACTGATTGAGTCACTATTATCATTTGAAATTGTCAAAGCTGCCATGGCTTCAAACGCATTTCCTTTATGAATAAATTCTATAGATGCTTCAGTTATGGTGGCAAATTTCTTATTTTCAAACTCTCTGTTTATTTCAAGAGCCATGCTCTTATCATTTAATACTTTTCTGTAAGTCGAATAAGTATTGAAAGCACAGATTACCGATCCGGTCAGAAAAACAAATAAGAATACTATTGTCAGGATCCTGTGAATTCTTGATTGTGGTAATCGTTTAAACAACAGAATTGTTGCCATAATCAGGAAAAGACCTGCAAAAAGATAAATGAGCCGTTGATTGACTATAACACTTAAATTATCAAATCCGATCATACCTGACCTGAAAATAGGCATACCAAAAGCCATATAATCAAAAATTGATCCGGCTCTGAAGTAGAAATAAAAAATATCAACAGCTGCGTAGCCAAGAAGAAGAAGGAAGGTCACAGCCTGATTTTTAATTAATGACATCAGCGTGAACGCCAGTCCGAGACTGAATATAATTGTAGGTATACTTATAATAAATAGGTAATAGAAATATGACGCAATACTTATCGACATACTTCTTGAAATAATATTAATTACCAGGCATATTGCAAGAATCAATAAATTCAGGCTCAGGAAAAGTCTGAGTATTCCCCATGATTTTCCAAGAATATATTCAAAATTTGACATCGATCTGGTGTAAAGCACTTCATTGGTATCCACCTTCTTGTCACGCTTTAGGAAATCGGAAGCCAGGAAAATAACCACTACAGCCTGGGCAATATTAAGAAGATAGAGATTAATGAGAGGCAGTGCAGAAGAGATCGAAACTACAGCCCAATCCTCGATACCTACAGGTGAGAACATTCCGATATTCATCACTGTGAATATCAAAATGGCACCAATAGAAAAAAGGCGGAAGAACCAACTTCTTCTTAAAGTCTTTGCCTCGTAGCGGGCAACAGTTCTGATATTAACCAAAGATGCCATTAGCTTTTTTTTTATCAATCAATTAAAGAGGCCTGTATCTTATGCTCCATAAAATATACATATGCATGTTCAATGTTTGGAATAATAGGGATTGCATCATATTCCGGAACATCATCCGTGACAACCTGAACTTCCCAACCGGTTTCAACAGGTATGGTGGAGATAACATTGTATTGTTCTTTGACTTTTTCGTACTCTTCCGGAGTAAGGTTAAGTTTGAATACATGACCTTCAGCATGTTTAACCAGATTCTCGGGAGAACCGTTATAAACCATTTCTCCCTTGTTAAGCAGTGCCATTCCCTGACAGGTAGATGAAATATCTCCGACAATATGTGTCGAAAGGATTATTATTACATCATGCTGGCTTAACTGTGACAGTACATTTCTGAATTTTATCCTCTCATCAGGATCGAGACCCGTGGTAGGTTCATCTACAATTATGATCTTCGGATTACCGATGAGGGCCTGTGCAATACCCAACCGTCGTTTCATACCGCCGGAAAGCCTGTTTGCCTGCCTGTCGCGTGCTTCAAGAAGTCCGACCTGATCAAGTAACCTGTCAACCTCTGCTATTCTTTCCTTTTTGTTTTTTAACCCGGCTAACGATCCTGTATAATCCAGGAACTCCCATGTTTTAAGCGCTGTAAAAAACCTGAAATCCTGAGGCAGGTATCCAAGCATACTCCTGAGTTCTTTTCTGTGTTTCTGAATATCTTTACCATCCACCGTAACCAATCCTGATGTTGGTTTCATCAGAGTTACCAATATTCGCATAAGGGTTGATTTGCCTGCCCCGTTGGGACCCAGCAGACCAAACATCCCGGTACCTAATTCAAGGTTGATGTTTTTGAGGGCATGATTGCCATTTGGATATATCTGGTTTAGATTCTGAATTTCAATTTTCATAAATATACATTTTGATAATTGCTTTCATAGGGGACTAAACGAACTTTAGACATCTAAATGAATCCAAATATTCCCTTAACATGAAATTTTAATTTCTTTTAACAGATATTTAATTCATGATCGTCTTTAGTTACAGGTTATAAGGTAACTTATTCCTACACATCTGTTATTAGGCAGGACAAATTTTTCAAGTCACATTGACTAGTCTTTTATATTGAATCTCTTTTCTTAATCAATCAATGAAGATTAAACTGGAAGGTTATTCCCGCAAGTATTGACTAAGCTCTGACATTTGAGGTTTAGGGATGTGCCTGAAAGCAGAGGCAAGGTTCTGGTATGTTACTTTTAGTTTAATAGCTTATGAACTTTATTAAATCTGATTTGTTTTTATTTAGAATGATTCTAAATAACATCAAGGATTAATATCTAGTGTAACATAAGTAATAAGAACCAAAAACATTTAATTATGAAAACAATTTTATCTCTAAAAGCATTGATCGTTATTACATTTTTGACATTAGCGATCATTTCATGTAAGAAAGACTCATTATCTGCAACTAGTGCAATATTACCTGGAAATCTCAGCTCGTCTACTCAAGCAGCCGCCTCTCTATCTGATAATGGTATTGTGAATAATGAAACAAGGCAAATGATAGTGACACTTAAGACACAGAATTTCTCCGTTTCCGATTCGATCAACCAGGTTTTGGGAGATGCAGCAGATATAAATGTTGCACTTTATTCTGATGCAGATGGTATTGTTCCCTCTGGATCGTACTCATTTTCAAGTGGAGATGAGAAAGAACCTTTTACATTTGATACTGGTGTAATAAGTGCACAAGTTTCACCTAATTCGAATAGTCCTGATCAATTTGGAATAGTCGATGGAACAATAGTCGTAACTCAAAACAATTCAATGTATGATTTGAACTTTCAATTGCAACTGACTTCGGGTAAGACATTTGCGGGAAGTTATAACGGTATTGTGGTTTATAAAGATGCGCTTAAAAAGTAGGATTAACATTATTTAATGGAAAAGGTTGTTCAGAAATGAACGACCTTTTTGTTTTAAACTGATCAATCTGATCTCATTGATCAATGAAGTTTACAGACCTATAAAATTTGAGTCATAAACTAGACTATAAGCCTTATTTCGAAATAGCGTGTAACTGCTTTCCGTTGTTCAGGTAAAAACAAAGTCTTAGCTTAAAAAGGTTGCAAAAAGTGGTCTGTTTGGATTGTCATGTCTACAAAAGAAGTTCTGCCAGATATTTTAGCTATTCCTACTGAAGTGAAAATACTTAACTAAGCTTAATTCATATCTTACTCAAATACTTTTGAAAACACTTCTTTTTCGTAATTTTAAAAATCAGAAAACGATATAGCTTGCAGCCAACATATATATATAAAGTATTGAAAGGCATGGATTTTAAAACTAATTCCTATTTTTGTAAATCAAAAATCTCCTTGTGGTTTATTTGACTAATAAACGAAAAATCATAAATGATCCTGTTTATGGGTTTATCAGCATTCCGGGAGATTTTGCATTTGACATAATCGAACACCCCTGGTTTCAACGATTAAGAAATATAAGGCAACTAGGACTTACCAGTTTTGTTTATCCGGGAGCGACACATACAAGATTCCAGCATGCACTCGGAGCTATGCACCTTATGGATCAGGCAATTCAGACTTTAAAAAGCAAGACTGTAAAGATAAGTCAGGAAGAGGAAGAGGCCACTTTATTGGCTATTCTGTTGCATGATCTGGGTCATGGCCCGTTTTCTCATGCCCTTGAGAATTCAATTATTTCAGGAATATCGCATGAAGAAATGTCATTATTACTTATGGGTAAAATGAATGAAACTTTTCATGGAAAACTAACACTTGCCATTGAAATCTTCAAAGGGAAATACAAACGTAAATTTCTCCATGAACTTATTGCCGGACAGGTTGATATGGACAGACTTGATTATCTTCGCAGAGACAGTTTCTTTACAGGTGTCATCGAAGGTTCTGTCGGATCCGACAGGATAATAAGAATGCTTAATGTGGTTAACGACAGACTTGTTATTGATGAAAAAGGAATATATTCCCTGGAGAAATTCATTATTGCAAGGAGGCTGATGTACTGGCAGGTTTATATGCATAAAACTGTCTTATCATCAGAAAGCCTGCTTGTAAACATCTTGAAACGTGCGAAAGAACTGGCATCATCCGGAGAAGACCTTTATTCAACTCCTGCGCTCAGGTTCTTTCTTAACAATAAGATCGGACCATCAGACCTTAACGGAGAAGGTGTTTTCACTCCGGGACAGGTTGCTGCAAATTTTACAAGACTCGACGATAATGATATCCTGGTCTCTGCAAAATACTGGGCAGACCATTCCGATGTAGTTTTGTCAAACCTTTCAAGGAGACTAGTGCAAAGAGATCTGCTTGCAATTGAACTTCAGAATGAACCATTTCCCGAAAAAAGAATTACCGAATTAAAAAAAATTACAGGAAAGCTGTTGAATATTAACCGGGAGATAACTAAATATTTTGTCTTTGCAGGTAATATTTCAAACCTGGCTTATGTCCCAGATGCGCCTGATGTTAAAATATTAGCCAAATCGGGCCTGATTTCAGACATATCTTCTGTTTCCGATATGTTTGACCATAGATTCCTTTCAGAAAGGATTATAAAATATTTCCTTTGCTATCCAAAAGAGTGCCGGTAACTAAAGAATATCACAATGGAATTTACAGCCGCAACAATCGCAGGGTTTTTAAATGGTGAAGTCGATGGAAACCCAAGTGTAAAAGTGAACACAGTTGCAAAAATAGAAGAGGGTCATGTAGGTGCACTTTCATTCCTGGCGAATCCCAAATATGAACATTACATTTACTCTACCAGATCCTCAGTGGTTCTTGTAAATAAAGAATTCGTCCCAACAGAGAAGATCATCGCCACTTTAATCCGGGTGCCGGATGCTTATAAGGCTTTTGCTTCATTATTGACTCTTGTTGAACAGTCAAGACCTAAGAAAACAGGAATTCATTCAACCGCAGTAATTGAATCTTCAGCAATAATCGGCAAAGATGTATATATTGGTGCTAATGCATATATTGGTGAAAATTGCTTTGTAGGAGATGGTTGTAAAATATATCCTCAGGTTTTCATAGGCGATAATTCAAAAGTCGGTAAAAACTCCATTATTAACCCGAACGTCACAATTTATCATGAATGCGTTATTGGTAATAACTGCATAGTACATGCCGGAACTGTGATTGGTAGCGATGGTTTTGGGTTTGCCCCTCAGTCTGAAACTGAGTTTATGAAAATTCCACAGATCGGAAATGTTATAATTGAAGACGACGTTGAAATCGGAGCAAATGTCGCAATTGACCGTGCAACGATGGGTTCGACAATTATCAAAAAGGGAGTAAAGATAGATAACCTGGTTCAGATCGGGCATAATGTTGAAATAGGCGAGAATACAGTTATGGCAGGACAGACAGGAATAGCTGGTTCAACAAAAATAGGGAAGAATTGTATGCTTGCAGGACAGGTGGGAATAGCCGGACATATAAAAATTGCAGATGGCACGAAGATAGGTGCACAGGCAGGAATACTGGGAGATATTAAAGAAGAAAATACAATCATCCTGGGTTCGCCTGCTTTCGATTATAAACAGTTTTTTAAGTCTACAGTGGTTTTTAAAAAATTGCCGGAACTGAAGACAAGACTCGATAGAATTGAGAAGGAGATAGAATCTTTAAAGGGGAAATAATTATAAGTAACATTCCGGATTGAATTTATTATTTGAAATTGAGTTATAGTTCAATTTTCTGGATTGTTCGAATTTTTTTTCCTTTTTTTGTACCTGTTATCAAATCAAACAAATTGATCAATGAGTGAAAGACAAAGAACATTGGCGCGGGAAATAACTCTGGCAGGTAAAGGATTGCATACCGGAATAAGTGTGAAAATGACATTTAAACCCGCTCCGGCTAATCATGGTTATAAATTCTGCAGGGTTGATCTTCCGGGTCAACCGGTAATTGACGCTCTCGCAGAGCATGTCACTGAAACATCAAGAGGAACGACACTAGTCCAGAATAATGCATCGGTATCAACCATTGAACATGTTCTTGCGGCTTTTCACGGAATGAAAATTGATAATGCACTTATTGAGCTTGACGGACCTGAAGCTCCGATAATGGGAGGGTCAGCTTTGAAGTTTGTGGAGGCTATTAAAGAGGCAGGTATTGTTGAACAAAAGGAAGAAAGAAACTACTATGTTGTCAAACAGAAAATTACATTCTCTGAGGAAGAACATGGTGTAGATCTGATTTTGTACCCCGATGATCATTTGAGCATAAACGTTCTCATTGATTACAATTCCAAAATACTCGGGAACCAATATGCCATTCTTGACTCGATCGATGATTTTGAAGATAAAATAAGTGAAAGCCGGACTTTTGTTTTCTTTCACGAGCTTGAGCCTCTTTTTAATAAGGGACTTATAAAAGGAGGAGATCTTGACAATGCAGTGGTAATTCTTGAAAAGGAGGTTTCTCAGGAAGAGATTGATCGCATTGCAAAATTATTTAACCGCCCTGGAATTACAACCCATAAAGCAGGAGTATTGAATAACACGGAACTCCGTTATCCGAATGAACCAGCACGTCACAAACTTCTGGACCTTATGGGCGATCTCGCACTTGTCGGGCAACCTATAAAAGGCAAAGTGGTTGCAACACGTCCGGGTCATTTCGCCAATACGCGTTTGGCAAAAATTATCAGGCAGGAGATAAAAAAAGCCCACTTAAAAAGAGATATTCCTGTCTATGACCCGGCTTTACCACCGGTTTTGTCAATTGATGAGGTAAAGAAAAAGCTGCCTCACAGATATCCGTTTCTGATGGTCGACAAAATTATATTTATCGATGAAGCTTCAATTGTCGGAATTAAAAATGTTACATATAATGAATCTTTTTTTCAGGGACATTTTCCTGATGAGGCCGTAATGCCAGGAGTAATGATGGTTGAAGCACTGGCCCAGGTGGGAGGAATCCTTGTTCTCAATACTGTCGAAGAACCTGAAAAATATTCCACCTATTTTCTGAAAATTGATAAGGTGAAATTTAAGCAGAAAGTTGTTCCGGGGGATACAATAATACTCAAAATGGAACTCGCTGATATTGTGCGCAGGGGAATCGTTACTATGTTTGGACAGGCATTCGTAGGCAACAAACTTGTCGTAGAAGGTGAACTGACAGCTCAAATTATTAAAAATAAATAGTCATTCAATGATCTCGAATTTAGCATTCGTAAATCCTGAAGCCAGGTTAGGCGAAAATGTAATAGTCGAACCTTTTTCCTATATCGCCGGAAATGTTATAATTGGAGATGGGACATGGGTCGGCCCCAATTCAACAATCCTCGACGGAGCCAGAATAGGGAAAAATTGCAAAATATTCCCTTCTTCTGTTCTTTCCGGAATCCCGCAGGATCTTAAATTCAGAGGGGAAGACTCAACTGTTGAACTTGGCGATAATACAACTATAAGAGAAGGAGTCACAGTTAACCGTGGAACAGCGGCTGTTGGAAGAACTGTCATTGGCAATGATTGCCTGTTAATGGCTTATGCTCATATCGGCCATGATTGTAATATTGGTAATTTCTGTATAATAGGCAATTCTTCAGCTATGGCTGGTGAAGTTAATGTTGATGACTGGGCAATAATTAGTGCAGGAACTCTTGTTCATCAGTTCACTAATATAGGTGGACATGTTTTCATCGGTGGCGGTTCTAAGGTCAGAACAGATGTTCCCCCTTTTATAAAAGCCGACAGAGATCCATTATCATTTATGGGATTGAATACGGTCGGACTTACAAGACGAGGATTTGAGAAAAAGCGGATTGACGAGATACATAATATTTACAGGTTAATATATCAGAACGGATTGAATACATCCCAGGCACTTGAACGCATTGAAAAAGAGTTCAACCCCTCACCCCACAGAGATTACATCCTTGAATTTATAAGGAAATCAGAACGTGGAATCATAAGAGGCCCTAAATAAGTTTACTTTTATCTTAATTTCCCCCTTTCAACCTTTTTCCCTTTCTGCCTTTCCTGCCCATCTTCCCATCATGTACTTACAATGTCTCTGCCAAAAGGACTCAAAGCAATTGCAGTAAGTTTAAAATGCTGCATCCCAAATGGAATGCCGATTATTGTAATACAAAGCAATAATCCGAAAAGTGCGTGAGTAATAGCTATCCAGAGTCCGCCTGTCAACAGCCAGATCAGATTCATTATTATATACAGGCAGCCCGACGCTCTCTCGTGAACACGGGTTGTGCGTCCGAATGGCCACAAAGAAAGTGAGGCCATTTTAAGTGTCTGAATACCGAAAGGAATTCCGATGATTGTTATCATAAGAATCAGGCTTCCAATGAAATATTCGATTGCAATAATTATTCCCCCGAAAATCAGCCAGACAACGTTTCCAAGAAATTTCATCAGAAAATTTGTAATTGATTATTCAAGAACTATATTCTGGTTCTTAGGATATTTAACAGAGTAGGAGAGAACCAGTTCCTTCTTTTCCTGTGGTTTTAATTCAAGCTCCCATTTGACTGTTCCCGTATCAGCATTAAGAATTCCTCCCGAGAGTTCTGCAGCTTCAACAACAATAGCGCTGTTTGAGGAAACAGGAATCTGATCATTAACAGTAATCTTTATGGAATTAGTTTTGTTATTCCTGATTGTCAGAAGGAAAGAATATGCCTCGGTTTTATTTGAACCGATTATTTTTTTACTCGTGAAGTCTTTCCTTTTTTCCCTTTTCACCAGAATGCTGTTATCCGTACCTAATGAGATAATCAGTGTGTCTGTAAGCTGATTTACATTTAGATATGATTTTCCGACAAACGTATTTTCAAAATAGAGAGTGGTTTCACCGGATAACAGACTCTGTTTTGCCCAGTCAGTGATATTACCTGTCAGATAAGCAATCTGCGACAATTTTGGGATTGTAACATACTTATAATCAGCAGGAGTAGAGGTCTGTTGAATCTCTATCGTCTGAGCTTTCCCGTCTGAAGGGATTGTTGCAGGAAGTGATACATCAAATGTCACACTCATTTCACCGACTTTTTTCTCAACCATTACGGAAGACGCAACATTATCCTTCTTCATGTCATTTTGCTTTTCACTTCTTTTCATCTCCTCCATCACAGCGGGGGCTGCTTCACTTTTAGCAGCACCAAGTGCGTTGTAACTTTTCAGAATAACAGGGGCATAGAAATCTATGAACCATGGATTAAGAACAGGAGCATTTCCTGCCACCCATGGTGTTGCATTGGAAAAACTAAGTTTAACATCCTTCCAGTCGACACCTGAATTTTGAAAAACATTTGCTTTATAAAAGATTATAACCGGCTTATTTATCTCATCCACCCTAATATCATATGAAGGATACCAACCTGCATTCGTAACAATATAACTGAAAGAAAGTTTCCCGGGAACTGGTTTATCAGAAGATAATGTGACAGTTATTTCACCCGAAGGTAACTGCTGTTTTCCAAGCTTTATGGAAATCTGTTGCTGCAAGGCAGAAACCTGTTTCTCATAATCCTTTATCAGCCTGCTCTTTTTCAGAAGGGTCACATTTACCTGGTCTATATTGCTGGTGTACAGATCCATAAGGATCCTGAACTGATCGATCGAAAAAGTAGTCTCCTTAACCATAATTGCTTTATTGGCGACCAGGAAATCCTCTTTTTCCTGAAGAGTTTTTATGGCTGCATTTTCATCCTCAACTTTTGCCTGTAAGATTTCTATCTGGCCTTTAATACTTTTTACTTCCGGTGAGTCTTCAAGATTCTGAAGGAAATTGTTCTGAAGATTAACTGAGAGTATTGTGAATTCTCCAATCCCCTTCACCTGGATACTCTGCGCATCAATATATGGTGAAAGTCCTTTAAGTTTTAAAATGGTCTTCCCTTGAGCAAGATCAAAAGATGATTCATGGCTTAATTGTGCCCTGTCAGGATAAACTGTTACATGCTTTATTTCAGCTTTTATCTCCTTTTCATTATCTGCCAGAAGGCTAATGGAAAATACAAAAATAATTATAGAAGTGATAACTGTTTTTTTCATAAATCAACAATTTATATTTGAATTTAAAGATAAGTTTATTTATCAATCACGAAATAAAATTATCGTTCCATTATATCGATTTCAACCTGATAATACAACATAAATAATTAAAAAAAGTTTAATTCAACAATAATAATACCAAATGTTAAATAAGCTGAATTATCCCTCACATTTTATGTTAATTATCGCTTTTCCAGTATTTGATGTCATAATTCACTTACCTTTATGAAAATTAATAATCTGCGAATGAAATCTTTAAGGATTGGTAACCTTGAAATCGCTGTTCCGATAATTCAGGGTGGGATGGGTGTAGGTATTTCCCTGTCGGGACTTGCAGCTGCAGTTGCCAATGAAGGAGGTGTAGGCGTGATTTCCAGCGCCGGACTCGGACTTTTATATAAGGATTTTCCGGGAGATTTTCTTGAGGCGAGTATACATGGACTAAAGGAGGAAATCAGGAAAGCAAGGGAAAAGACGCTGGGCATTATTGGTGTGAATGTAATGGTAGCCATGACAAATTTCGCGGATATGATTAAGACCGCAATTTCTGAAAAGGTCGACATTATAATTGCAGGTGCAGGTCTTCCTCTGGATTTACCTTCATTTTTAAATAAAGGAAGTAAAACAAAACTCGTCCCTATTGTCTCTTCTGCGAGAGCCGCAAAAATAATATGTGAAAAGTGGAAAACCAATTATGATTATCTGCCTGATGCAGTTATTGTTGAAGGCCCAAAAGCTGGCGGACATCTTGGTTTTAAAGAGGAACAGATATTTGATAAGGACTTTTGCCTTGAAAAACTTGTACCTGAAATTGTAAATGAACTTAGACCTTTCGAAGAAAAATATAATCAACTAATACCCCTGATCGCTGCCGGCGGAATTTATACAGGTGAAGATATCCATAAAATTCTTGAGCTTGGAGCTTCTGGTGTTCAGATGGGGACGAGGTTTGTGACCACCGAGGAATGTGATGCATCGCCGGCATTTAAACAGTCTTATATTGATGCAACAGAAAAGGATATCGAAATTATAAGAAGTCCGGTGGGGATGCCTGGACGAGCCATTTTAAGCAGTTTTATCGAAAAAGTACGGGATGGTAAGAAACAACCTAAAAAATGCCCCTTTAAATGCATAAAGACCTGTGATATATCGAAAAGTCCTTACTGCATAATTATTGCTCTTATCAATGCATTAAAAGGTAATTTTGACCACGGTTATGCTTTTGCGGGTTCGAATGCGTTCAGGGCAACGAAAATAACAACTGTAAAGGAATTGTTCCAGTCTATATTAAAAGAGTATAAAGCAACTACTTAGTCCCGGTATCCTTTATAAGCTTATTTAAACTTACTGATCCCGTGGCTTTGAAAACTGCTGGTTTCTTGCCCATCGGGCAACCCGGAACAGGACAATTAATAATCTTATGCTCCTTATTATCAGCAGGCTCCCATCCCATTATAAAATACAATGTAAAGAACCCGATGATGTAAGCAACCGTAACGTGCCAGCCATATTTCACCCATTTCCCGACATTGCGGGATTCGGGGAATTTATTTGTAATTGCAACTCCGGCGGATGAACCAAACCAGATCATCGATCCGCCGAAACCAACTGAGTATGCCAGCATGCCCCAGTCAAAATGTCCCTGTTCGAGACAGAGTTTTGTAAGAGGGATATTATCAAAAACGGCAGATACAAATCCAAGAATGAAAGCTGTAACCCATGAAGCATTAGGAAGATCCTCAACCGGCATAAGGGAAGCGCTGAAAACAAGACAAAGAAGAAATATTGTCCCTTTTATGGCTCCAGGGACCTCTTTCCATGGGATTGGTCTGAAAGTGGCGCCTATGAGGATTGCAATCCAGACTCCCAGCGCAGGCATATCATAGAGAAAATTGGATATAATTGCGCCTATCAGCATGAGTGCTACAATAAGCAACTTGCCCCAGTCAACTTTTACGTTTGGCGTGGCATCTTTCTGTATTCTCTGGTACTTGTCCTGCTGATGTGATGCAAACCATGCAAAGAATGCAAGGGCAGTCAAAGCAGCAACAAATCCATGCAATACATTGAACGGACTCACTCCATCAATCCACATCATAGTGGTTGTAGTATCGCCTACAACACTACCGCTGCCGCCGGCATTACTGGCTGCAACTATTGCCGCAATATATCCGATATGAACCCTGTTTTTAAATACTACAATTGCAATTGCTCCACCAATTAAAGCAGCAGCAATATTATCAAGGAAGGATGAAATTACACAGACAAATACAAGTAGTAGAAATGGTCCTTTCCAGTCATCAGGAAGATATTTCGGAAGATTATCCGGTACTCCCGACTCTTCAAAAATTTTTGCAAGGATGGCAAAACCAAGGAGCAATCCCATGAGGTTCAGAATAATACCCCATTCTCCCTGCCTCAGGCTTTTATCCATGATCTGAGCACCGAAACCATTTGTTCCGAAGAGATGCTCAAACATATTGAATTGATGATCAAAAATGAATTTGACTAAGATCAGTATTGTAACACCTGTAACTGCAACTTTGAAAGTCTGCTTATGAAACAGGGCAACTCCTAATAGAATAAAGGCAAAAATTATGAATTCGACACGTATCGGACCAACTGATGGTACCTTACCGTTTGATGCAAATAGAAATAATGGGGAAAACAAAATTACCAGAAAAAGTAATATTCTTTTTTTATTGATAGTAGAATGTTCCCTTAATAAGTTTCTCATAAGAGGTGTTTTTTGTTTTTAATACAAACTCAAATGAAGCGATTTTTTCTCATTCAGTCGAAATGAATTGTAAACATTTTTCTAATAATTGTCACTATTATAAATATTTTAGTTTTTAATGTTTCGGAAAATTTAAACTCATTTAACAGCTGATATAATTCAAATCAGAAATCGTAATATTCCTAAGTGGGGGAAAAATTCAGGTTTAATTATTTTTCAACCTCTTAATTTTAACTATTTTTGCATGTTTATTTAGATTAAATCTAATTAATGAAGTGACAAAAAGCTTTCTGAATTGTTTATGGTTTAAGAAGTTGGTCACCATATAATTATTTACATGGCTAAGAAGCAGGATAATATCATAAATGAGGTAACATCAGGCGAATACAAGTACGGATTCTTTTCTGATATAGATACCGAAAAGATTGCAAAAGGGCTTAATGAGGACGTTATCAGGATTATCTCAGCAAAAAAAAATGAGCCCGAATGGCTTCTTGAATTTCGGTTAAAATCCTTCAGGCATTGGTTAACAATGAAAATGCCCACATGGCCTAATCTTAAAATTCCTGAAATACATTACCAGGATATTATTTTTTATGCTGCCCCAAGACAAAAAATTGCGCCGGAAAGCATCGACGACATTGACCCCGAACTTAAGCGGACATTTGATAAGCTGGGAATTCCTCTGGAAGAACAGAAAAGACTTTCAGGTGTGGCCGTGGATGCTGTGATGGATAGCGTTTCAGTAAAGACAACCTTCAAAGAAACTCTTGCAGAGATGGGGATAATTTTCTGCTCTTTCAGTGAAGCTGTTCAGGAATATCCAGATCTCGTGAGACGTTACATGGGTTCCGTTGTTCCCTATACTGATAACTTTTTTGCAACATTAAACTCAGCTGTTTTCAGTGATGGCTCTTTCTGCTATATTCCAAAAGGAGTCAGATGTCCCATGGAACTTTCAACATATTTCAGAATAAATTCTGCAAATACAGGTCAGTTTGAAAGGACACTTCTGGTTGCCGATGAAGAGAGTTATGTAAGCTACCTTGAAGGCTGTACTGCTCCGCAAAGAGATGAAAATCAGCTTCATGCTGCAATAGTTGAAATAGTTGCCGAAAAAAATGCTGAAGTAAAATACTCCACTGTGCAAAACTGGTATCCGGGTGACAAAGAAGGAAAAGGGGGAATTTTCAATTTTGTTACAAAGAGGGGATTATGCAAAGGCGATAACTCCAAAATATCATGGACCCAGATTGAAACAGGTTCAGCAATAACATGGAAATATCCGTCATGCATACTCAGAGGAGATAACTCCACCGGAGAATTCTATTCAGTGGCAGTTACCAATAACCACCAGCAGGCAGATACCGGTACAAAAATGATTCATATTGGCAAGAATACAAAAAGCACAATCGTATCAAAAGGAATATCAGCAGGAAAAGGACAAAACAGTTACCGCGGGCTCGTGAAGGTTCTTAAAAATGCTTCAAATGCAAGGAACTATTCTCAATGTGACTCTCTGCTGATGGGCGATAAGTGTGGAGCGCACACCTTCCCGTATATTGAGGTTGATAATTCTACTGCCATTGTTGAACACGAAGCTACAACCTCAAAAATAGGGGAGGACCAGATATTTTATTGTAACCAGAGAGGCATTTCCACGGAAGATGCAATCGGACTCATCGTGAACGGATATACAAAAGAGGTGATAAATAAACTGCCGATGGAATTTGCTGTCGAGGCCCAGAAGCTTCTACAGATAAGCCTTGAAGGCAGTGTAGGCTAAAACAAATCAAAGAAAATATTTTAATCATGTTAAGTATAAAAAATCTTAAGGCTGCAATTGAAGGAAAAGAAATTCTGAAAGGGATCAGTCTTGAAATAAAAGAAGGAGAAGTGCATGCTATAATGGGACCAAATGGTTCCGGGAAGAGTACTCTTGCTGCAGTTATTGCCGGCAGGGAATATGTTGAAGTTACTGAAGGCACTGTCACTTATTATGGAAAGAATCTTCTGGAAATGTCAGCAGAAGACAGATCAAAAGAGGGCATCTTTCTTGGCTTTCAATATCCGATTGAAATACCCGGAGTAAGCATGGTTAACTTCATGAAAACAGCAGTTAATGAACACCGCAAACATAAAGGCCTTGAACCGCTTTCAGCTTCTGATTTCCTGAAAATGATGCGCGATAAGAAAGAGATGGTCGAAATCGATTCCAAGCTTGCAAACAGGTCAGTAAACGAAGGCTTCTCCGGCGGTGAAAAGAAAAAGAATGAAATCTTCCAGATGGCAATGCTGGAACCTAAACTCGCAATTCTAGACGAAACAGACTCGGGACTTGATATCGATGCTCTTCGCATAGTCGCCAATGGTGTCAACAGACTGAAAAGGCCCGATAATTCTACCATTGTGATTACTCATTATCAGCGATTGCTTGACTTTATTATACCCGATGTCGTGCATGTACTTTATGATGGAAGAATCGTAAAGACTGCAGGAAAGGAACTGGCATTAGAGCTTGAGGAAAAGGGCTATGACTGGATAAAAAAAGAGGTTGAAAAAAATGAACTCTCATGGACATCAAGTCTGAAATAAGCGCAAAGTACTTTGGGCTCTATCTTGAGAATATTGGTAAGATAACTGATATTTCCTCACCTTATATTAATTCTTTCAGGGAAGAAGCAATTGAGAAATACAGGGAGCTGGGAATTCCTACAAGAAAGAACGAAGCTTATAAATACACAAATCTTGATCCCTTCTTCAATCACGATTACAGGAACTATTTTATGCCTGTTCCTGATGATTTCGTAAAAGCTGAAGAATTCAGATGCGATATTCAGGATCTTGATACTCACGGATTTGTATTGCTGAACGGATTTTATCCAACCATAAATGACAAACTAAGACAACTACCTACTGGTGTCTGGATTGGAAGCCTGAATGAGGCTGCCGGGAAATTTGGCGATCTTATCAGAAAACATTATGGGAAATATGCGAAAAGCAATTCTGACGGTTTGGTACACCTGAATACAGCAATGGCTTCGGACGGTGTTTTTATCTATGTTCCCAAGGGAGTTGTTATTGGTAAGCCTATTCAGGTAGTCGATCTTGTTCACTCAGATGAGGATATGTTTAACCAGCACAGGAACCTAATAATAGTCGAAGAGAATGCAGAAATATCACTCATTATCTGCGACCACACGATGACTCCTCAAAAATTCCTTACCAATGCTGTTACAGAGATTTATGTGGGGGAGAATTCACATTTTGATATAATAAGAGTTCAAAATGAGCATAATAATGCCTGCAAGATTACCCACACTTTTATTCACCAGGAAAAGAATTCAACTGCTTCTTCAAATAATATAACTCTGCATGGCGGGTTGATACGAAACAGTACTTATCATCATCTTGCCGGTGAAGGCGCCCAGAGTTTATCTTTTGGATTATACCTTACTGATAAATGGCAGCATGTCGATAATTTTGTAAATGTTGAACATGATGCTCCAAATTGTACCAGTAATCAACTTTTTAAGGGTGTTCTTGATGATATGTCCACTGGAGCTTTCAATGGAAGGATTCTTGTAAATCCTGATGCCCAGGGCACAGTGGCTTATCAGAGAAACAATAATATTTTGATGACAGATGATGCAAAAATGGATACTAAGCCTCAACTTGAAATTTACGCTGACGATGTCAAGTGCAGCCATGGTGCTACTGTAGGTCAAATCGATGAAAACGCATTGTTTTACCTGCAGTCGAGAGGAATTAACAAACGGGAGGCCCGACTGATGCTGATGTTCGGTTTTGCACATGAAGTCATTCAGAATATCAAAATTGAACCATTGCGTGAAAGGATGGATAATCTGGTGATG
>Ga0182021_10003860_pt1 | contig 17589 bp, 18 predicted proteins | sample 612E3MmetaG_FD_120493 | JGI IMG/M metagenome (GOLD analysis project Ga0182021, IMG submission 120493) | Permafrost microbial communities from Stordalen Mire, Sweden - 612E3M metaG (Illumina Assembly) | ecosystem: Environmental > Terrestrial > Soil > Wetlands > Permafrost | place: Sweden... | reverse complement strand
GCTGGCAGGCGGTGCGGCAGCACACCCTGCGCGGTCTGCTGCAGGTCGAGGGCGCTCCGTAGGAGGTCTGCGGTGACGGGCGTGGTGATCCAGTTGTTCTTGGTGCGCATAGTCATGTCAGCCTGTTGATCGGAGTTCTCGGATTGTTCGGACTCGCCGATGCACCGTGCGGTCGGCGGCGCCGGGCTGGTGTGGAGTTCCTAGGTCAAGGCGTGGGCCAGTTCCGCAGCAGGGCGTCGAGGGCATCCAGAATCCGTAGCCACGTCTCCTGCGTGTCGGGAGCGCTGTGGCTGAACCCCCCTCCCATCTCGAGGCTGACGTAGCCGTGGAACACGCTGCCCAGCAGCCGCACCGCGTTCGTCTGGTCCGGCTCCGTCAGGTCGTAGCCGCGCAGGATCGCCCGCATCATCTGTGCGTGCCTGCCGCCTGCACTGACGGCTGCCGTCTCCGCGTCGAGCCTCAGCTGGGTTGCGGCGTAGCGGCCAGGGTGCTCCCGGGCGTAGGTGCGGTACACGTTCGCGAAGGCTCTCAGGGCATCCTTGCCAGCCCGCCCGGCCAGCGCGGCAGCGCCCTGGTCGGCGAGTTCCTCCAGTGCGAGCAGAGCGATCTTGGCCTTGAGGTCCTGGGAGTTCTTAAGGTGCGAGTACAGACTCGCGACCTTGACGTCGAAGCGCCTGGCGAGCGCCGTAAGGGTCACCTTGTCGAAGCCGACCTCGTCGGCCAGTTCGGCCCCCGCCTGAGTCAGGAGTTCTGTGGTCAGCCCTACGCGCGCCATACCCTTCCTCTCATTCAACTGACTCGAGTAGGCGCCTGCCTAATGTGTATAGGAAATATAGTGTCTCCCTTAGGAAATCGCCAAATGAGTGCAACCCGTGTTCTTGTCCGCATCACGAGCTAGGCGAATAGCCACGGGGCGCGACGGGGCGATGACGAACGACGGCGGTGCCGCCGCACTCATGGTTTACAAGACGATCCGCTTACGAAGATCATCTGCGCGGCGGGCGCTGGCAGGGCCGCTGATCACCCGTCGTCGTTCCGCGATCAGGACCCAATCTCTCTCGTAGCCGATGAGCAGGCTGTGCCGATGGCAGTCGAGTCTCCTCGCAACGGTTGCGAGGATCCTGTAGACACGTCGACATGACCGACGACGTGGCCGAAGTCCTGGAACTTGAACGATCTCGCCTTCGGTCTCTCGTCGAGCAAGACACGGTCGTCGCCGAACAGGTCCACGCTGCGGACTATGGGCTGATCACGCCCGGTGGGCACACGCGCACGAAAGCGACTGCAATGGCGGGGATTGAGGGCAGCGCTACTGGGCACCCGACGTCGAGGGGCGAAGGCCAGCCAGGCCAGATGAGGCGTGGCGCCGGGCACCGTCGAGTTCCCGCTCGATCGAGGGTCGTACTGACAAGTGGCTCGCGAAGGACTCGGACGGCAGCCGGACGGTTTACAACTCTGATGGAAGCTCAGGCGTTGTGACGACCCAAGAGGGACAGCCACTCCATCCGGTCCGGCTGGGGAAGGCCGACCTGGCCGAGAGCTGGGCCGAGCCGAGCCATGAACGCAGCCTGCGCGTCCTGAGACTCCCACACCTCGACCACGACAAGCCCCGCTGCACCGACTGAGGCGATGTGGCTCTCCAACGGCACTGGCCAATCTCCTTCACCGGTCTTGGCGTCGACACCGAGAATCTTGTTGACGGCTAGATACTGGTCCGCGGTAGCGCCCGCGAACTCCAGAATGAGGACTTCGGACATGAGTCGTTCCCTTCTCGATATCACCGGTGGTATGGGTTGGCTCGGCATCAGCGGTGGTGCCGATTCCAAGATAGGCAAGGCTAACCTCGGCCAGCCTGCCCGCACAACCTTCTCTGAGTGGCAGGGTCGATTTCACTAATGACGAAACAGTATCGAAACCCGCCTGAGTCGCTCCGGCTTGGCGGATCTATCCGCTACGGGCGGGGACGCCGACCCAGACCGGGACGCCGAGCCACAGGCCCCTCGTCGGCACCCAATGGGCACGCCACTGAGTAAGTGCGTGCCTATGCCGGTGAGCCATTCCCTTGCGTTGAGTGACCGCACTACGTCGGGGCAGCCTCCTTAGGCTCGAGCAACCATGGCTCACCCGCACCAGCACAGCCTGCACCTGCTCCTCAGCCCGCCCCTGCGGCCTTGTGCAATGACGACACGTATCTGCCATGCCGCTCACGACCTGAAGGCCTGTTCGAGACATGGCGGGGTCAAGGTGTTCTACAAGTAGGGACGAGGGATCAACCCAGGACGACTGGTGGAGACGGGCATGTCGGCGAATGAGCCTCGTCACTACTCAGCCCAGATTCGCTTTTGCAGGCGAGACAAGAATGAGGTGGATTGAAGGACGCAAGCTGCAGGGGACGAAGAAGGCCGCCGCAGCGTTCTGAGCCATGGTTAAGCGTCGTAGTCGACAGTGACGGCGTCGCTGGTCGGATGAGACTGGCACGTCAGCACGAACCCCTTCGCGATCTCGTCCGGCTCCAGCGCATAGTTCTCCGCCATCTCTACCGTTCCGGAGATCAGTTTCGCCCGGCAGGTTCCGCACACGCCACCCGCACAGGCGAAGGGCACGTCGGGGCGAACCCTCAGGGCCGCGTTGAGAATGGATTCCTGTGCGTGGAGCGGGCTGGCAACCGTGCTCTGCAGCCCATCGAGCGTGAACGTAATCTCGACGCTCTTTGCAGACTCGTCCACCAGCACCGGACGGCCAATATTGCCCTCGGGCTTTTGCGGGTCGCCTGTGCTGAAGAGCTCGTATCGCACCGTCTCGGTCGGCACACCCCGAGCGGTAAGGGTGTCACGGCAAAGCTGCACAAGGTCGAAGGGGCCGCACAGGAACCATTCATCGACGTCGTCGGTCCTCAGCACGGATTCGAAGATCATTGCGAGCTTGTCCGCATCGATCCGGCCCGTCATCAGCGGCGAGATACGTTGCTCGCGGGAGAGCACGTGGTGAATGGCGAAGCGGGCCGGGTATTTGTCCTTCAGATCGGCTAGTTCCTCCAGGAACATCACATCCATGGTGGCCTTGTTGGCGTAGACAAGGTCGAAGCGAGTGGACGGGGAGGTAGCCAGCGCGGTTTTGGCAATCGCAATGATGGGCGTGATTCCAGACCCAGCGGCGAATGCAACGAAGTTCGCCGTCGGAGTTCTTGCAATCTCTGCCTGAAGCTCATCGGGGTGGTTCAAGCTGGTCATGCTGTGGTGAGAGATGAACGCGCCCTGGGGGCTCATCACCTGCAGTACATCCCCCGGCTTCAGGTTCTCGTTGGCCCAGGTAGAGAAGAGTCCCCCGAGGTCACGTTTGATGGCGATGCGGATCTCGCCAGGTTTGGGCTCGGCACAGATGGAGTAGCTGCGCCGTATGTCCTGCCCGCCGATAGTGGTCCGGAGCGCAACATACTGACCGGGAAGATAGTCGTACTCCGCCACCAGGTCGTGAGGTACGGCAAAGCAGACCTCAATGGCGTCCGCTGTCAGCCGCTGAATAGCGACAACAGCCAGCGAGTTGAACGATGCACGGTGACGGTTGGCAGTATCAGCGGTCGTAGGCGTTTCGACAGGCTCGACCACCGGTAGAAGATCAGTCATTGTTAGTGCACCTTGAAGTAGTCGAATGGTTCCTTGCAGTCCTGGCAGACATACAAGGCCTTGCAGGATGTCGAACCGAAGCGCGTGAGCTCACGGGTGTTCAACGAAGAGCACTGAGGGCATCTGAGGCTCAGTCCCAGACGGATGGGGCCGGACCGCACGCCGGAGAGGCCGGTGGGCGGCGCGATACCGTATTCCGTCAGCTTGGCTTTGCCCGAGTCGGTCATCCAGTCCGTGGTCCAGGCTGGGGTGAGCACCGACGTGACGCGGGCATCGTGGTAACCGTGCCCGGCCAGTGCCGTCACCACGTCATCCCGGATCGCGTCCATGGCAGGGCATCCAGAGTAGGTGGGGGTGATAGTGACTTCCGCTCTCAGGTGGCCGGCGCCGTCGTCCTCCAATCGGGCATCGCGCAGGATGCCAAGGTCTTCGATCGTGAGAACCGGAATCTCTGGGTCGCAGACGGTGGCGGCGATGTCCCAGATCTGGGCGGCCTCAATCCCGGCGGGGCGCACGGCTAGGTTCGTAGAGATTGTTCCGGCCCCTCGTCAGTAGCTCGTTGAACCGTCACCACGTAGCGCCGGGATGTTCCCGGGCCAGGACCTGCATCTCGGCGAGGATATGACCCAGATATTCGGAGTGCCGCCCCGATCGGCCACCGCCCGCTGCTGGTGGAACTTCTTGCACGTCAAGCTCGGCCTCAGCCAGTATCTGCGTGATCCGGCTGTCATACTGCACCCGAAGCGATGACGGACGCACGGCGATGCCTTCGAGACGCTCGATCAGCTCGTCGTCATCAAAGAGCTCGGCGATATAGGGCCAGGTCAGATCCAGCCCGTTCACCATGCGGCGCCGGGACTCCTGCGTTCCCAGCGCCAGGCGCAGGACCCACTGGTGGGCGTGGTCCTGGTGATAGTCCACTTCCTTTAGTGCCTTGGCTGAGATAGCGGCAAGAGTTGCATCCTGGGAGTCGACCAGCCGGCTGTAGAGCAGGTGCTGGAAGGTGGAGACAACCAACTGCCGGGCAATGGTGCGGGCGAAATCTCCATTGGGCTGTTCCACCAGGTGGACCGAGCGAAACTCATCCTCACCGCGGAAGTAGGCCAGGTCATCCTCGGTCTTGCCCCAGCCCCCGCCCGCATAGGATAGAAAGGACCGGGCATGACCCAGCAGGTCCAGGGCAATGTTGCTCAGGGCAATGTCCTCTTCCAGCTCCGGAGCACGGGAGACCCACCAGCCAAGCCGCTGGGCCAGGATGAGCGCGTCGTCTCCCAGCCGCAGCGCGTAGTTGGCCACGTCTTCCGAAATGGCCACTGAGCCGGCGGCGACCTTTGCCGCGATGTCCTCCGGCCGCAGGGCGTTACCGGGGGTGATCCGGGTGGCGCTGGCCGTGGCATCGCCGGTGGCCGCCCCCATGGCAGTAGCGGCGACCGGAGTGGTACCAACGGAGCTCACAGGTGCTTCACCCCTTCGCTCTTGGTGTAGTACGTGGCGTGGCGGTAGTCCTTGCCCTGCGGGGATTCGAAGAACTCCCCCTTGGCGTCTGGGTCGCTGGCGATAATGGCCGATGCGGGCACCACCCAGAGCGACACACCTTCGTTGCGACGGGTGTACAGATCCCTGGCGTTGCGCAGCGCCATGTCGGCGTCCGGCGCGTGCAGGGAACCGGCGTGGACGTGGGAAAGGCCCCGGGCAGATCGGACAAAGACTTCCCAGAGCGGCCAGTGGGCACCACCGGAACTGGTCTGCGTATCTTCCGCGCTCACCTAAGCCACCTGCTCTTTCTTTGCTTTCTTGGCTGCATATGCAGTGGCTGCTTCGCGCACCCAGGCGCCGTTTTCATGCGCCTCGCGGCGGCGTGCCAGCCGCTGCGCATTGCATGGTCCGCGTCCGGCCAGGACTTCGTTGAACTCATCCCAGTCCAGCTCGCCGTACTCCCACTTGCCCGTTTCCTCGTTGAACCTGATGTCGTCGTCTGGCAGGGTCAGACCAAGAACCTTGACCTGCTCGACGATCATGCCCACGAAGCGCTGGCGCAGCTCGTCGTTGCTGAAACGCTTGATGTTCCATGCCATGGACTGGCTGGAGTGCGCGGAGTCAGAGTCCGGTGGGCCGAACATCATCAGGGCCGGCGCATACAAGCCGTTGACGGCGTCCTGTGCCATCTGCTTCTGGGCCGGGGTCCCGTTGGCCAGTTCCAACAGGATCTCAAACCCCTGGCGCTGGTGGAAAGACTCTTCCTTGCAGACCCGCACCATGGCCCGGCCGTAGGGGCCGAAGGAGGCACGGCAGAGCGGTACCTGGTTGCAGATCGCGGCGCCGTCGACCAGCCACCCAATGGCACCCATGTCCGCCCAGCCGCGTGCGGGGTAGTTGAAGATCGATGAGTAGCGCGCTTTTCCGGCTATGAGCTGGTCATTGAGCACATCGCGCGGGGTCCCGAGCGTCTCCGCTGCTGAATAGAGGTACAGCCCGTGCCCAGCCTCGTCCTGGACCTTGGCCATCAGGATGGCCTTGCGTTTGAGGGAGGGCGCCCTGCCGATCCAGTTGCCCTCAGGCTGCATGCCGATGATCTCCGAGTGCGCATGCTGGGAGATCTGACGGATCAAGGTCTTGCGGTAGCCGTCCGGCATCCAGTCAGGCGGCTCGATCCGTGAGTCGGCCGCAATGATCTTGTCGAAATACGCCTGGCCCGCCGCGGCCGTTTCGTCTTCGTCGGCGTTCGCAACAGCGTGGTGGTCGCTGTCCTGTTTTGCCATGTCTTCACCTCGTTGAGATCCCTGGTTGACGAACGGCACGTACTTAGGTAAGACTTAGTTACCGACCGATCGGTCAGAATATGCCGAGACTTTCGTGCCCGTCAACCCCCCCCGGAGATGTCTGGTACGCCGACAGCCCGCGCCACCAGCCTGAGAAGTCAACTGAGGAATCATTCGGTCATGCCGAGGGTTGCGTCGTCCAACCGCAAGAGACCTGTCGCTGTGCTGGAACGACCACCGAAGGGAAATCAGCAGATGATCGCCACAGTTCCGGACATCGACACTGCGAGCCTCGACCTCGAAGAGCGGATGAGCCGAGATGAGATTGAGTCGCTTCAGCTGAGCCGCCTCCAGCACACCATGCAGTACGCCTACGAGCGAGTGCCGCACTACACCAACAAGTTTGACGACCACGGGGTCCACCCCAGTGACCTGAAGGAACTTTCAGATCTGGCGAAGTTCCCCTACACCACCAAAGAGGACCTCCGACAGACGTATCCCCACGGCATGTTCGCCGTGCCGATGAACCAGGTCTCCCGTATCCACGCCTCATCAGGGACAACGGGGCAGCCAACCGTCGTCGGCTACACCCGAACCGATCTTGAGAACTGGGCCACGCTGGTGGCCCGTTCCCTTCGCGCATCGGGTGTCCGCCCTGGCGACAAGGTCCACAATGCCTACGGCTACGGCTTGTTCACTGGTGGGCTCGGCGCGCACTACGGCGCAGAGAAGCTCGGCTGCACGGTGATCCCGATCTCTGGTGGCCAGACGCAGAAGCAGATCCAGCTGATCCAGGACTTCGAACCAGACGTGATCCTGAGCACTCCGACGTACCTGCTCACCATCTTCGACGCAATGCGCGCAGCCGGCATCGACCCGACGCACACGTCGCTAAAACACGCCGTTCTCGGAGCCGAGCCCTGGACCGAGGAGATGCGCCGCGAGATCGAGGTGTCTGGCAATATCCACGCCTGCGACATCTACGGTATTTCGGAGGTCATGGGGCCAGGGGTGGCCGGTGAGTCGGTGGAGACCAAGGACGGTTCGCACATCTGGGAGGACCACTTCCGCCCGGAGATCATCGACCCGCTCAACGAGACAACGGTGCTGGGCGATGGCGAGCATGGTGAGCTGGTCTTCACCTCGCTGACCAACGAGGCGCTGCCGATCATTCGTTACCGCACCCATGACCTCACGCGTCTGATGCCCGGCACCGCCCGCCCTGGCATGCGCCGGATGGGCCGCATCATCGGGCGCAGCGACGACATGATCATCCTGCGAGGGGTGAACCTGTTCCCATCCCAGATCGAAGAGATCGCCCTTCGTATCCCGGCCCTGAGCCCCCACTTCCAGCTGGAGATCACCCGGCCGCAGCACATGGACCAACTCTCGGTAAGAATCGAGCACAGGGAAGGTGTATCCGCGGACGACGCGCGCGCCGCAGGCCGCGAGCTGACCAGGCTGATCAAGATCCATGTCGGCTCCACCTGCCAGACCGACGTCGTAGAACCTGGTTCACTGACACGATCCAACGGGAAACTGCGTCGAATCTATGACCTGCGCAACCACGAGCCCAGCAACCTGTACGTGCGAAGATAACGCCTGTGCCTGTGCCTGAGCCATCCCTTTCCCGGGCGACCGCGACCAAACCCCGCGGACGCCCGGGGTACGACCAACAGTCCGTCCTCAAGATAGCTGTGGATGTCTCCAACGAGCGCGGCTACGAAGCGACATCGATGGGTGTCCTGGCGGACATCCTGGGTATCACCAAGTCCGCCATCTACCACCACGTCCCGTCCAAGGGCGATCTGCTGCGTCTCGCACTCGACCGTGCGCTCGACAGGCTGGAGGGGATACTCCAAGAGTCCGGCGCCTCCGAGGGCCTCGCCGCAGATCAGCTCGAATATGTGCTCCGGCGCACCATTGACGTCATGGTGGAGGAGCTTCCGTACGTCACCCTCCTGCTGCGCCTTCGCGGCAATACGGAGGTTGAACGGGACGCCATGACGCGGCGCCGAACATTCAACGCACGGGTGACCAAACTGGTGAAGGCCGCCAGCGCCGAAGGATCCGTGCGCAGCGATATCGACCCCGCCATCGCAAGCCGCCTACTTTTCGGCACCGTCAACTCCATCGTCGACTGGTATCGGCCGGGTGGTGGCATCACAGCGCAGAAGCTGGCCGATCACATCGTAACGATGTCCTTCGACGGCCTGCGGGTGTCGGCGACTGAGCGGATTTCCTGAAAGGCTCGCTGGTTTCTCGTCCGTCCGCGATCTGCGGAAGGCCGCCCCCCCGCAGAGCCAAAGCAAGGATCAACCGAACAAGCGAGGGTCCTGCCCCGGTCTGCTACTTCTCAACCAGCGTCAGCACGTCATACGTGGCCACAACCTCGTCGTCCTGGTTGTGCAGCACTGCGTCCCAGCACACTTCACCGTGCTCATCCGTCTCACGAATAGTGATCTTCTTGGCCGTCAACGTGACCCGGATGGAATCCCCTGCCGCCACAGGCTTGACGAACCGGGCCGTTTCCAGCCCGTAGTTGGCCAGCACAGGTCCCGGCTCCGGCGAGACGAACAGTCCCGCGGCCCAGGACAGCAGCAAGTAACCGTGGGCAACGATCCCGGGGAAGAACGGGTTAGCAGCCGCGGCTTCCTCGTTCGTGTGCGCATAGAAGGTATCCCCGGTGGAGTTCGCGAACGCTGTGATATCCGCAAGCGTGACCTGGCGCAGCTCCGACGTGACCGCATCGCCGATTCTCAGCGTGGCCAGAGGCTTGCGGAAGGGGTGCTCCCCGAAATGCTGGTCCGCCCCGGTGTGCCAGATGCCAGTGACGGCAGTCAGCATGTTCGGAGAGCCCTGGAGAGCCGTCCGTTGCATGTGGTGAAGCACCGAGCGCATACCCCCAAGCTCTTCCCCACCGCCTGCACGTCCAGGCCCACCATGAACAAGCTGCGGCACCGGTGACCCGTGTCCCGTCGAAGTCCGGGCATCCTCGCGGTTCAGCACCAGAACACGGCCGTGATGGGCGGCAATCCCCGTCACCAGCTCACGAGCCACCTCGGAGTCGTTGGTCGCCACCGTGGCCACCAGGGATCCCGCGCCCAGCGCCGCGAGCCGGATGGCATCCGCGACGTCGTCATACCCGATGACGGAGGACACAGGACCAAACGCCTCCAGCGAGTGGACCTCGGGCGCATCGGAGTCCGCCCAGGTCAGCAGCAAGGGTGACATAAAGGCTCCGGACTCGACAACCCCGGCGGACCCGTCCCTGCGGGCGACGACCGGCGCATCCAGGGAACCGTAGGCAATCTCGCCGCCCGCATCGACCATCGCCTCCACAGCTGCGCGGACGTCAGCAAGCTGCTCCAGAGAGGCTAGAGCACCCATGGTGACGCCCTCCGCCCGCGGATCGCCGATCACGACGCGCTGCTCGATGCGGGCCTTAGCTGAGGCGACAACGTCATCGACCAAGGCCCTGGGCACAATGGTGCGGCGGATGCTGGTGCACTTCTGACCCGCCTTGACGGTCATCTCGGTGACGACCGACTTGACGAAAGCTTCGAACTCAGGGGTTCCAGGGACGGCATCTGGTCCAAGAATAGCCGCGTTCAGCGAGTCCGTCTCAGACGTGAACCGGATGCCTCCGTGGACAACGTTGTCGTGCGACTTCAACAGCATCGCCGTGGAGGCGGAGCCTGTGAAGGAGACCAGGTCCCGGTAGTCCAGCTCGTCCAGGAGGGTGCGTGCCGAGCCCGAGATGAGCTGTAGCGAACCAGCCGGAAGGATGTTTGACTCCATGATGAGCTTCACGACCGCTGTAGTCACATAGCCCGTGGGCGTGGCCGGCTTCACGATGCTGGGCACTCCGGCGATGAAAGCCGGGGCAAACTTCTCCAGCATCCCCCATACCGGGAAGTTGAAGGCGTTGATCTGCACGGCCACGCCCGGAATTCGGGTGTGGATGTGTTCGCCGATGAAGGACCCATCCTTGGACAGCGTCTCTGTGGGCCCTTCCACGACGATCTGGGCGTTCGGCAGCTCGCGCCGCGCCTTGGAGCCGTAGGTGAACAGGACGCCGATGCCGCCGTCGATGTCCACCATATTGTCGATCTTTGTGGCTCCAGTGCTGAAGGACAGCTCGTAGAGTTCTTCGCGGTGCCCGTTGAGGTACTGGGCCAGCTCCTTGAGCTTGAGTGCCCGCTGGTGGAACGTCAGCTTGCCGAGCTCACGCTGGCCCACGGTCCGTCCATAGTCGACGACGGAGGTCAGGTCCAGCCCTTCGGCGCTGACCTGGAAGAGAACCTCACCGGTACTAGCGTCGCGGACCGCGGTAGTGTGGCCGGCCACTGCGCTCAGCTCCGGCATCCACCATTGATCCCGGACGAAGCTGGAGACTAGCTCGGCAGTGGTTTCAGGGGCAAGGGTAGACGTCATCGTCAGGGTGATCCTCTCATATTGATCCATCAACCGGACCGGATCCGACCCCGCTAGCGGAGCTTCGCCCGTCGATGTCCGCTTATCTGACCGATCGTTCGGTATTCATCTGGGTTACTAGCCCAAGACCCACGGAAGCCTAGTTATTCCAGTCATAGAAGCCCTTGCCAGATTTGCGGCCCAGCTCGCCGCGGGCCACCATCGTCCGCATGAGCTGCGGAGGGGCAAACCGCTCCCCCAGCGTGGAGTGCAGATACTCGGCAATCCCTAACCTGACATCCAGGCCCACGATGTCCGTCAGTCTCAGAGGCCCCACGGGGAACTTGTAGCCCAGGACCATGGCTGCGTCGATGTCATCCGCAGAGGCCACGCCCTCCTCCACCATGCGGATGGCTTCCAGTGCAATCACCACACCCAGCCGGGAAGATGCGAAACCAGGGGCGTCATTGACGACCACCGGGGTCTTGCCCAACGCCCCCACCCACTGGCGGGCACGTCCGGCTAGCTCGGCGGAGGTGGTCTTCGCGAGTACCACCTCAACCAGCAGGGAAGCAGGAACAGGATTGAAGAAATGAAGCCCGCAAAAACGGTCAGGCCGCCGCAGCACCCTCGCCAACTCAGCGACGGACAGCGACGAGGTGTTGCTCGCCAGCCAGGCGCTGTCATCCAGCTGTGCTTCCACAGAGGACAGTGCAGCAATCTTCAGCTCCAGATCCTCCGGCACAGCCTCTACCACCAGGCCACAGCCGGCGAAGGACCCGTAGTCGGTTGAGACGAAGAGACGCGCGGTCAACTCGTCCAGGTCTGCGTCGAACCCGCCGCGTTCCACGGATTTGGCAAGCGAACTCTCGACCCGTTCCCTGGCCGCCCCGGCTGACTTCTCGTCCCGCTCAACCACGACAACAGTGGCCCCCGCCAGGACGAACCCGTGCGCAATACCAGCACCCATACGACCGCCGCCCAGGACGCCGACACGACTCGGAACGCTTTCTTGGGTGCTCACCTTGTATTTCTCCTGTCCGGAAATGACTTCAGGCGCTGCATCACAAGGCCTCGATCAGCATCGCGGTGCCCTGACCGACGCCCACACACATGGTGGCAAGGCCCCTCTTGGCGCCCTCCCGTTCCATCCGTCCCAGCAAGGTGATGGCGATGCGAGAGCCGGAGGAGCCCAGCGGATGACCGAGGGCGATGGCGCCGCCGTCGTTGTTGACCAGCTCCGGGTCCAGGCCGAGGCGGCGCATGCAGGCCAGCGACTGAGTGGCGAATGCTTCATTGAGCTCGACGGCGCCGATTTCGGCGATACTCAGGCCGGTCCGGGCCAGCACCTTCTGCGTCGCTGCAACCGGCCCCAAGCCCATGATCTTCGGCGGCAGGCCCACCGACGCGCCGTCCACAATCCGGGCACGCGGTAGGAGACCGAACTTCGCGACAGCGGCCTCGGAAGCCACGACGATCGCAGACGCACCATCGTTCAGGGATGAGGCATTGCCGGCCGTGACGATACCGCCGGGCTTCACGACCGAGCGCAGACGGGACAAAACCTCCAGCGTCGTGCCCGAACGGGGACCTTCGTCCGTGTCCACCAGGACGTCCTTCTTCCCCTGCCTGGTTGGCACGGCGACGATCTCATCCTTGAACCGGCCACCCTCAATGGCGGCAAGGGCGCGTTCATGAGAGCGGACGGCAAAGGCATCGGCGTCCTCGCGGCTGATGCCGTCCAGGACGGCGACTTCCTCCGCCGTCTGCGACATAGAGAGGGTGGTCTTCTCCTGGGTCTCGAAGATCGGGTTGACGAAGCGCCAGCCGATGGAGGTGTCGAAGATCTCGCCGGGCTTGGCGAAAGCCGCCTGAGGTTTCTCCTGGGCCCACGGCGCGCGGCTCATGGACTCCACTCCGCCAGCCACGACGATGTCCGCCGCGCCGGACTTGATCATGTGCGAAGCCATGATGATGGCGGAAAGACCCGAGGCGCAAAGCCTGTTGACGGTGATGCCCGGGATGGAGTCCGGCAGGCCGGCCAGGAGGATGGCCATGCGGGCGACATTACGGTTCTCCTCACCCGCACCGTTGGCATTGCCCAGGATGACCTCGTCGATAGAGGAAGGGTCGATGCCGGCACGGAGAGCCGACTCCTTCAAAACCAAAGCCGCAAGATCATCCGGGCGCACACTCGAGAGAGCGCCGCCGTAACGTCCGACCGCGGTCCGCACCCCGCCCACCAGAAATGCTTCAACCATGCGGTCTCCTCGGCTTCCCACACGTCTTCAACACGTGTCATCAATGACGACGGGCTCGCCGCTGTCTACCGTAGGCCAAGGATGCAATCATTCCTGACCGAACGTTCAATCAAGGGTCCGAAGACGCGCCTGACACTCCGGCGCTCTCGAACATCCTTCGGACACGGTGATCGCTGCGGATCATCTACCTAGCCGACCAGGTGCCTTTGAGTGTCTCGTACGACGAATCTCACCGGTCAGGAACGCACACCTCCTGCGGTGCGGGTGGACGTTCACACGCATCCGTCCCTCCGCTGCACGACCCACCCTCTGATTGCATTGGGCCGGTTGGAAGGCGCATGGTGTGCCTCGGCCGCAAACCACGAGGGCCCTACCGCTGCACCGACGGCAGGTGCAAGGGACGGATGGTCAGGCTCTGTTCGGCGCGGCCCACGGGCCCGAGGCGGTCGTGCAGGACGGTGCTTGTGAGACCGTGTCCGGCTGGACCGAAGACGACGGTAGTGTCGAGGCCCACCCAGTCGCCTTCGGGTTGGCGGTGCAGGTGGATGGTGAGGTCGACGTTGGGGAACATCCACTCCCGTGGTGGGCGGCGCACGGCGATGCCGTTTGCCGTATCGACAAGGGCGACGAAGCGCGCAAGGTCGCTGCTGGGTTCGTCCTCGAGCAGCTGCAGCGATGTGTGCACCCATGCGGTCGCTCGACCCGGTTCGGGCTGGGTCGTGGGACGGACGTCCAGCGAGGCGATGTATCCACCTGGCCACACGGATGTCAGGGGCCATCGCTGGACGGCCTGTGGGGACGACAGTGCCACGTCTTCGCCGCCGGAAACCTGTCTGGTATCTGCGGTGGCCAGCCGCCAGGCACGGGCGCAGATGGCTGGCCTGCCGGTGGCGGTGACGGTCGCCTCGAGGAGCTCGATGGTGCGCCCGGGGCGGATGACCTGGACGTGGATGTCGAACTCGTCCACAGGCAGGACGCCGAGGATGTCCAAGCTGAGGCGGCTGATGGCGAGCGAGTCGGACGGCTGGGCTTGCCCTTCCCTCGCGGCGGCGTGCGCTTGTATCTCGTGCACGATGAGGCCGCCGAGCGGGCTGATGTGCTGCTCGGACTCCGACCACGCGCCGCCGGTGTGGCTGGTGGGCTGGAAGGTGTGCCGTCCGGTGCGGGTGAAGTAAGCGTCGGGTTCGGAGGGCAAGGAGTCAGCTTCCGGTGAGGATGGTGGCAAGGGCGACGTGCACGACCGTGCCGGACAGGGTACTCGGCAGCGCATTGCGCTGCCACAGATGAATGGCGACGGTCACCGGTAACACCGCAGCGAACGGGACAAGGTCGGCTGCTCCACCCAGGTTCGCGCCGCCAGAATCGCCCTCAGAGCCTGGCGGATGGCCGTCCCCGATCAGGCGGGAGAACGTCAAATCAGCAATGTGCCGTCCGAGATCCATCGGGATCCCTTCTCTGGGTGTCTCCCGTAGACAAGTGAACCGGCTACGGGTACGCGTGGAGGCCGTAGTCGGACGCTTACGACGAGGTCCTGAATGTGCCGTTTGCCGATCGGTCACCGGAGGCGGTGTACCACTGGACGTATGGAGGCGTACCGCGCTGGAAGCGTCGGCCCTGAGATAGTGCGCCGGCGTCGACTGCATCGAACCCGGTGTCGGCGAGCAGTTGGGTAGCAACCTGTTTGGCATCCGGATCGTCACCGGCGAGTGGGAGTGCACGACGATTCAGGCCGCCGCTGGGTCGGCCGTCGTCGCGCAGATGCTCCCAGTGGATGCTGTTGTAGGTCTTGACCACGCGGGCGCCTGGCAGGTGCGGCAAGCACCTCTACCGAGGTCTTCTGCCCCATCTCGATCGCCGAGATCGCGCCATCTGGCTCGACGACATAGTTTGTCGCGCCGATCACCACTTGCCGCGCAGCAGATCCCGCCAGCAGGTCCTGGAACGCCCCAAATGGAACGCCGACGATCACAATGTCAGCGGCCTCGGACGCCTGCCCGACCTGGCTGCGTGGGCTCGTGGACCCACGCCCGCGTCCAGATCCTGAAGGCTGTCTGGCCCGCGCCGGTTTGCAATCTAGACCTCGTGCCTGCAGGCAGCAGCAGCTGTGCCCACGTGGTGCCGATCTTGCCGCTACCAACGATCCCGATGCACATTTCGAACCCAACCTCCGCCACTCGTCCGGCTATCCCTATGGCCCATGCACGTTCGAAAGAGATGTCCTGTGAGCGGAACGATATCTGGACCCATCGGACCGAGTGTCAGAGTCCGTAGACCGATCGTATTGCGGTGCGTCAACGTGTTCTGCCGACCGTTCGCGATGTGGCGGGCCGGCCCCCTAGGTCAGCCGCCAGTCCCGTGCGCGAGGGGCCGTGCTGGTTCGCGGCAAAGGCAGTTCGGCGGCAGATGTCGTGATGACCGAGCACGACACCTCTCCAGCTGAGGACGACGTCACAGTGAACTCTTTCGGACTTGATTCGACACCAGAATGACGTCATAATGGTGTCATGGATCTAGCGCACTACGTCAACGATCTCCAACATCAGCTGGAAGTTGCCGCCGAAGCGGGCGGTGAGCAAGCCCGTGCACTTGCCGAGCGCCTCACCGCGCCGCTCGAGTCGGCCACCCGGCTCGTTCTGTTGGAGGCGCTGTCTGTCGCTGCGAGCGAGATCACCCGCGACCTCGCACCGGGCTCGGTCGATGTCCGCCTCCGCGGACGCGACCCCGAGTTCGTTGTCACGCCACCACCGGTCAGCCCAGCGTTTGAGGACGTTGCCAACACCACGTCCGCGACTGCTCTCTCGTCCCCCCAGACTGTTCCGGATGACGTCGAGGAAGGTGGGACGTCACGAACCACGCTGCGCCTACCCGAGCACGTCAAGGTGCGCATCGAGCAGGCAGCCGTCCGAGAAGGGCTCTCGGTCAACGCCTGGCTCGTCCGTACCGTCGCCGCGGCGCTGGAGCCCAAGAACCGCAGCCCCTCAGAGCGGGCCGCGCTCGGCGGCGAGCGATACACCGGCTGGGTTCGCTAGCAGGGCCTGGCTTTCACTAATCGTCCCGACCAAGGGGCGTCAATAACAGTCCTCTGAAAGGGAGCACCGCTATGCCAGCTTTCGCAACACCAGAACCGATCTACGTGACGATCGAGCTCGGCATGGGCGACGCACGGATCATTGGTAGCGACCGCACTGACACTGTCATCGAGGTGAGGCCCCGCGACGATTCCAAGGCATCTGACATCAGAGCCGCCGAGCAGACCCGGGTCGAATACTCCAGCGGCAGACTGCTGGTCAAGACACCCAAGCAGCGCGCCTTCATCGGCAGAGGCAGCTCAGTTGATGTGACGATCGACCTGCCCGCGGGCTCGCACGTACAAGGTGACTCAGGCATGGGCGACTTCGGCGGCGACGGCGAGCTGGGAGAATGCCGGTTCAAGACCGGAATGGGCAACATCCGCCTCGATCACGCCGGCACACTGCACCTCAAAACCGCCATGGGCAACATCGCCGTGGAACGTGCCTCCGGTTACGCCGATGTCACCACCGGCTCGGGCGAGGTGCGAATCGGTCACATCGGGGGCGCCGCGGTGATCAAGAACTCCAACGGCGACACCGCCGTGGGGGAAGTCACCGGCGATCTGCGAGTGAAGTCAGCCAACGGCCGAATCTCCGTCGACCGGGCACACACTTCCGTCATCGCCAAGACCGCCAACGGCAACATCCGGATCGGCGAGGTAATGCATGGTGCCATCGTGCTCGAGACCGCTGCCGGTGAGCTCGAGGTCGGGATTCGCGAAGGCACTGCAGCCTGGCTGGACGTGAGTTCCAAGTACGGACGGGTGCGCAACTGCCTAGACGAGACCAACAGCCCTGAGCAGTCGGAAGCAACGGTCGAGATCCGGGCCCGCACCTCCTACGGCGACATCAAGATCCATCGTGCGAACCAGAGCACCCAAACAGGGAACTAGGAGCCATGAACACCCAACTTCACCAATCGGCCATCACAACAACCGGGCTGTGCAAGTCATACGGCGAGAAGATCGTGCTCGACGGCATCGACCTGAGTGTTGTCGAGGGCATTTCAGATTTCGCCTCAAAGTTGATTGGCGACAAGCGGCGGTGGCGGCAGTACAAGGCGCCCACGAGACAGCTTCCCGAGAACTATCGCACGGCGGTCGCTGCGCTTCAGCGGTACCTCATGAACTTCGTACCGGTGGACAGCGACAGCGCGGCTTCGATGTTCGAGGACCTCGACGATCTGTGCCAACGGGCTGCGACGGACGGTACGCCGATCCGCGACATCGTCGGGGAGGACCCCGTGGAGTTCGTCGAGGCGTTCGTTCAGAACTATTCGAAGGGCGGATACGTCTCCACCAGGGCTTGGGAACGGCTCACCAGTGCCATCGAGCGCGCCGAAGAAAAGGATGAGGGGACCCGCTCATGACGGCTCAACCGACCGCCGGACCGGCGATTCGCGTGCAGGGCCTGGTGAAGTCGTTCAACAAGCTGGAGGTGCTGCGCGGGGTGGACTTCG
>Ga0182021_10003857_pt1 | contig 17596 bp, 17 predicted proteins | sample 612E3MmetaG_FD_120493 | JGI IMG/M metagenome (GOLD analysis project Ga0182021, IMG submission 120493) | Permafrost microbial communities from Stordalen Mire, Sweden - 612E3M metaG (Illumina Assembly) | ecosystem: Environmental > Terrestrial > Soil > Wetlands > Permafrost | place: Sweden... | reverse complement strand
GGAACCCAGCCCGAGCCCGACCACCACTGCCGCCAGGTCAAAGAACAGGAAATCCGTGACGGTGTGCGCCGGCGCGTGCGAGAAATGCAGCATGAGCAAACCACTGACCGTCAGACCGGAGGTGGCCAGCGTGGCTCCCGGGAGCCCCTGTTTGAGACAGATCCAGATCAGCGGGAGAAAACACAAATAGAACGCGTGATAGTCCAGCAGCCACCCGGAAGTGAAGATCAGCCAAAGGCAGACGGGCAGGACGATGACCTGGCTCGCAATCTCCCCCCAGTGGCGCCAGTTGGAATGCCGGAAGCGGGGCCCGGGCTTGCCCAGGACCCACGGAGCGGCAAAGACCATGATCGGGGGGACGACCGTGAGAATGCCGCTTTCATCCCCCAGCCACCATTGCCCCATGAACCACAGCAACTGACCTGGGGCCACGAGATGGTCGGCTTGCAGCAGCTCGCCGCAGGCCACCGCGGCGCCCGCCGGCGCCGCGATTGTCGTGATCATCAGGATCACCGCTTCCCGGAAGTCCCGCAGCACCGGCGCCGGTCCGACGAGGCGCCGGATGACCCAGGCCATCGTCGTGTAATTGGCGGTGATCACGATGGGAACCAGCACTTGCAGCCACCAGAACGGCAGTGCGGAAATCGTGAAGGACGTCAGCAGATTGGCCGCCAGCACAACCGGGAAAAAGCGCGGCCCAACCAGCGTCAAAAACGCGATCGCCAGCCCGCTCGGCGGAAACCAGATGGAGACGTACGGCGTGATCTCAAAGGTGAAGGCGGCGGAATCCGCGGCCACTTGCAGGACGCCGTAGGCAACACACGCGAGGGTAATCCGGACCGCTGGGGCAGGCTTCATACCGGGAACTTGAAGTCCGCAGCCTCGGGATTCGAAGGCGGAAGCACAAGGCGGATCCGCCTCGGCGAGGGGATTAACCGTTCGCGCTTATCATCTTCAGTATTTTTTCGCATAGGTGCGTACAGCGGTGCCGGGAATCGCTGTTGCGCACGGCCATCATGTAAGCGGCGGGTTCGCCAACGAGAAACACCTTCTTCTTCCCGCGGGTGAGGGCGGTATAGAGCAGATTGCGCTGCAGCATGATGAAGTGGCCCTTAAGCAGCGGGATGACGACGACCGGATACTCGCTGCCCTGGCTCTTGTGGATGCTGATGCAATAGGCGAGGGCGACGTCGCCGAAATCGCCGCGCTCGAAGCGGTGGCGCGCGCCGTCGAACTCGGCGGTCAGCGCCCCCGCCGCGGGATCGACCGACACAACCGAGCCGATATCGCCGTTGAACAGGCCCTTGTCGTAGTTGTTGCGGAGCTGGATGAGCTTGTCTCCAGGGCGGAATTCGCCGGCGGCAGTGCGCAGCGCGGCGCGGGCCTTTGGGGTGAAGGCCGTCGCTGGCGACCGAGGCTTGATCTCCTCGGCGGGTGGGGTTCCGGCAGGATTGAGGGCATTTTGGAGCTGCTGATTGAGATTGGCGACACCGGCGACTCCCTTGTGCATGGGCGCCAGCACCTGCACGTCGTTGACCGGATGCAGCCAGCGGAAATGCTGCGGGATAAACTCGGTGCAAAGCGCGAGGACCTTTTGCAGGCAATCCTCCGCGGAGTCGGCCGCGAGGAAGGTGAGATCGTCCCGCGCCGAAATGGCGGCGAGGTCGTGCGCGACCGGCGGGGGTTGCGGTTCGCCGGCGTTGATGGCGTGCGCGGTGGTGACGATGAGGCTCTGTCCCGCCTGGCGGTAGATCACCGTGAGACGAGTGACCGGAACCGGGGCGCCGCCCCGCTCGCCGGAAGCGATCAGGTCCTTGAGCACGTTGCCGGCGCCGACCGAGGGCAGTTGATCGATGTCGCCCACCAACAGCAGATGGGCGCGCGACGGGACGGCCGCGAACAGCGCGGCGGCCAGCCGCGCGTCCAGCATCGACGCTTCGTCCACGATCAGAAAATCGGTCGCCAGCGGGCTTGATTCGTTGACGGTGAAGCCGCCCTTGGCGGCGTCGAACTTCAGCAGGCGGTGAATCGTGGACGCAAACCCGCCGGTGGTTTCGGCGAGCCGCTGGGCGGCGCGGCCGGTGGGTGCGGCGAGGTGCACGCGCACCTGCTTGGCCTTCAGGATGTCGACAAGCGTACGTAGAATGGTGGTCTTCCCGGTGCCCGGCCCGCCGGTGAGGACACTGAGCTTGTGCGTGAGCGCCCGGCGCACCGCCGTGGCCTGCAGCTCGTGAAACGCGAAGCCGGCGCGCTTCTGGGCCCAGTCAAGCGCCGCGTCGACCTTGATCGGCGGCAGCCCCGAAACCACCCGGGTGATTCGTGCCACGACGGCTGCGATCTTCTGCTCCGCGCGATCGTTTGCCGGAAGCTGGAGGAAGGCAGAGCCGGGCAGCGGGGCCGCGCCCGGCGGGTCCCCCTCGGGCCAGTGGCGCACCAGCTGCTTGGACTCCACGAGTGCGTCGATCCGGCTGGAAATGCGTTCTACCGGAGTCTGTAAGAGCTCCGCCGCATAATCGCGCAGATCGGCCTCGCGGGCCGCCGTATGCCCGTCCTCCTGCAGGGTTTCCATCGCGTAGAGAATGCCGGCGTCGAGCCGCGGCGGGGCATCGTTGGCAAAGCCGAGATTGATCGCGATCCGGTCGGCCGTCTTGAAGCCGATCCCCTCGATTTCGCGCGCCACGCGATAAGGCTCGGCGAGCAGCACCGCCCGGGCCTGCGCGCCATACCGGCCAACCAACTTGACGCACTGGGAGGTGGTGACGCCGTAGGTCTGGAGGAAGATGTGGATTTCGCGCAGCGCCCGCTGCTCGTCCCACGCCTTCTTGATGGCGGCGGCGCGTTTCGGGCCGATGCCCGCGACGCGGCGCAGTCGAGCCGACTCTTCGCTCAGCACCCGAAAGGTGTCGGTGGCGAACGCGTCGACGATCTTATTGGCGTAGACCTTGCCGATGCCAGGCACGAGGCCGCTGCCGAGATATTTGCGGATGCCGTAGACGGAGGAGGGGAGCTCGGAGGTGAACGACTCGATCTTGAATTGGTCACCGTGCTGGCTGTGCCGCGTCCACAGGCCGCGCAGGTGGAGCGTCTCGCCGCACTGGACCCCCGGGAGCGCGCCGACGACCGTGACCTTCGCGTCGGTGTCCTCACGGCGGAATTCGGCGATGGTGTAGTGGTTCTCCTCATTGAGGAAAATGATGCGCTCGAGGACTCCGGCGAGCGACTCGGAACCTGGGGAAGGAGAATCGACCACGGGTTCCACGGATAAACACCGCTGGAATAAATGAAAGCGCGGAAGCGCCGGCGGCGGGGGGACGCAATGCCGAGCCTGACCGGGCGGCCCGTGCCGCGAAGCCGACGGTGGATGAAGCAGCATGCTCAAATGCCCCCGGTTTTCCTCGAGGGTCCCCGTTAGATGCCAATCCGGCGCGAAATTGCCTGACATGCGCGGATGCCCGGCTTGACTGTTGCACTGACCGAAGCGAAAGGATCCTGCATGCTCAACTGCGCTCGTTGTGGTGGAAAAGGCTCAATCACCTGCCCGAAATGTGGCGGCGAGACGGTGGTGAAGGAACAGCAGCTTGAATCCGTCCTGATCATGGGCCGATCCCGGACGCCGTATGAATGTCCTGAATGCCGGGGCACCGGCACGATCTCCTGCCCGGATTGCAGCGCCTCTGGCGAGGTGGACGATGACGATGATTAAGCGCGGAGCGGCCGCCACAAGAGTGGCGAAGCGGTGCGGCGGATTGCGCGGATGACGGACGGCGTTGGGGTTTCCGATTCGCTCTGGGCCGGGGTCCGGGATGAGCGGGCCTCCTCGGCCGGTGTGACTAAGCGGGCGCGGTTGGGTTGGTGAGCTCGGTCGCAAACGCGGCGCGGGCCAACGTGGCGAGATCGGGGTAGATGTGTTCCGCTCCGGCGCTGCGGAGTTCCTCGGCGGAGTGCGTGCCGGTCGTCACGAGAAAGGAGGGGAATCCGCCCCGGCGGGCGGTTTCAGCGTCGAACGGCGAGTCGCCAACGAGGCAGGCGGTCGCGGGATCGGCGCCGAGCGTGGCGAACGCGTGGGCCGTGAACCGCGGATCGGGCTTCAGCCAAGGGGTGTCGAGGGCGCCAAACACGCCCCGGAGCAGCGGCGCGATGCCCAGGTGTTCACAGAGCCGGCGCGACGAGGGCCCGTGCTTGTTGGTGAGCACCGCCAGCGTGCAACCCTGGGCGTGCAAGAGGCGCAGCAGTTCCCCGGCCCCCGGCATCAATTCAACGCCGTCGAGCATGGTCCGGTCCCAGTAGGCGCGATAGATCGCCAAGGCCCGGGCCAGTTCGGCTTCCGGCACGAAGCGGCGCATGGCGTCTTCCAGTCCGCCGCCGATCGCCCGCCGGACCTGCTCGCGGCTGGGCGCGGGCCGACCCAGTTGCGGCAGCGTGTGCGCATAGCTGCGGTGGATGGCCGGCAGGTGGTCGAGCAACGTGCCGTCAAGGTCGAACAATGCAGTCTGGAAGCGCATGCAGTTGGAAGAAGACCACGAAGGACGCGCAAAGCGGGGAAAGAATCAAGCGCTGGGGTGTGGCGGGTCGGCCGGCAGACCGCGAGAAAACTCTGGTGAAGTGGCCGCGAACGGTTGAAAATGATGAGGATGACTGCGGTGCCTACCCACGCTCGCGCTGAGGCCGTCCCCGCGGGGGACGTTCTGGTCCTCAACCTCGGCGGCGTCTGGCAGATCACCCAGCCGCAGCCGAATTGGCGGAAGGTGCTGGGCGACCGCCGCCCTCATGCCGTGAGGTTGGCGGTGGAGGGGCTGGAGCGGTGGGACAGCTCGCTCGTGCGGTTTGTTCGCGAGGTGGAGGGCTGGTGCCGGGCCGCGGGCGTTTCCTGCGACACCACCGCCCTGCCGGAGACCGTCCGTCGACTGGTTGACCAGCTGGCACGCACGCAGGAGGAGCGCCGGCCGGCGAGCCGTTCGCCGAATTTTCTGGCGGGAGTGGGCCTGATCGCCACCGGCCTGTTGCGGCAGACGCGCGATTTCGCGGACTTTGTCGGCGAATGCACGCTGAGCGCCAGCGGGCTGCTGCGGCACCCCGGACGGTTTCGCTGGCGGGATTGTCTTTCCGAGATGCAGCAGTGCGGCGCGATGGCGGTGCCCATCGTCAGCCTGAGCAGCTTTCTGGTCGGCCTGACGCTGGCCTACACCGGGGCGATCATTCTGCGCCAATTCGGCGGTGACATCTGGGTGGCCGACATCGTCGGCCTGAGCACGTTTCGCGAGATGGGTGCGGTGATGACCGGCGTCGTCCTGGCGGGCCGGACGGGTGCCGCGTTCGCGGCGCAGCTCGGCAATATGAAGGCGGGCGAGGAGATCGACGCGCTCGAGACGCTCGGTATCGCGCCCGTGGAGTTTCTGGTGCTCCCGCGGCTGTTGGCGCTGACGTTGATGACGCCGCTGCTGGTCATGTATGCCAACTGCCTGGGCATCTTCGGCGGGATGGTCGTGTCGGCCACCGTGCTCGACATTCCGCCCAGCGCCTACTGGATCGAATCGCAGACGATCATCGGGCTCTCCGACGTCAGCGTCAGCCTGATCAAGAGCTTGATTTTCGGCATGCTGGTGGCCGTGGCGGGCTGCCTGCGCGGTCTGCAGGCTGACCGCAGCGCGGCGGGCGTGGGCCGGGCCGCGACCTCGGCCGTGGTCACGAGCATCCTGCTGATCATTGTCGCGGACGCCGTCTTTGCAGTGCTGTTCAACGCCCTGGGCATATGAACGGAAACCCTGACCTTTCGGTGATGCCGGCGGACTCCGGCTCCGGCCCACCGGCGATCGGCGTCGAGAATCTCGAATGCCGTTACGGCGACACGGTGGTATTGAGCGGAGTCACCTTCGCCGTGCAGGCCGGCGAGCTGTTCTTCGTCATCGGGGGCAGCGGCTGCGGCAAGAGCACCCTCCTTCGCCACCTCGTGGGGCTGATGACCCCGGCGCGCGGCACGGTGCGCTTTTCCGGCGAGGATTTTATCCAGGCCGACGTCGTGGCGCGCCGCAATCTCCTCAAGACTTTCGGGGTTCTCTATCAGAGCGCCGCCCTCTGGAGTTCCATGACGCTGGGCGAAAACGTCGCGCTGCCTCTCGAGCAGTACACCACGCTCAACCGGCGCGAACGCGGCGAGATCGTGGCCCTCAAGCTGGCGCAGGTGGGGTTGGCCGGCTTCGAGGACCATTTTCCGGCGGAGCTCAGCGGCGGCATGCGCAAACGCGCCGGCCTCGCCCGGGCACTGGCGCTCGACCCACGCATCGTTTTCTTCGACGAGCCCTCGGCCGGCTTGGATCCGGTGACTTCGCGGAAACTCGACGAACTTATCCTGCAGATCCGCGAGACGTTCGGCACCACCATGATCATCGTCTCCCACGAACTCGCGAGCATCTACGCCCTGGCTGATCGCGTGATCATGCTCGACCACGAGGCGCAGGGCATCATCGCCACGGGCCGGCCGCGCGAGCTGGCGGCCTCCAGCGACGACCCGCGGGTGCGGGAATTCCTGTCCCGCGAGGAGGAGAAAGCGTAAACTCTTGTCAGCAGGCGCGCCCAAGGTCTACCGCCTCGGGCGGACCCGCCAGAGCGAGAATCCGATAATTCTGTCCAATCCGTCCATTTCCGCTAGAAATCCCTTGTCGTGAAAACCAAGATCAGTCCCGCGGTGGTCGGCATCTTCGTGCTCGGCGCGCTGCTGCTCATCATCGTCGCATTGCTGTCGTTCGGCGGGGTCAATTTCTTCTCCAAGCCACAGCGGTTCATCGTTTACTTCGACGAGTCGATTCATGGCCTCGACTTGGGCTCGCCGGTGAAGCTGCGCGGCGTGCGGGTCGGCCGGGTGGCCGACCTCAACATCCGCTACAACTCCGTGACCAACCGTTCGGTGGTGGCGGTGGTGTGCGAGTTCAGCCGCAACATGATCATCGATGACAAGGGCGAGGCCATCGATGTCTCCGACCGGTCCCGCCTGCAGGCATTGGTCGATCATGGCTTGCGCGCGCAGCTGGGCGTGATCGGACTCGCCACCGGCCTGCTCTTCGTCGAACTCGACTTCTACGATCCGCACCAATACCCGGTCGGGACCCAGGCAGAGGACGCCCGGCACATTGTCATGCCCGCCGTGCCCTCGACCATTTCCGAGTATCAGGCCAGCCTGACCGAGATTCTTTCGGATTTGCGGCGGGTGGATTTCTCCGGTCTGTCGCGGAATCTCAACGCGGTGCTCACCACCGCCAACCAGAAGCTGCAGGCGGTGGACACCGCGCAATTGAGCGAACACTGGATCAAGACGGCCGACGCCCTGGAGGCGATGGCCAAGGACCCGGAGATCAAGAAGGCTCTTGCCAACCTGGATGCCGCCGGCAGCGACCTGCGGACGCTGATCGCCCGGCTCGACTCGCAGGTGCAGCCGACAAGCGACAAGCTGGCCCAGACCCTCGATGAGGCCCGCCAGGCCCTCGCTTCCTTCAACGCCGCCTCCGCGAGCGCCCAGCGATTCATCGCGGCGCAAAACGGACTGGGCGAGGACGCGGGCCGGACGCTGCAGGAGTTCCGCGAGGCGGCGGCGGCGGTGCAGCGCCTGGCCGACTTCCTGGAGCGCAACCCCAATGCGATCATCACCGGCCGCAAGCCGGAGTAGCTATTCAACTGCGGATACACCGAGGACACCATGAAGGCGAAAGTCGACCGACGAGGGACGAAACCCGTGAATCCTGACTTTGATCCAAAGCAGGAGGCAGGTCGCCATTGGCCCCGGATTTCCGCCTTGGGCTTTTCAGCCCCCGGTTTCCCCAATCCTCTCACCGGTCTCTGCCTGCTGGTCTCCGCGCTCGGGTTGCTGACGGCATGCAACCTGCCGTTGCCCAGGGCGCAGTCCGACCAGACCCGGTACTATCTGCTCAACCCGGCGGAGATTCGCCCGGACACGGCGGGCACGACAACAAGCGTGAAACGCTGGGCGGTGGGCCTGCGCACGGTGGACGTGGCGGCCTACCTGCGGACCAAGTCGTTTATCGTCCGCTCGCATGCCAACGAAGTGGCGTTTCTCGATTTCGCCCGTTGGGGGGAACCGCTCGACCAGGGGGTGACGCGCGTGCTCGCCGAGAATTTGCGATCATCGAGGAATGTGGCGCGAGTCTCGCTGCAGCCGTTTCGGGCCGACGACCAGCGGGATTTCGAGGTCGTGGTGACAATTGCAGCTTGTGAGGGCACGGCGGATGGTGACGTTCGCTTCGCCGCCAACTGGCGAATTCCGGCTCCGGGTGGATCGGCGGCCGCGGTGGCGGAGGGGAGTTTCGCGGCGAGTGGCTTGCGTTGGGACGGCCGTGACTACGGGCAACTGGCCGCCCGCCTGAGCGAGGCGCTGGCCGGTCTGAGCCGGGATGTCGCCGCGGCCCTGCCGAAAGAGCCGGCGAAATAGATCCGGCCGGCCAGAAGGCCGGACGGGAACTGGCATGGTTTGGGCTCATGGGGGCTGTGATGAACGACGCAAAACCGGGCCCAAGTGACTTCACGCTGATTCAATTCACCCTGGGACTCGGGGCGGACGGCCGGCCACTCCAGCACGCGACCGCGTGCGGGTCTTTTGCCTCGATCGAGGCGGCGTTTGCTTCTGCCCGTCGGCTCGCCGGCCAGGAGGTGGAGCGCCTGCGGGCCGCCGGTTTCGCCGGGACGGAAACGAGGAAGGTGGAGCTGATCGACACGGAGTGGGGTTATGACATTCGCCGCGGATGGCTGACGGTCACGCGGCTCTGGGTGCATGACGCCGCGGCCACCCGGCCGATTGCGGCGGGGTCATAGCTGAGCGGCGGCTGAGGGGAATGCGTCTCCAGGAAAGGCGGATCTCTCGATCCGCCATGGAGGGCTGCCGACCGCTATTTCGCTGCGGCGAGGCCGGAGACGAAAGGAGAAATCTCCCTGGAAGGATTTTTCGCTTGCCTTCTACTACAGATGTAGTTTTTATAACTACACCAATAGGAGATGCGAGTGAAGAATCCCCCCATCAATCTCTCCCGCCTGGAACTCGAAGTGCTGCGGCCGCTGTGGCGGCTGCAGCAGGCGACCATTCGGGAAATCCGGGAGGCGCTGCCTGAGAAGCGGCGGCCGGAGTACACCACGGTCCAGACGATCGTCTACCGGCTGGAGGAAAAGGGCGCGGTGGCCCGGATGAAGAAGATCGGCAATGCCCATGTCTTCGCTCCCGCCGTCTCCCATAAATCCACCGTCGGGGCGCTGGTCGAGGATTTGATCAGGAGGCTCGGCGGAACGGCCGAGCCGTTGATGGCCCATCTGGTCGAGTCCGGCCAGATCGGCCTCAAGGATCTCCGGGAACTGGAGGCGATGATGCAAAAAGCGAAGAGCCCGCGCGCGTAATGGGCGGAGGCCGTCGATGAATGCCCTCACAAATTTCTGGTTGCGCGGCGCCGCCCTCCACCTCTGGCAGGCCACGCTCTTTGGGCTGGCCATCGCCTTGGTCATCGCGTTGCTGCCGGGACCGGCCCGGCTTCGGCATTTCGCGGGCTGCCTGGCTCTCCTGCGGTTCCTGCTTCCTGCCGGCCTGCTCGCTCCGCTGATTGGATTTCTTCAATGGGCTGCGCCGGGCGGCGCATGGCTGCCGGCACGGCTCAGCAGTCTGTGGCTGCCGCCGTTCATCGTTTCGGGCAATGCTGGGGAAACGCCCTCGGCGACGGTTCTGCATCTTCCGGACGCGGGCCTCCTGGCCACGATCTGGGCTATTGGCGCGGTTTTGCTGCTCGGCGCGGGAATGATAAGGCTCGTCCGGGGTCTGCAAGCGGTGAAGCGTGGGCAGATTCCATTTTCCGCCACCCACCGGGAACGCCTGGGAGTGCTGGCGGGGCGCGCGGGCATTCGGCCCGGGAAAGTGACGGGCTATTACGTTCCGTCCAGCGGCTGGCTGGGCGTCGTCGGCCTATTTCGATCCAGAGTAATCGTCCCCGAGGGATTGTTTTCGACCTTGGAGGACCGGGAAGTGGACTCGGTGCTGCTGCATGAGCTCATGCACGTGAAGCGGCACGACAACCTGCTCCGGCTTTGCCAATCCGGAGTGGTGGCCATTTTCTGGTTTCATCCGCTTGTATGGTGGCTCGACCGGCGGTTGCGCTGGGAGAGCGAACGCGCCTGCGACGAAGGAGTGCTCCGCCTAACCGGGGCCAGCCGCGTCTATGCCAGCGGCCTGTTCAAAGCCATGCGTTTCGCGCTCGGACTGAATCTCCCGGGGGTGTCAGGCATGTCGCGGCTTCGGCTGCAATCGCGCATCCAGGCCGTGCTCAACCACCAAAATCGAAAGGACTCCCCTGTGAAACTCACCATCACCGCCAGTGCACTCGTCGCTCTCTTCGGCCTCGCCACGCTTGTGGCGTCCACCCCGGCGGCATCCGACGGAACCGCCGCGCCCGCCGCGCCAGGCAGCAAGGTGTTTAATATTTCCGAACTCGACCAGATTCCCATGGCCCGTGTCCAGGCGCCGCCGGTCTATCCAGCCGAACTCAGGAAGGCGGGAATGTGTGGCGAAGCAATCGTTGGCTTTGTGGTAGATGAGCAAGGCAATGTTGGCGACGTGAGGGTGGTGCCTCCAAAAGACCCAAAGGACGCCAGGAAGATGAAGATGGGTGACGTTGAAATCACATTGATCAACGACGAGAGATTCGACCAGGCCGCGATGGAAGCGGTTCGGCAATGGAAGTTCACTCCTGGAAAGAAGGACGGAAAGCCCGTGAAAGTGCTCTTGAGCGTTCCGATCGTATTTACATTCAAAGATTAGAACTCCGGCAAGTGGTCGCATCCTAACCTGGCTTCAACCCGTTCTGGATCGAAACTCCGCTCCCTCCTGGAGCGGGGAAACTGCGAAAAACCGCCGCCGGCAAGCGGCGGTTTTTCTTTGGCCGGCGCTGTGCGAGGGGTCACTTCAACACCGCGGCGATGCGCTCCACCGCGGCAGTGACATTTTCGCGGCTGTTGAATGCGCTGATGCGCACATGGCCTTCGCCGCACCGGCCGAAGCCGGCGCCGGGCGTGCAGACCACGCCGGCCTTCGTCAGGAGCAGATCGAAAAATGCCCACGAGTCGCGGCCGACATTGGCCCAAATGTACGGGGCATTTTCGCCGCCGATGCACGGGATGCCGAGGCGCGTCAGGGCCTCGCGGATCAGCCGGGCGTTGCCAAGGTAGAAGTCGGCCAGGGCGCGCGTTTGCTTTTTGCCCTCATCGGAATAGATGGCGGCGGCGGCGCGCTGGACGGGATAGGAGACGCCGTTAAACTTGGTCGACTGCCGGCGGGACCAGAGCGGGTGCAGCGGCTGGGCGTTGCCGGCGGCGTCGGCCGCCAGGAGCGTCTTGGGCACGACCGTGTAGGCGCAGCGCGTGCCGGTGAATCCGGCGGTCTTGGAGAAGCTGCGCAGTTCGATGGCCACGTCGCGTGAGCCGGCGATCTCGTAGATTGAATGGGGAATCTGCGGATCGCGGATGAACGTCTCGTAGGCGGAGTCGAAGAGGATGATGGCCCGGTTGCGTTTGGCGTAATCGACCCACGCCGCGAGTTGGGCGCGCGTGGCGACGGCCCCCGTGGGATTGTTGGGAAAACAGAGGTAGATCAGGTCGACGGGCTGCGAGGGCAGGGCGGGCACGTAACCGTTTGCCGGCGTGCAATCGAGATAAACAATGCCGTCATAGCGGCCGTCGCGGTTGGGGCCGGTGCGGCCCGCCATGACATTGGTGTCGAGATAGACCGGATAGACGGGATCAGGGATGGCGACCCGGGCGTCGGCGGCGAAGATCTCCTGGATGTTGCCGCAGTCGCACTTGGCGCCGTCGGAGACAAAAACCTCGTCGGGCTCGATTGCGCAACCGCGGGCTTGGTAGTCCTGCTGAGCGATGGCGTCGCGCAGAAAGGCGTAACCCTGGTCCGGGCCGTACCCCTTGAAAGTCTCGCGCCGGGCCATCTCGTCGGCGGCGGCATGGAGAGCCGCAACGCACACCGGGGGCAGCGGCTCGGTGACGTCGCCGATGCCCAGGCGGATGATGGACCGCGCAGGGTTGGCCGCCTGAAACTCAGCAACCCGGCGGGCGATGTCCGCAAAAAGATACGAGGCCTTGAGCTTGGTGTAATGTTCGTTGATGCGGATCATCGTGAAGAGGGCGGGCGGAGGAGGAAGAGCCGAAGGGACTGCGCGGATACCTGGCTGCACAGACCGAGCAAAGGACTTGATTAAAGTTGGTCGCACCGGGATAGTTCAAGTCCGGTCTTTCGCGTGCGGCACAAGGTCCGGACGCTGCGCCCCATTCTGCCATGCAAGTGATCGCCTCAATTTACGACATGCAGTCCACCGCGGAGAACCTGCGGTCCAAGGATCGGTTGATCGGCCTCGTGCCGACGATGGGCGCGCTCCATGAGGGGCATCTTAGCCTCATCCGGCTGGCCAAGGAGCGGGCCGACACGGTGATCGTGTCGATTTTCGTCAATCCCACTCAATTTGGGCCGAGCGAGGACTTCACGAATTATCCCCGTGATCTCGGCCGTGATCTCGACCTGTGCGAAAAAGCCGGAGCCGACCTGGCGTTTACGCCCGCAGTGGAGGAAATGTACCCCAAGGCCTATTCGACCTATGTCACTGAGGAGCTGATCTCAAAGCCGTTGTGCGGAATCTCGCGCCCGGCCCATTTTCGGGGCGTGACCACGATTGTGGCCAAATTGTTCAATATCGTGCGCCCCGATCTCGCGGTCTTCGGGCAGAAGGACGCGCAGCAGGTGGCGGTGATCAAGAAGATGGTCAACGACCTCCATTTCTGTGTCGACATCGTGACGGCCCCGACTGTGCGCGATGCGGACGGTCTGGCGATGAGCTCGCGTAACCGGTTTCTCACCGCCACCCAACGGGGAGAGGCGCTCGCCATCTCGCAGGCTTTGCACAAGGCTAAGGCGATGGTGGAAGGTGGAGTCCACAACTCCGACCGGCTCATTGCCGAGGCCACCCATCTCATGGGCGAACGGCGCCGTGTCCGCGTGATCTACACCTCGATCGTCGACCGCTGCACCATGGAGGCAGTCCGCGAAGTGCTGCCCGGAAAGGCGATGATGGCCATTGCCGCCTGGGTCGATGAGGTGCGGTTGATCGACAACATCCTGCTCTGAGCAGCCGGAACTTTGCTGTCGAGAAGCGGAAGTCGAGCGCCCGAGCCGAGGCGGTTGTTCTCCCGAATCCAATGTGAGGAAGCGCCAAATCCGCTCCGAAAACCGGCTCTCAAAAACCCTGTGAATAACTTGTCAGCAAAGACATTCATAGAGGGAAACGAACCTCGCCTGTGGATCGAGCCCCGGGGGCGGTGCCGCTCCACCGACGTATCCTGATCCGCGCCCGGAAGATTGGCGCGCCAAGCCGCGGCAGCGCGGGTTCGAATTCATGATTTGCATCAGCCTGCTCGAATTGTACCCCGTTGATGCGATGGCGGGTGGGTAGGATTCATCAAATTATCCGTAAAAGATTGGAAAGCAACAATATGAATATGCGTTGGTCCGAGCGTTGTCTTTGTCAATTCCACCTTTAATAACCGCGATCCGCCAATGGTACTTCCAGATGAAAGGCTCAGAATGGACCGACCGTTGCGTCGGTAAGGAGAATCCTCCGCGGCGGCTTGGCGGGCGACGAATCTCCTCCGAAAGGCCCCAAAATGCGCGTGTTACGACGAGGTGAACGAAGTTTGTGAAGAAGTCGGGCTCGACCAGCGTACTCGACGGGCACTTCAGCCCGTCCAACTACCTCGCGGCGGCGGGTGCAGCCACCGCCGGAGCGACCACGACGTCGATTCCCTTGGCTCGAAGGGCTGCTACCAGTGGTTCCGGCGCTTGGGCGTCGGTCACCACCACATCGATCGGTTCGAAGTCGGAAAGGAAGAAGGTCGACCGGCGGTTGAACTTCATGTGGTCGAGGCAGAAGATCACCTTCGCCGCACCGGCCATCATCGCGCGTTGAATATCCACGAGCAGCGCGTGCGAGTTGTAGATACCCTCTTCGCAGATGCCGCTGCCGCTCAGGATCGCCACATCGGCGTGCACGCGGGAAAACGTGTCCACCGCATGGGGTCCCACCAGCACGCCCAGCCGCGGATAGATGATTCCTCCGGAGACCAGCACCTCTTGCCGGCTTGACCCCGAGAAAAGATTGGCGACGGGCAGCGAGTTCGTGATCACCTGGGCGACCCGATCGCTGAGATTTCGGGCGACATGGTAACACGTGGTGCCGCTATCGATGATGATATTCTGCCCCGGTTGGATCAGCCCGGCGCAGGCCGCGCCGATCATCTCTTTCTCATCAACCTGGCGGGTGTCGCGCACGTTGAACACGAATTCGTCCGTCCTCGGCTGAAGCGTCCGGGCACCGCCGTGGGTGCGCCTTGCTTTTCCGGCCCGCTCGAGTTCGGAAAGATCGCGGCGGACGGTTGACACCGATGTCCCAACGCGCTGCGCAAGGTCGTCGAGAGACGCGAATTCAGCCTCCTGTAGATAGGCTTCGATTCTCGACTGGCGCTCCTCGGACTGCATCTTGATGGGAAATCTTGGTAGGTTTTGGAAGATAATGCAACTTTTTCTTTGACTATATGGAGCGTTTCTACCAATACTTGATCTAAACCTACCGAATTCTCCCATGCTTTCTCCGCCAGCTTTGCCCCACCGGGCTCAGATTGAGCACATGGTTCGCCGCGCTCTTTACGAACGGCTGGGGCGTACACCGCCCCGCCGGGCGCTCGCGCCCAACCCGCTCGTGGTCAATGTGAGCGCCCGCCACTGCCACCTGACCCCTCAGGCGGTCGAGGCGCTGTTCGGCCAGGGGCGCTCGCTCACGCCGATGAAATGGCTGTATCAAAAGGGTCAGTACGCGGCGCAGGAGTCGGTCACCTTGATCGGCCCGCGCAGCCGGGTGATATCGAATCTCCGCATCCTCGGCCCCTGTCGCGACCTCAATCAGGTCGAGCTCGCGCTTACCGACGCGATCGCCCTCGGCTTCGAGATTCCCATCCGCCAGTCGGGCACCATTTCCGGAACTCCCGGCTGCATGCTCATGGGCCCGAATGGCTTCTTCGAGCTGCCAGAAGGTGTCATTCGCGCCGCCCCGCACGTCCACATGAGTCCCGATGACGCGGCGTTCCACGGCGTGAAGGCTGGCGACTACATGAAGCTCCGTGTCGGCGGCCCCTGTGGGACCACCTTCGACCGCCTGCTCGTTCGCGTGCATGCCGACTTCCGGCTCGAGGTGCACATCGACACCGACGAGGGCAATGCCTGTGCGCTCCAGTCCGACACGCCTGTCGAGCTCCTGGGGTGAGCGCTCTCCCATTTTTCACGACAACCTCAACCCTCATCCATCCATCAATATGAGTGATTCCATCGGCATGGTAGAAACCCGTGGCTATGTTGGCTCCGTCGAAGCCAGCGACGCCATGGTCAAGGCGGCGAGCGTCTCGCTTGTCCGCCAGATCCAGATCGGCGGCGGTTTTGTGACCGTCATCGTCAAAGGCGATGTCGGCAGCGTCAAAGCCGCCGTCGAGGCCGGCGCAGAGGCCGCCAAGCGCGTCGGCGAACTGGTCTGCTCGCACGTCATCCCGCGTCCGCATTCCGAGCTGCTCAAGCAGATCGGAATGTGATCCGGCGCCCACCCCAACCATTAATCCATTTCTCCTCATGACACAGGAAGCACTAGGCATGATTGAAACGAAGGGACTCTGCGCGTTGCTCGAAGCCGCGGACGCCGCCCTCAAGGCCGCCAACGTCACGATGACCGGCTATGAAGCGGTCGGCAGCGGCTTTGTGGCCGCATTTTTCCGCGGCGACGTGGCTGCGGTGAAAGCGGCCGTCGACGCGGGCGCCGAGGCCGCTGGCACCGTCGGCGAGGTCGTTAGCGTTCAGGTGATCCCCCGCCCGCACGAAGAACTCGCGCTGCTCGGTCGCTGGATTTCCGGCACCTCAGCCTGAAGTCTCGCAGTCCAGAGCGAGCGCCGGCCCCAGGCAGGGCGGTCGCTTTCGGTCAGCCTGCGTCGCCATCCATGAACATCCTCGTCGCCAATCTTGGCTCGACCTCCTTCAAGTTTCGTCTCTTCCGCTTTGACGGGACGGGGGCGGCGCTGCTGGCGCGGGGCGGCTACGAACGGGTGACGGATCACGGTCGCGCCATTGACGACTGCCTCGCGGAGCTCAAGGCCGCGGGCCACGTCCAGTCCGCGGCGGATCTGCACGGCGTCGGCTTCAAGACGGTGCTGGGCCGCAATCTCACCGGCTGCGTGCCCGCTGATGAGCGGGTGATCGCTGCGCTCGAGGGTTTCAAGGACATCGCCCCGGCTCATAATCCGCCCTACGCCGCGGGCATTCGGCGGTTTCAGGAGAAGCTGCCCGGCGTGCCGCTGGTGGCGCTCTTCGAAACTGCTTTTTACCAGTGGGTGCCCGAGGCCGCGACGCGGTATGCCGTTCCCGAGACCTGGTATCAGGCCGGCGTGCGCCGCCATGGCTTCCACGGCGCCAGCCACAAGTTCATCGCCGAGCGTTCCGCCGAACTGCTCGGCCGCGAAGATATCGCCAGTCGGGTCCGCGGCTTGTACCAGAACGGTCCCGGTCCGGAAGCCGGCCGGCCGCTACGCGTGATCTCCTGCCACCTCGGAGGCAGCAGCTCGATCACCGGCATCCGCAACGGACTGGCCACCGGCACCAGCATGGGACTTAGCCCGCAGTCCGGCCTGCCGCAAAACAACCGCGTGGGCGACCTCGATTCTGCTGCGGTGCCCTACATGCTCAAGACGCTGGGCCTGCCGCTCGCCGAGATTGAGCGCCAGCTGACCAAGGAGAGCGGATTGCTCGGCCTTTCCGGGGTGGGCAACGATCTGCGCGACCTCCGCGCGGCGGCCGCCCAGGGCAACGCCCGGGCCCGGCTGGCCATCGAGGTGTTCACCCATTCCGCCCGGCATTGGATCGGCGCGTTCCATTTTGAACTCGGTGGGTGCGAGGCGATCGTCTTCACCGCCGGGATCGGCGAGAACAACCCCGATCTCCGCGCCGCCATCCTGCGCGACCTCGACCAGCTCGGCATCCTGCTCGATCCGGCAAAGAACGAGGCGCTGAGGGGTGCCGAAGGAGAGATTTCCGCGCCGGCGTCGCGCGTCCGGGTTTTCGTCATCCCCGCCAACGAGGAACTCGTGGTCGCGCGCGAAACGCTCCGCTGCATCGCGGCCCGCAATTGAATTTTACGGCAACCAACAAACTCCAACTCCCATCATCCTATGTCCAAAGCCATCGGACTCCTCGAAACCCGGGGCCTTACCGCCCTCGTCACCGGCACTGATGCCATGCTCAAGTCGGCCAACGTCACGCTGGTCGGTCCCATGAAACAGGTCGGCAACGCGCTCGTGACCGCGGTGGTCACCGGCGATGTCGCCGCCGTCAAGGCAGCCACGGACGCCGGCGCCCAGGCTGCTCGCACCGTCGGCGAAGTCGTCAGCGTTCAGGTCATCCCGCGCCCGCACGACGACGTCCAGATCGTGCTGCCCAAAGCCGCCGCCCCCAAGAAATAACCTCTGTCCT
>Ga0182021_10003856_pt1 | contig 17598 bp, 14 predicted proteins | sample 612E3MmetaG_FD_120493 | JGI IMG/M metagenome (GOLD analysis project Ga0182021, IMG submission 120493) | Permafrost microbial communities from Stordalen Mire, Sweden - 612E3M metaG (Illumina Assembly) | ecosystem: Environmental > Terrestrial > Soil > Wetlands > Permafrost | place: Sweden... | reverse complement strand
CCCGACCGACAGCAGTGAACCTGGCCTGGGGGGTGAACAGAGTTTTGGCACTGGTGGATGACCACTCGATCGATGAACCTGATCTGGTAGAGCGGTTATTGGCAGAGAGTCAGTTGATGGCAGAGGAGGATATTGTCACCAATCTGCGCATGGCTGAATTTGGTGCCAGCCTCATTAATGATGGGGATACGATAGTGCACCACTGTAATACAGGCTCACTGGCAGCTGTGGATTGGGGAACCGCCCTGGGAGCAATTCGGTACGCCTTTGAACACGGTAAAAAGATCCATTTGTTGATCGATGAAACTCGACCCCGTTTTCAAGGGGCGCGTTTGACAGCCTGGGAATGTGAACTTTACGGAATTCCATTTGATGTGATCCCCGATAATGCTGCTGGTTATTTCATTCATCATGGAGATGTAAACAAAGTAATGTTTGGGGCAGATCGGGTGGCAGCAAACGGGGATGTTGTGAACAAAGTTGGCACTTATATGTTAAGTCTGGCAGCATTTACGGATGATGTGCCGGTTTATCCGGTTTTTCCGTTCTCTACACTGGATATAAGCCTGACCGATGGATCAAAAATTCCCATTGAAGAACGGCCCGCAGAAGAAGTAACAGCAGTAAGTTATCAAGGCGAAACGGTGTATACAATGGGAACTTCAGTGCGCAACCCTGCATTTGATCTTACTCCGAATCGATTGATCACTGCCTGGGTAATGGATCAAGGGATTATCTACCCACCATTTTCCCAAAATTTATCTCGTTGCAATTATAATAATGCTCCAAACAGGTGAGAAATGGCAATCGTTTTAACTGGTTCAGTAGCATTTGATTATTTAATGACTTTCCCCGGACATTTCCACGAACAGATCATTCCGGAAAAATTGAATACCATTTCTCTTTCTTTTTTGGTAGATTCCCTGACGCGTCAACGCGGTGGAATTGCTCCCAACATTGCCTACACTCTGGCCCTGCTGGGCGAAAAACCAAAAGTGATGGCAACCGCCGGGCAAGACTTTGAGGAATACCGCTGTTGGTTGGAGTCAAAGGGAGTGGATACTGCTTATATTAAAGTGATCGCCGAAAAATTCACTGCCTCATTCTTTGAAAATACGGATATGGATAATAACCAAATTGCCAGTTTTTATACTGGGGCCATGGCTGATGCCGGAAAAGTTTCAATCAAGGAAATGCAGCAGGGTGAAGTCGATTATGTGGTGATCTCACCCAATGATCCGGAAGCAATGGATCAGTATGTGAGGGAATGCACCGAATTGGGGATTCCTTATCTCTACGATCCTTCGCAGCAGATTGCGCGCAATGATCACAGTGAGCTGCGCCGGGGCGTGGAAAATGCACATGCTGTTTTTTGTAATGATTATGAATATGAATTATTGCAAAAACACACCGGACTGGATGCCGCGACAATTGAAAAAACCGTAAAGCTTTTAGTGGTCACGTTGGGAGAAAAGGGTGCTGTCATCAAATCGGGTGGAAAGACCTACCAGATTCCTGTGGTACCACCTATAAAAATTGTTGATCCCACCGGGGTGGGTGATGCTTTCCGTGGCGGTTTCTTGCGCGGTTATCGCCTGGGATTGGATTTGCAGACCTGCGGCCAGATGGGTTCACTGGCAGCCACCTACGTTTTGGAGCAAAAGGGAACGCAGAACCATCATTACAGTATTGTTGAATTTATCAAACGCTATCGTGAACATTTCGATGATCACGGAGTTTTGGATATATTAAGTAAATGAAGGTCATTCTTTTTTGGAGGAACTGATGTCAAATTATGACGTAAAAGATATGAAACTGGCCGACGGCGGCCGTTTGCGCATTGATTGGGCAGAGCGAGAAATGCCAGTCTTACGCCAGATCAAAGAACGTTTTACGAAAGAACGTCCTTTGAAGGGTTTTCGCATTTCTGCTTGCTTACATGTCACGACCGAAACTGCCAACCTGATGAAAACATTACAGGCTGGCGGCGCTGATGTGATGATCACCGCATCCAATCCGCTTTCGACCCAGGACGATGTGGCTGCTTCACTGGTCTCACATGACGAGATCCCGGTATTCGCGATCAAAGGCGAAGAGAACGTCACTTACTACAAGCACATTCACGCAGTGCTGGACCACAAACCCCAATTCACCATGGATGACGGTGCTGACCTGGTCAGCGTGCTGCATAAAGACCGCCGTGAATTGTTGGATGGGGTGATCGCCGGTACAGAAGAAACCACTACGGGAGTGATTCGTCTGCACGCAATGGCTGCGGATAAAGCATTGAATTACCCGATCATTGCCATCAATGATGCTTTGACCAAGCATTTGTTCGATAACCGCTACGGTACCGGCCAATCCACCCTGGATGGCATCATACGCGCCACCAATGTATTATTGGCCGGTAAAGTGTTCGTTGTGGCCGGCTATGGCTGGTGCGGACGGGGTCTGGCCAGCCGTGCCCGCGGTATGGGCTCTGAGGTGGTCGTGACCGAAGTTGACCCGCTGAAGGCTCTGGAAGCGGTGATGGACGGCTTTAGAGTGATGAAGATGGAAGATGCTGCCAAAATTGGCGATATCTTCGTCACCTTAACCGGAGACATCAATGTCGTTGACAAACATCACTTTGAATTAATGAAAGATGGCGCTATTGTTGCCAATTCTGGCCACTTTAACGTTGAGATTAACATCCCGGCCTTAGAGAAGATGGCTGTTTCAAAACGACTTGTTCGTCCATTCGTTGAAGAATATAAGACGAAAGACGGCCGCCGCATTCACATCCTGGGTGAAGGCCGTTTGATTAACCTGGCTGCTGCTGAAGGGCATCCTGCCTCGGTAATGGATATGTCCTTTGCCAACCAGGCCCTCTCGCTTGAATATCTGGTGAAGAATTCCGATAAATTGGAAAATCGCGTTTACAGCGTGCCGGAAGAGATTGACAAGAATATTGCCAAACTCAAATTGGCAGCCATGAACGTCTCGATTGATACCCTTTCCAACGAGCAAGTGAAATATCTGGGTTCCTGGGAAGAAGGAACCTAAGATTTTCTGTGACAACAGATTTACAGACCCCGGCGTGTTAGCGGGGTCTGTTTATTTTTACTGAAGGATAACGGCCATATTTCCGAGCGAAGACCAGGAACTTAATAATTGTGATATCGGGCGCGAGTAAAGCATACCTCCGTCCAATATGGTTACATTATTTGTGTCATAACCGGTGATAATCACTGTGTGTTCAAACCGGATCACTTTGGTATTATGGCCGTCTGAAGCCGTGTAATCTACCGGTGAAACTCCATACCACACGTTGCCGTACACCCATAAAATGACCGGATGCCCGGCAACGATCTGTTTGCGCAAATTATCGTAAGAATAGCCATGTACGGCGGTGGCATTCAAACCATACTGATGCAAGACCGCTGCAACGGGGTCAGCGTGCACTCCATACGAATTAGGGGGAAGCTGTCCTTCTGCGCCATCCGCATTGCCGACAAAGCCTGCATCAGGATCATCCGATAAGGGCAGGAGAGATTGAAATCCATCCTCTGTGGTAGAAACCCCAAAGAAACCGGCCCAATCTGCAGCAGAACGCGATTCACAAGAAAGCGAATGAGCTTGATTATGCCCGGTGATGCTAATGAACGCACTTTGCGGAATTCTATCCATTGGCGGCTGAGCTGGTGGTCCTTGCCCTTGGCCTGGCGGCGGAAGAGGCGTATTCGTGGGTAAGGGTGTATTTGTAGGGGTCGCCGTTGGCGTGAGCGTTGGGGTTAGAGTTGGAGTGGGCGTGTCTGTTGACAGAGGCTGGAAAGGGGTGGAAGTAGCCGGGGTAAAAGAAATGGCCTCGATCCCGACAGCCGTTGCGGTAGGGGACGTGCTTGCAGCCAATAATGAGGTCTTTAAAATTCTGGAGAGAAAGAGAAATGCCAGTAAATTGAGAAGAAGTCCAATCGTAAAAATGCTGACAATAGCTATCAGCCCAAAACTGGACTTTTTGCGGTGAATTATTGGTGACTGAGAATTTGAATCAATTGCCGGCGACATTGATCACTATTTTAAAGTAATCGCCAAACGTTTGTCCCTTAGGATCAAATGCCTGCCAGGTAGACGAATAATTGCCAGGTTCAGTAGGCGCGGTGAAAATGATGCGGATGATGGCATCTGTTCCGCTACGTGCCGGTACGATAGTTTGTGGACTGGTTGCGCCTAACAAATCTCCGTCAACGAGGCGAATGGTGTATGAATCATTCCAATTGCATGTACCGGAATTACTTACCTGCCATTGTTTATCCAGGCTGCTGCCGGGGGTAACAAAAGATCCATCCGGTATGGTGAGGTCTTTTTTGTAGGAAAGCAGGTTTGTGCAATTCGCTGGCTGCGAGTCTATAGCACTGGTAGTTTGGGCAGCCTGCTGCTGGGTAGATGTCGCCGCCCGAGTAGGAGCTATAAAATAGGCAGAAGGATCGGTTGATTCCGCGGAACGCACCGGGCGAAGAACACTGCACCCTCCCACTAAAAGTGAGAGGGTGGCAGCTAATATCAATTGAAGAGCTTTTTCTCTTTGCATCCAAACCGCCGTAAAGAAATGAGGTCGCTTTTACTCGCCTGCAGAATCTTCATCAGAAGAGAGGCCAACGGTTAATGGAATTTCACCGCCCACGGCACGCTGCCGAACTGCAGCTTCGATTTCTTTGGTCAATTCCGGATTTTGACGTAAGAACTCCTTGGCGTTTTCGCGACCCTGACCCAGACGCACATCCCCATAAGAGAAGAAAGCACCGCGTTTGGTAATGATTTCAAGAGCTGTTGCCAGATCGATAATATCGCCTACTTTTGAAATTCCTTCGTTGTACATAATGTCAAATTCAGCCGTGCGGAAGGGAGGAGCGACCTTATTTTTCACCACGCGCACGCGGGTACGGTTGCCGACGATCTCAGCGCCAACCTTGATGGATTGGATACGCCGTACATCCAGCCGGATCGAGGCGTAGAATTTGAGCGCCAAACCGCCTGAGGTCGTTTCTGGGTTGCCGAACATCACGCCGATCTTTTGGCGAAGTTGATTGGTAAAGATAACACAAGTCTTGGTCTGATTGATGGCTCCGGAAAGCTTGCGTAATGCCTGTGACATGAGCCGAGCCTGCATACCCATGCTGGCGTCGCCCATATCCCCTTCGATCTCTGCCCGTGGTACCAGGGCAGCAACCGAGTCGACGATCACAACGTCCACTGCACCAGAGCGCACCAGGGTTTCGCAAATTTCCAGTGCCTGCTCACCGGTATCCGGTTGAGAGACGAGCAGCGCTTCAATGTTGACTCCCAGGCGTGAAGCGTAGGCTGGATCCAGGGCATGTTCCATATCGATGAATGCCACGACCCCTCCAAGCTTTTGAGCTTCAGCGGCAATGTGCAAACAAAGAGTGGTCTTGCCTGAAGATTCAGGGCCGTAAATTTCTGCAATACGACCGCGGGGAATACCCCCAACACCGAGGGCGATATCCAGGGAGAGTGAGCCGGTAGGGATGGCCTCTACCTCAAGTTGGTGAGCTTCTCCTAACCGCATAATGGATCCTTCACCATAGCGTTTGACAATATCACCCAGAGCTTTATCCAGAACAGCACGTTTTGCTGCGCTCATCTGGCTGTCAGAATTGGATGGGTTTGATAATTCGCTTTGACTTGCGGAAACTGGTTTCTTCGCCATGGGACTCTCCTCGAATTTAATTAACTAAATTATATAATGAAAATCAATATGAAATTATAGTACATATGTTCAATTCGTCAAGCAATCTCGTTTTTGTAAATATCTACCGTTTCTAAGTACATTTAAATAAGATCAATTTCTGTGATAAACCTCGGACTGATTATTAAAGCCAGGGTTATCAATGTATCCGCATCAACAATTGAGGGCTGCCCATTTTTAGCAGCCCCCGGTATTTATCTTGTGAATTATGGATTTAGTACTTTTTGCAGACAAAGCAGCCATTCTTTAATTTTCCCTTGCGGCTGCGCTGAAGTAATTGCCAAAATGGGAATCTGCAGGGTGGAGGGGTCTGAACCATTCAGAGTAATTTCTCTCACACTGGAATTGAGAGAATTAACTGGCAAGAACCCAATGACATTAGCATTACCTGAAATTGATTCGCGCATGGCAGAAGCATCAGGAACCAGGAGCCCGATCTCTGCTGCAACAGGTTGTCCGAGCATGACCTTTTGAATGAACAAGGTTTGTATATCTTCTTCGGGAGGGTAAAAATTTAAAACGATCGATTTGCCGTCATTGCCACTGTCGTAAGGTTGTTTGAGACAATCGGGGCAAAACGAGTGCAAATTTCCCCAAGTGGTAATTTCACCGTCAAAAATGCGGCGGGCCGCATCCAATGATAGAGAATTCAGCGGGCTGTCATTATTGGCAGCGAGGACCAATTGCTCCAAGCCAAGTTGATTCGCAGTTTGGTTCAATGGTGCAGGCGATCCCCATCTGAGTATCAGATCTGCGTTTTTGAGGCTCATCTCATCTGCGGGGAGATTATGGGTGACCAGGGCGGTTTTTTGCAGCAAATTGGCGCAGGAGGTCATAGTTGGTATTAACCAATCCAGAGAATTGGAATATTGTAGGTTAATGATCTGAAAATCAGTAGTTTGTGAAGAAGCGAGCTGCAAGTCAGCGGTTGGTGCGTCTTCAGATGAAGGGGTGGCAGAAGCCTGCACTGATGTGGCGCGGATGCTGGCAACGATCAAGACAGCACTGGCCAGTAAGATGCAATAAACGGCAAAATACCAGAGTCTTTGGCGCTTGATAAAATCGAGGAACCAGTGGATCGAAAGATAACCAACAATTACCGCAGCAATAAAACCGACAACCAACATGGGTAAGAATCCGGGCAAATTGGGAACCGCCGATAGATCTTTGAGGCTGACAAGCCCGGCTCCCAGCATGACCGGGATGGATATAAGAAAGCTAAAACGGGCAGAGGAAGATCGATCCAGGTTGTGGGTCATGCCGCCGCTGATGGTTGCCCCTGAACGCGAAATCCCCGGGAAAAGAGAAACAGCCTGAAATAGACCGATCCAAAGCGCATCCCACCAGGTGATCTCTTCAAGTTGACGGGTGCGTTTGCCCACCAGGTCCGCGAGGATCAACAGGACAGCAGTACCAAAAAGGAAATAGGCTGTCAAGCGCGGAGCGGAAAAGGCTGCCTCCACCTGACTTTTGAATAACAGCCCGGCCAGCCCGGCCGGAATGGTCGCCAGGATCAAATACCATCCGAGTCTGGCTTGAGGGTCTTTAAAGGGTTCTTTGTTGATCAGCCCCAAAAAGAAACTCTTGACAATGCTTACCAGGTCTTTCCAGAAATACAGGATCACTGCGACCAGTGTGCCGAGTTGAACCAGTACATCAAATGGGAAGATCTGTTCGGTGGGGAAGTTCCAGTTTAATAGATAAGGCACCAATACCAGGTGAGCGGAACTGGAAATTGGCAGGTATTCAGTTAAACCCTGGATGATCCCGAGAATCAGTGATTGAAAGAAGGTCATTACTCGCCTCGTTTTTGACGGGGTTGGTAGCTCTGAAGAAACTCCTGGGCATAATTTTCAAAACGATTTTCCAAAATGGCTTGTCGGGAGGTTTTCACCAGAGATACCAGAAATTGAATGTTATGGATCGAGATGAGGGTGGCAGCCAACATTTCTTTGGCGACCACAAGGTGACGCAAATAAGCGCGATTGAAATTCAAACAAGTATAGCATGAACACGTTTCATCAATGGGAGCATGGTCATGCGTATAGGAAGCATTCATCAAGTTGATACGGCCGGTGGGTGTAAAAGCGGCGGCATGCCTAGCCAGACGAGTGGGCAAGACACAGTCAAAAATATCTACACCACGCAAGATGCCATTGATGAGATCTTCCGGCGAACCAACCCCCATCAGGTAACGGGGCTTATCTGCCGGTAAAATGGCATTAACTACTTCAAGCATGGCATGCATCTCAGGTTTGGTTTCACCCACAGAAAGGCCGCCGATGGCATGGCCGGGGAACCCCAATGAGGCAATGAATTGTGCAGATTGACTGCGTAGTTCAGGCGAAACACCGCCTTGCACGATGCCAAAGAGAGCCTGATCGGATCGAGATTTGGCCTGCAAACAGCGCTCTGCCCAGGCGTGGGTCCTTCGCATGGATTGCAGGATATAAGCAGGATTATTTGGGTCAGCGCATTCATCAAATGCCATGATGATATCTGCGCCCAATTTTTCTTGTATCTGGATGGAACTTTCGGGGGTAAAGTGGTGCATGGAACCATCAATATGGCTCTTGAAGGTGACTCCATCTTCATCCACTTTGCGGGTATCGGCCAGAGAAAAGACCTGGTAACCGCCGGAATCTGTGAGTATGGGATGAGGCCAGCGCATAAATTCGTGCAGCCCGCCCATCTCGGCAACCAGATCTGCGCCGGGGCGGAGGTAGAGGTGATAAGTATTGGAGAGTACCAGGGAGGCACCAATTTCTTCCAATTGAGCCGGGGTGACTGCTTTCACCGTAGCCTGGGTACCGACCGGTGCAAACACGGGGGTTTGCAGGTCGCCGTGTGGTGTATGAAAAACACCGGCCCGCGCATTCTTTTCGCTGGCGATCAGATCGAAATTAAAGTAAGAAGTATCCATTGCCGGCAATTATAGCCCGTAAACGAAGTGGATTCCGAGCAAGATTGTAGCAAAGGCTAAAAAGGTGAGCGGCAGGCCGACGCGTAAATAATCTTTGAAAGTATATCCGCCGGGGTTCATGACCATAATATTGACCGGGTGGCCCAATGGGGTGGGGAAACCCAGTGAACAACCAAGCGCTACCGCCATTGCCATCGCCTGCGGACTAACATGCATTGTGGAAGAAGCCGTCAATGCCAGCGGAATAAGGACAATGGCAGAAATTTGTCCGCTCATCAACTGCGTGAAGATCATCGCCAGGAATAAGAAAATGGTGACCAGCAGAAGAGGAGAAATGGAACCAAATCCGCGAATGATCACGCTGATCAATGCAGTGGCCAGACCGGTTTGTTGAATGGCGATACTGAGCGGCCACATGCCGGCGATCAGAAAAATCGCTTTCCATTCAATAGATTGGAAGACATCATTGATTCCCATACAGCCGCTGAGCATGAGTAGTACCGCCCCAAGCAGCACAATTTCTGCCACTGGCAGGATATTGGTGGCTGCGAAACCGAGGGTGACCAGAGTGATGACGATGGCGATCCATTGTTTCTGGGGACGAATCACCGCATCCGGGTTCTCTTCCAGTAAGATGAGGTCATTTTGGTCATGCAGCCGATGAATATTTTGAGCAGAACCCTGAACCAGCAAGGCATCGCCAAAGCGGAGGGGCAGGTCTTTGATCTGGTTACTAATCGGCTTGCCATCCCGCCAAACGGAAAGTACGTTGAGATCATATTTCGATTTGAAACGGATCTCGGTCAATGTTTTTCCCAACAGTGAAGCGTGAGGGGCAAGAACGAGTTCAGCCAGCGAATGGCTGTCGTCAGAAAAAACCTGGTTAGAAAGGTCGGTAAAATCCCTGGCCAAACCTAAAGCGGTCTGGTCCGCCTGGAAATTACCCAATAATAAAATATCGCCGGATTTGAGAAGAGTCGTTGGTTGTGGATTGGCTTTTAAGATTTTGCCGCTTTGTATGGCGATCAGGTTTATATTGGAACGCATAAAAAGGTCGGAATTTATAGGAATTCCTGCCAGGGGGGAAGAATCCAAAATTTTCATTTGGGTAAGATTGGCATCCAATGAATAGAGATCTTTAAGCTTCATATTCAACGCCAACGGCGGTTCAGTCATTGTTTTAGAGTTTTCCCCGGGTAGGAGTTTTTTTCCGAGGGTGAGCATGTAAATGATCCCAACTATAACCACCGGTGCGCCTACCGGGAAGAAATCCAGCAGACCAAACGCGTGCAGCCCGGCATCTTTAAGCGCGCCGCTGACGATGATATTGGCTGTGGTCAACAATGTCGCCATTCCCCCCAGGATCGTGCCGAAAGCCAGCGGCATGAGCAAGCGTGCCGGTGAAATGCGGCTGCGCCGGGTTAAAGACATCACCGCCGGCAGTAATACACCTACAGCTGAAATGTTATTCATGAACAAAGATAAACCGGCACTGGCGAGCATTACCAGCAAGATCACCAAAGTTTCATTCTGCTTGCCAAGCTTGAAGATCCATTTACTGATCAGATTGGTGGCTCCGGTTTGCTGCAATGCCACTGAGACCATAGAGATACCCAGAATGGTCATGACAGCGGAACTGCTGAAACCAGAAAAGACCTGTTTATCATTGACGATACCAGAGATGCCCAGCGCCAATAAGACCATCAATGCGATCAGATCGGCACGCAGGCGTGTAAAAATGAACAAAAAGATGGCTATGGTCAGAATGATCAGCGTAAGAATTGCCTGAATGGATAACATAATTTTCTCTGTATTTATTTTACTTGAAGAAAAGATAAATTCCAGTCCACCCTGCGCCATTTTTTTGTAAACCTTGTCCATGCTTATTGGGTCGTTTATACTTGGGGCATGAACACCGATGCATATTCAATTTGGCTGGAAATTAATTTAGGGGCAATTCGCAGAAATATTCAAAGAATTGCGCAGATCACCCAACGACCGGTGATGGCTGTGGTCAAAGCAAATGCCTACGGACACGGCTTATTTGAAGTAGCCAAGACTGCCGAAAAGGCCGGAATTGCGCGATTGTGTGTCGCCAGATTAGAGGAAGCTATAGCACTACGGGATGCGGGGATCCATTCTCCAATTTTGGTATTGGGTTATACCTCAGCTCTGGATGTTCCCAAAGCGATGGAAAGATCGATCTCGTTGGCCTTATTCAATGCCGATCTTGCTCCGCAATACGAGGAGGCAGCTCGTTACGTGGACGGAAAATTAAACGTTCATATCAAAGTGGATACAGGGATGGGACGTTTAGGAATCTTTCCGGAAAACGCGGTTGAATTTGTAGCGCAGGTATCGCGAATGAAGAACATCAATATCGAGGGTTTGTTCACTCATTTTGCCAGCGCTGATGAGCCAGAAAAAACGACTACAGACGAGCAAATTTCCCTGTTCAATGGGGTACTGCAAGGTCTGGAGCAGATCGGAATTCGCCCTGCGATCATTCATGCAGATAATTCGGCAGGTTCTTTGTATTACGCAAATGCCTGTTACGATGCGGTAAGACCCGGAAATGCCATCTATGGCCTGAATCCATCCTCAGAAGCACCTCTCCCGGCCGGTTTTGAACCTGCTCTGGCCTGGAAAACCCGGCTGACCTCTGTAAAAATTCTCCCGCCCGGATCAGGGATCAGTTACAACCACCGCTATATTACTACAGGAAATGAACGTATCGGCGCCTCAGCAGTGGGGTATGCCGACGGTCTGCGGCGTAAATTAGGAAATATTGCTCTAGTGAATGGACATCGGGTAAACCAGGTGGGGATGGTCTGCATGGACCAAACCATGTGGCAATTGGATGATGTTCCGGATGCCCAGGTGGGTGATGAAGTTGTTCTGATCGGTAAACAAGGGGATGAACAAATCACGGCTGAAGAAGTAGCTGCCAGTTGGGAAACGATCAACTACGAAGTGGTTTGCGGCCTTTCTGCCCGGGTTCCACGCTACTATATTGACGAATAGAGAAGAGTCCTCCTTTGTTGCAAAAACCCCAATCAAAACGATGGTGGATCTATCCACGAATTCCTGTTGATGTAAGTGAAGCGCTGCATGAATTTCCTGACTTCTTGCGGCAGATCCTTTTCAACCGCGGTTATTTGGATGAACTTTCAGCCACAGAATATTTAATGGCGTCCCGCCCTTTAGGGGATCCATTTCTGCTGTTGGATATGGAAAAAGCGGTCAACCGCATTTTGCTGGCATGCGACCAACAGGAACAAATGATCGTCTACGGTGATTATGACGTTGACGGCGTTTCTGCCACTGCATTAATGGTGCAAGTGCTCAAGACGATTGGCGCAAAGGTCACCCGCTATATCCCCAACCGATTTGACGAGGGTTACGGCGTGAATATGGAAGCGGTACAGCTTCTGGCAGATTCAGGCGTCAAAGTGATCTTGACCGTAGATTGCGGTATCCGCTCTCCGAATGAGGCTGAATTTGCCAAAAGCCTCGGTGTGGATATGATCATCAGCGATCATCACTTTCCAAAAGGCGAACTGGAATCGGCTTATGCCGTGATCTGCCCCAAACGCGAAGGAGACCCATATCCGGATAAGGACCTGGCCGGGGTAGGGTTGGCCTTTAAAATTGCTCAGGCATTATTCAGCAAACATAAAATGAATGGAATTGACGCAGAGAACTGGCTCGATCTGGTGGCGTTGGGAACAGTTGCCGATGTCGTCCCATTGACCGGTGAAAACCGGGTGCTAGTTCGGCGCGGACTTAACCTTATCCATCAGGGAAAGCGGCCGGGCTTGCAGGCTCTGATTCGAGTGAGTGGCCGCGACCCGCAGCGGATTTCTGCCAGCGATATCGGTTTCATGCTGGGACCGCGTTTGAACGCAGCCGGCAGGATCGATTCTGCCTTGCAGGCTTATGAACTTTTAATGACGAATTCGATCGAAGAGGCAGGGTCACTGGCTCAAAAGCTGGATAATCAGAATTCGGAACGGCAGAGGCTGACCAAAGAAACCAGGGCCATGGCTGAAGAAAAAATTGGCTCTGCCACTACATTGAACCTGATCTCTTCATTTGATTCATCTTACAGCAGCGGAATTGTTGGGCTGGTTGCCACTAACCTGGTCGAGACGTATTATCGACCAGCCATTGTCGGCACCATAGAAGAAAAAGTTACGCGTGCCTCCTGCCGCAGCATCTCTGAATTCCATATCACCCAGGCATTGGATAAATGTGCTGACCTGTTGGAAAGGCACGGCGGGCATGCCATGGCGGCCGGATTCACGGTTCGGAATGAAAATGTTGACAAGCTTATTGAACGTTTACAAGCGATCGCAGATGAAGAGTTGGGCGGGAAAGAACTGCTTAAAACGTATAAGGCTGATCTTGAAATTCCCATCGAAAAAGTTCGCGAGATTTCGATAACAACTCTGGAACGTATCCAACCTACCGGCATGGGAAACCCGGAAGCTGTATTTGTCTCTCGCAATGTAGCGATAAAAAATGCCAAAGCGCTGGGAGCAGAAAAGAAGCATCTCAAGTTTACCTGCCAGGCGGGTAATTATCTGCTGGATGCAGTGGCCTGGCGGCAAAGCGATTGGCTGCCATTCTTGCCAGGCAACTTTGATTTGATGTACGTCATTGAAGAAAATTCATATATGGGAAGCCGGACTATGCAGTTGAATATTCGGGATATGCGGCCTTCAACAGCAGATGCTTAAGGGGGATGATTGAAAAACCTTTCAATCCATCTGAGGGCAGTATTGCTGGCAGTTCTGGTCACCTTCATTTGGTCCACGTCATGGATATTTATAAAAATTGGTCTGAAAGAAATTCCTCCGCTCACTTTTGCCGGGCTGCGTTATTTCTTCGCTTTTCTTTGCCTCTTACCGTTCCTTTTTCAAAAAGAGAATCTTAATCAGGTCAAGCATTTTCATAAAAATGATTGGATCAAGCTGACTATTCTGGGAGTAGTCTCTTATTCCTTTGCGCAAGGATTCCAATATTTAGGTTTAGCTTTGCTTTCAACTGTGACTGTTGGACTTTTATTAAACCTGTCTTCATTGTTTGTTGTTTTCTCCGGCATGATCGTATTACAAGAAAGACCGACAAAATTGCAATGGGTGGGCGTTGCAATAAACCTGCTGGGAATTTTTGTTTACTTTATGCCGGTTGGTTTTCAAAATGGAGGGTGGCTGGGTTTTGTATTTGTGGGTATTAGCCTGGCAGCGAACATTGCCGGGGCTATTCAGGGGAGAGCTGTCAATCGCAGCGAGAAATATAATGTGTTGGTTGTAACGGTCATCAGCATGGGAATTGGTTCAACGATCATGCTGGGCTCAGGTTTAATTTTGCAGGGGCTGCCGAAAATCAGTTTAACCAGTTGGGGAATAGTAGTTTTACTTGCTGTGTTGAATACAGCTTTCGCTTTTACCGCCTGGAATTATGTTCAAAGAATATTGCCTGCTATGGAATCCAGCTTTATCAACAGCACTAATATTGTACAAATTGCCCTGTTAAGTTGGATTTTCTTGGGAGAAAAGTTGACCGGGAGAGAGATTTTTGGTCTGGCGCTGACGGTGATAGGGGTGTTAATTGTGCAGATCAACGTTCGTCCAACAATTCAAAAGAATTCCTGAACTCACGAAATTGTTAATCAAACGAGACCTGAACACCGAAGAACCATCCACGACACCAAATAGTGGTTATAATTTCAAAATTAGCTCTAATTATTCCACTGGAGCCTAATAGACAGTGAGGTTGTATGGATCTTGGTTTGCCTGAGATTATTCTGGTGTTGGTAATCGTATTATTGCTTTTTGGCCCTGGTCGAATTGGCAAAGTGGCCGGGGAACTGGGGCAGGGTATTCGCAACTTCCGACAGGGGCTCGAAAATGGTGATAAACCGGCGGATGAAAAAAAAGAGGCAGAAAAGCTGACTGATTCCAGGAATGAGTCCGAGAAAACGGACGATAGCAAGTAACAAATATGATTGTCTAAATAATAATTGATCGATAAAAAAGCTTCCTCATAGTTATGGTGAGGAAGTTTTTTTTACTTATGGTCGTTGCTGGTCAAGAGAGATGATCCGCAGTGACAAGCGGAATGTTTAACAAAAAGTGAATTAAGAATGATACGCAATGATCAGGCTGTAAGTGCCATTCTGTCCATTTTTTGTGCAATAATGGTGTTCGGAATTGCTTGAAACGACGCTCGTGGTGGGTTGGATCGACCATTTTGTGCCGTTCCACTGGTATATATTCCCAGTCCAACCGTAATCATAGACGGGAAATGAAAAACAGATCTGCACCTTTTTCCCTGCTGGCACGCCACTGATCTGAATCCCTTTCCCACCGAATTGGGCTTCTCCAACTGCAAAACCGCTTGGGAAGTACAATCCATTGCTTGAAATAAAGGTTCCGGGTAATTGGACGACGTCGATGGGCGATTGATTGAAGGATGCATTGACATAATTTGCCGTCGCAACCGAGTCGTTCCAGGCTCTTGAAGCCGTGGGTGTTGGGTAATCTGGAGTGCCATAGTACCCAATGATCAGGCTGTAGGTTCCATTCCCGGCTCGGTAGGTACAAGCTGCAGAGCTACCCGCGCTTGAAGTGATCGAAGTAGTTCGGGACGCCCATTCTGAGCCGTCCCATGCATAAATCTTGCCTGACCAGGAATTGTTGTAATTGGGGAATGAGAAACAAAGGGTCACTGTATTACCGGAGGCAAGGTCATTGATGTTGATTCCTTTGCCCCCAAATTGACTATCTCCATTTAGTCTTTTGGGGAGGTACATTCCTGAACCGGTCTCAACCGTCCCCGGAAGCTGCCAGGTATCCAGAATGGCGCTTGTGAAAGTTGTCCCTGGTTTGGTCGCGGCTGCGGTTGGGTCTGTCCAAACTAAACTTGAGGAGGAAGTTGCAGCAAATGTTGTCGAAAAAGAAAGTAATGCAACACAAAGAACAATCAATGTCACAAATAACCAACGAAGATTTTTTTTCATATTTTCTCCTTCCACTGCTGGTTATATACATATTAGCACGGCCAAAATTAAAAAGTCATTAATGAATTGTGAAAGAATTCTATTAGACAAACTTGAGCAAATGTATTATTTTCAAAAAGTATCTGTTTACTCATGGCAAAACTGGTAAATTTGAAAAAAGAAATATGAAATTTTCTCAAAAGAAAATGTACCTTTAGAACAGCGGGTATTATTAATGTCAGGTGCTATAATTGCTGTTAATCAACCCTGGTTTTTCAATCGGAGGGGATTTAATGTCCAATGAAATTTCTCAACCTGCGGCGGGTGTACCGGTGATTCCGACTGTTTCGGGTACTGGGTTTACTCCTGCGCAGATCAACTGTCCTGAAGATACCGGCTTGAGCGTGCTCTGGCTGCAAGACCTGGCCCTGAAAATATTTTATTTCCAGGGTTACCTTACCGGGACTAAAGTTGCGGAGGCGATGGCGCTGCCTTTTTCTGGAACAGTTGATCAAATCCTTGAGGCCCTTAAACGCGAGAAAATGATCGAAGTGCGCTCCTCGCAAATGGGACTAGGTGAAGGTTCTTATCTTTATGCAATTACCGGTGCTGGAATTATCCGGGCACGCGAAGCATTAGATCGCAGTCAATATGCCGGGCCAGCGCCAATACCCTTGGAAGTTTACAACGATTCAGTGCGCAGGCAAAGCCGGGGGCGTGTTCAGGTGACCCAGCGGCAAATGCGCCAGGTTCTCAATGGTTTGGTATTTAGCGAAAAAACTTTTCACAAATTAGGCCCTGCTGTAAACTCTGGCACCTCCATTTTTATCTATGGTCCTCCGGGAAACGGCAAGACCAGCGTCGCACGGAGTATCGGTAACATGATCCTATCTCAGACCATGTATATTCCATTCGCGATATATGTGGATGGTCAGGTAATTACTGTTTTTGACAATGTGAATCATCAATTAGCGAATGAAGAAGAACCAGTTACCACACCAGGGCGCGGCGGGATGCGCAAAGATGCGCGCTGGGTTCACATTCGCAGACCCTTTATTGTCGTGGGCGGTGAATTAACCCTTTCGGGTTTGGACCTGGTATTTGACGATACACTCAAATTCTACGAAGCTCCCTTCCAGGTAAAAGCAAACGGCGGCATTCTCTTGATCGACGATTTCGGGCGACAGCAGGTACGCCCCCGTGATCTGTTGAACCGGTGGATTGTTCCTCTTGAAAACCGCATCGATTATCTTTCCTTGCATACCGGAAGAAAGATTGAAGTTCCATTTGATGTACTTGTAATGTTTTCTACGAACCTTCCTCCCAAGGATCTAGTGGATGAAGCCTTTTTGCGCCGGTTAAGACATAAAATTGAAATAGGCGATCCAACTTATGATGAATACCGTGAAATTTTCAAGCGTGTAGCCAGTGCAAAAGGCATTCAATATTCTGATGATGGTTTGGCGTACCTGCTGCAAGAATGGTACATTAAAACCCAAAGAAAAATGCGTGCTTCGCACCCGCGCGATCTTTGTGATCAAATCGTTGATATTTCCAGATACCTGGGAGTTGAACCCAGCATGAGTAAAGAAATGCTGGATCAAGCTGCCGAATCTTATTTTGTCGAGTTATGAAATGTTAAATGAATTTACCCGTCCTATTATTTTCGGTCATCGGGGTGCATGTGCACATGCACCCGAGAACACAATTGCTTCCTTCCGCCTGGCAGTGGAGCAAGGGGCAGATTTTATAGAATTGGATGCAAAACTATCCAAGGATAACCAGGTAATGGTGATCCACGATCAAACCGTTGACCGGACAACCGACGGCAAAGGCAAGGTTAATGAATTGACTTTGGCAGAGTTGAAGAAACTTGATGCGGGCAGTCATTTTGATGCTAAGTTTGCCGGAGAGAAAATTCCT
>Ga0182021_10003855_pt1 | contig 17600 bp, 15 predicted proteins | sample 612E3MmetaG_FD_120493 | JGI IMG/M metagenome (GOLD analysis project Ga0182021, IMG submission 120493) | Permafrost microbial communities from Stordalen Mire, Sweden - 612E3M metaG (Illumina Assembly) | ecosystem: Environmental > Terrestrial > Soil > Wetlands > Permafrost | place: Sweden... | reverse complement strand
GCACCGGCTGAAGGACAAGCCGGATGGTAAGTATATACAGGTAACCGGCATAACCCCTACTCCAATGGGCGAGGGCAAGAGCACGGTAACCTGTGGCCTATTGGAAGGTATGGGCAAGAGGGGTTTGAACGTCGGCGGTTGCGTCAGGCAACCCTCAGGCGGCCCCACCATGAACATCAAAGGAACGGCAGCAGGCGGCGGCAATGCACTGCTCATACCCATGACCGAGTTCTCCATGGGTCTGACCGGGGATATCAACGACATTACCAATGCACATAACCTGGCCATGGTAGCGGTCACAGCACGTATGCAGCATGAGCGCAACTATGACGACAGAAAACTTGAGACCTTATCCGGCATGAAACGGCTGGAAATCGATCCGACAAGGGTCGAGATGGGCTGGGTAATGGACTTCTGCGCTCAGAGCCTGCGAAACGTTATGATCGGCATGGGTGGCAAGATGGACGGTTTCACCATGCAATCCAAGTTCACCATAGCGGTAAGCTCGGAATTGATGGCATTGCTGGCCATAGTGCATGACCTGGCCGATCTGCGTCACCGCATGGACAGGATAACGGTGGCTTATAACAGGCACGGTGACCCGGTAACAACCGGCGACCTCCAGGTGGGAGGCGCCATGACGGCACTGATGCGAAATACTATCAACCCCACGTTGTGCTGTACCGCCGAGTATCAACCGCTGATGGTACACACCGGCCCATTCGCCAACATAGCGCTGGGGCAGTCCAGCATTATAGCCGACCGTGTCGGTTTAAAAATGTTTGACTACCACGTCACGGAGAGCGGGTTCGCCGCCGATATCGGCTTTGAAAAATTCTGTAACGTCAAATGCCGCCTGAGCGATCTGAAACCCAATGCATCCGTCCTGGTTACGACTGTGCGCGCCCTGAAAATGCATGGGGGAGGTCCGGCCGTCGTGGCAGGCCTGAAAATACCGGAAGAATACACTAAGGAAGACCTGGGCCTGCTCGAGAAAGGCATACCCAATATGCTTCATCACATTAAGATAATAAAAGAGGCCGGTGTCAGGCCGGTGGTGTGCATAAACGTCTTCCATACAGATACGAAAGAAGAGATCGCCATGGTCAAGCGGGCTGCAATACGGGCCGGCGCACACTGCGCAGTCTCACGGCACTGGGAATTCGGCGGCGACGGCGCACTGGAACTTGCAGATGCCGTCAAAGATGCCTGCGAGGAAGATAACGAGTTTAAATTCCTTTATCCGCCCGAAATGAAAATCCGTGACCGCGTGGAAAAGATAGCCAAAGAAGTCTATGGAGCGGATGGAGTGATATGGTCACCCACGGCTGAAGCGAAGGCCAGGAAGCTTGAAGCTGACCCCGAATATGACGACTATCTTACCATCATGGTTAAGACACATCTCAGCCTGAGTCATGATCCAATGCTTAAGGGTGTGCCTAAAGGCTGGACCCTTCCCATTAAGGACATCATGGTCTATTCCGGAGCAAGGTTCCTCTGCTTTGTGGCAGGCGAGGTAAACCTGATGCCCGGTACCAGCTCAAACCCCGCCTTCCGCAGGATAGATATCGATACAGCAACAGGCAAAGTGCACGGATTGTTCTAAGGCTTTATATTGGCGATATTCAGAAGAAGGGCGGCCCTAGGACCGCCCTTCATATTGTCATTTAATTGAGTAAGTAAGACGGTTATTCGGACTTGATGATAGCAGCGATACCCTGTCCGCCGCCTTCGCACATGGTTGCCAGACCGTAATTGCCCTTATTTTCCTTAAGAGTCCTGGCAAGGGTCCCGACGAGCCTGATACCACTGGCTCCAAGAGGATGACCAATGGCCATAGCGCCGCCGTGAACATTAACTTTTTCTTCAGGAATGGCGAACTCTTTCATGCAATAGAGAGGTACTACGGCAAATGCCTCGTGGATCTCCCAGAAGGAAATGTCTTTCGACTGAAGTCCGGCATCTTTCAAAGCCTTCCTGCTCGACGGGACGGGGCCGGTTAACATAGTTGGATCAACGCCCACATTGCCGAAGGACACAAAACTAGCAACCGGTTTAAGGCCGAGCTTCTTTGCCTTGTCCCTGGACATAACAAGCATAGCGGTTGCACCGGCATTCAACGGAGATGAGTTGCCAGCGGTGATAGAGCCATCCGGTTTATAAGCCGGCTTCAAGGCAGACAACGCTTCATAAGTGGTATCGGGCCTGCAGGATGCATCATAGTTATACATTTGCTTTGTGCCATCAGCAAGGGTAATTTCCAAAGGAAGTATTTCGTCTTTGAGCCATTCTTTAAATTCAGCAGCCAATTTGTGTGACCTGACGGCAAATTTGTCCATTTGTTCCCTGGTGATGCCGGCCATCTCCTGCAATTTCTGTGCAGTAAAGCCCATATTTAGGGAGACCCCAAGGTCGATTTTTTTGTACTGCGGATCAGTAAACATTTTTTGCGGCCATACGATGCCGCCGCCACCACCCATAGGAACATGGGTCATATGCTCAATGCCGCCAATGAGCACTACATCGGCATAACCACAAGCTATGCTCATCACGGCAGTCCTCAGGCCGCACAGAGCAGAGCCACACTGCTGATCAACCTGATGCGCTGCAACTTCTAAAGGCAGATCGGCGTAGAACGCCGGGAATTTGCCGCCGAATGTGAAGTTCTCAAGGACAGGATTGGCCGTTCCAGTGATAGCTTCATCGATCAACTTGGGATCCAGTTTGTTCCTTTTGATAATCTCTTTCCAAAGAAGGCCCAGTACCTCAATCATAGTATAGCCGTTGAGAAGATCCTTCTCGGGTGCCTTCGGATTAGCCCTGGAAAACGGGGAACGAAGATAGTCGATAATTACTACATCTCGCGCAAGACTCATGTTTAGCACTCCTTATAAAATATTTGTGATAAGTTATACACGATTACACCTGCATATTAACTACAGATTACCGCCAGAAATGATAGGCAATGGGCATACAGCTCCGCTTACCAGTTCAGTCAAAACGTTTCCGGTATCCAAACGATAAAAGAACAAAGCTTTTTTAAAACAGGGAGTATCCCTGACAACGCCATCTATTATTTTGAGCCCTTTTTCCCTTGTAAATATTCAACGGCTTTCTCCATATTATCCACAATATAACATATGTGATGAAGAGCGCCGGACCCATGTTTTTCCAGAAACCTTCCCAAACCATCATTAGCCAGGGGTTTTACAAGTTCGATATATACATTGTTAACAGGTATAAAACATACTTCCGCATTAAATGCCTCAACCGTAAAGCGAGCCATCTCCTTCATATCAAAGGTGTTCTCATATACCTTCTTTGCATTATCTATGTCATTTACGACAATACCTATATGATGAACTTTTAATTCCATAATTACTGTCGCATTGTAATTTAAATATGGCGATTTACAGTTCCATCTCTTTGAAATCGTCAGCAACGATAAGAGGGGCTGCCGTCATTTTCTTCACATCTTCCGAAGTTACGCCGGGGATTGCTTCTTTAAGCACCAGCCCTTTCGGCGTAACCTCAATGACTGCATAATTGGTCACTATAACGTCAACACAGCCCTTTGCGGTAAGGGGATAGGTGCACTCAGATAATATTTTTGGCTCACCATCTACGGTAACGTGTTCCATTGCGACAATAAGTTTCTTTGCCCCGGCTGCAAGGTCCATCGAACCGCCTATGTTGCCCCTTTTACCCAGTCCCCTTGCCGGGTTGTTCCATCCTGCAAGATCGCCTTTCGCCGATACCTGCAGGGCACCCAGTACCGCCACATCAATATGACCACCCCTGATCATGTCGAAGGACGTTTCTTCGTGAAAATAGCTTGAACCGGGCAGCTCATTGACAAAACGGCAGCTAGCGTCGATGCGGTCCTGGTCCTCTTCTCCCTCTTCTGCTATCGGACCCAGTTTCAGCATCCCGATCTCAGCGTGCGTGATGATATCTCTACCTTCGATCCAGTTGGCTATCAGTCCGGGGATGCCTATGCCAAGGTTCACGTATAGTCCGTCATCCAGCATATTGGCAACTCTCAAAGCAACCATTTCACGCTCTATGGGAGGTATCTGCGGCATTACCACTTTGCTCAATTTTGTCATGTTAAACTCCAGCTGCGAAAATGCTTTAGACGGTGACCTTGTAGAATTCCGGCCTCCCGACTTCAACGACACGCTTCACGAATATTCCGGGAGTATGAATGTTGTTGGAATCGAGCCGGCCGACCTCGGCCAGCGTTTCGACCTCGGCGATAGTGACTTTTCCTGCCATCGCCATGGCGTTATTGTAGTTGCGCCCTGTAAAGCGGTATACCAGGTTTCCCTCACGGTCACCCTTCCACGCATGGATAAAGGCAAAATCCACGGGAAGGGCAAGCTCCATGACATATTCTTTTCCGTTGAAAACCCGCACTTCCTTGCCTTCAGCAACGAACGTGCCAACCCCCGCCGCGGTGTAGAAAGCGGGGATACCGGCGCCTGCGCAGTGCAGCCGCTCTACAAATGTGCCGATACCGCAAGTTTCCAACTCTATTTCGCCCTTCCTGACTGCCATCTCAAAGGTATGGTTGGCACCCATGCTGGCCGAACGCGGCACCGGGTAGTTGCTGATTACCTTCTTTATTTGCCCGTTGGCGACCAGTTCGAGCATTTCTTCATTACCCACGCCCACATTCTGGCTGACCACTGTCAGGTTCTTGACCCCTGTTCTGGCCAGCGCCTTGGTAAGGTCCAGGCATTTTCCGCATGTGAAAGAGCCGCCAAAGGCGATTACTGCTCCATCAAAAACATCCTTTACAGCCGCTTCCGGAGAAGGGAACATTTTATCCATTGTCTGCTCTCTCCTGATAAATTCCTTTTCTAAGTCTTAACCTGCTCGTTTTTTAAGATACGGTGCCTGAGCTCGGCGATTAATCCCGGAGCATCGATTGAGAGCGGGCATTCCTCAACGCAGCGCCCGCACCTGGCGCATGAATAGGCGATGCCCGCCGCCGCAGACATGCCGTCGGCGACGTACGCACTAAGAATGGTGCCAACTCCGCCAAAGTAGCTGCGCCCGCCATAGTTGCCGGCCGTTAATTGGAAAACAGGGCATTCCAGCAGACAGCCACCGCACTTTATGCAATACGTGGCCTCTTTGAGCACCGGGTCTTTAGCAAGGGCGCTTCTCCCGTTATCCAGGAAGATGACGTGCAGCTCCAGCGGGCCGCTTGAACCATAAACTAATGTATTCTCAATGTCCGCGGTTCCGCTGGGAGCGCTGATCAAATTCAAATAGAAAGGTATCGCAAAGCCTGCATATCGCCATGTTACCTCGGCAACTTTAATGGCGTCTTCAAAGGTCGGGACTATTTTGTCGATGCCGATCAGGGCGATATGGACCGGGGGCACGTTGGTGGACATGCGGATATTGCCCTCGTTTTCGATCAGCACGATGGTCCCGGTATCAGCGGCCACGACGTTGCCTCCGCTCAGGCCGAAATCGGCCTTAAAGTACTTCTCGCGCAGGAACTCACGTATGGTCCTGACCTCCGTAGCAATGTCAGGCTCAATCTCTTTTCCGAAGAATTTGGTGAGCAGCCCGGCCACCTCCTCCCGGCTGACGTGCAGCGAGGGCAGCACATAGTGCATCGGCTTTTCCTTGCGTAACTGCTGGATGAATTGCCCTATGTCCGTCTCCCAGACCTCGTTTCCCCGGCTTTCCAGGTGCTCCCTCAGTTCCACCTCTTCTCCCGTCAGGGTTTTGGCAGACACGAGGACCTTGCCGGTGCCAACGATGCCGTCGATGATTTTGAGGGCGTCATCGGCAGTTTTAGCCAGGTGGACTTTTGCCCCGTTGGATTCCAGGTTCTCCTTTGCAATTTTGACCAATTCTTCCCGGCGGTTGGCGCTTTCTTCCTTGATGAGCCTCACTTCTTTGGCTAGCTCAATAGTTTTCGGGAACCGTTTCAGGGTCTTCGACCGGCGCTCCCGGTAGGCCTTGACCGAACGCGCCAGGCCGATCTCCAGTTTCGGATCGCAGGCGCTGACCAGCAGCCCGCTATAATAGTCCTGGAAAACCTTCTTATGATCGGGCATTGTTATCCTCCAGGGCCAAATATACGATGTCTATTAAATCAACGATCTTTATGTCCACGTGTGAAACTGCCGCCGCCCTGCTCAGGTTGGCGTGACAGAACGGACAGAGTGTGAGGGCAGCCTCTGCCCCGGTCCCGGCCAGTTCCCTGACTCGTCTTGCGCCGATAAGCTCGGACAGCTCCGGGTAGACCAGCTCACACGGTGCGCCGCAGCAAACCGTCTTTTCCCTGTTGAACTCAGTTTCCTTTAATTCCAGGTTCTTTATCGCCTTAAGGACCTCTCTTGGCTCATCCGTGATTTTGAGACTCCTTGCCAGGTGACATGGGTCGTGAAGAGTAACGGTCATCGGTCTGTGCAGGGACAGCTCCCTGCCCGATTTTTTCAACCGGTCCGCAAGAGTACAGACGTAAGGGACAACTTCGAAATCAAAGCCCGTGACGAACTTGGGGTAAATTTTCCGGAAAATCTCGGCGGAGTGCGGAGTAAGAGCAATAATCCTGTTCACTCCTGCATCCTTGAGCTGGCTGACAACCTTTTTGGCGTGCTCTCTCAGCCCGTCGAAATAACCATACTCATAGAGCAGGGCGCCCGAATAAAGCTCCCTGTCCATATAGGCAAAATCTATGTCCAGCTTCTTCAGCGTAAGGGCGGCTTTCCTGACTATATCTTCATACAGCTTCTTGTCGGCCCCGGCCACCTGGCCATATATCTTTGCCAGGTCTATACCGAGCTTGCCTGTGACAGCCTGCATCCCTTTATATGCCGAGAAGAAGCCGTCCTGGAACTTGGCCACCTTCAGGACGCCGACCATGGATGAGATATACGCCGTCATCTGGTATTCACAGCCGGTGTAGAGGATAGTTTTGCCCTTTTTCGGGATTTCCAGCCCGGCAGCCCAGGAAGAACATTCCTTGTGAGCCAGCGCCATGGGATTGCCGTGTCTTGCTGTATTCGAATGGATCACATCCAGGGCGGGCGGGGTATAAAGCTTACTACACATTTTTATCCCTCATAAATCGTGACCAACGAAGGTTGCCTAATAGACAAAAAGATCCATTCCCCCGTCGACTATTACATTCGCTCCTGTAATATAGCCAGCCTTTTCCGAAGCAAGGAAGACAACGATATCGCCAACTTCCTGGGGTGTACCGGGCCTCCTGAGAGCCGACCTGACGGACAGCCTTTCTCTCATTTCAGGATTGACCAGATCATACATGTCGGTGGCAATGGTGCCCAGGGAGACTGTATTCGCCGTAATGCCATAGCGCGCACCTTCCAGCGCCGCGGTCTTGGCCAGAGAGACCAGCCCGCCTTTGCTAGCAGAATAACTACACTGGCCGAACCCACCCAGCACACCGGCCATCGACGAGATGTTAATGATCCTGCCCCATTTCTTCTCACACATCATGTCGAATGTTTCTCTTATCCAGTAAAAGGGACCGGAAAGATCGATAGCTACGACGGTCTCCCATGGAAGCATCTGGTCCTTGCTTATCCTGCCCAGGGAAGGGACCCCGGCATTATTGACCAGGATATCGATCTTACCCAGGCTTTGCGTGATCACGGTGACAGCTTCTTTCACCGCCGAAGGATCGCTCTGATCAACTTTGACTGCAATAGCCTCCCTGCCCATATGTTTTATCTCATCTGCAATCAGTTTCGCACCGTCGACATCCATATCGACGCAGGCAATGTGGCAACCTTCATGGGCAAGCGTCACTGCAATGGCCCGCCCATTGCCGCGCTGCTTACTGGTGCCCGTTACGATGGCAACTTTATCTTTAAGTCCCAGATCCATTTAATCACCCACTTATTAATATATTTTAATCTCGATCAGCCATTGACCGCCGGCTTCCCAATCGGGACGGCCAACAACGTTAATTGCTTTGTTGTCTTTGACGTTCTGCTACAAAATCGCCCCTGACTCCTTTAATCCTGCTATGTCTTCCCAGCTATAGCCCCGCTCGAGCAATATCTCCTCCGTGTGTTCCCCGAATTCAGGCGCATGCCTCCTGACAACGAACGGGGTATCGTTGATATCGATAGGAGTGGCCGGGACTTTGATAGTGCCTTTGGTCGGGTGCTCATAGCTCAAGAAAGCACCGCTGGCATTTACCTGGGGGTCGTTGACCATATCGAAGAAGCTGTTGCAGGCATCCCAGAGGATGTTATAGCCTTTAAATTTTTCGATCCATTCATTCCTGGTCTTCGTTTGAAAAACCCTGTCCAGGATAGCGATGAACTCCGCACTGTTTAAACCACGGTTGGTGATATTGCAAAACTTTGGATCATTCTCCAGGTGTTGGAGCCCCATAGCCTGGCATAAATCCGTCCAATAACGGTCAGGCTGCATCATCAGCAGCATGATCCAGTTGTCATCTTTGCACCTGTACATATTGACCAGCGGGTTGCCGAGCTGCTGCCGGTTGAGCCTGGGCATAAAGCCTAATTCCATGGCCATCATGGCTGCCATAGAAACAGTCCACACTCCCCCTCGCATAAGGGAAACCTCAATTTTCTGGCCTTTGCCGGTCCTTTCCCTTGCGTACAATGCCAGTGCAATCCCACCTGCGCAGAACTGCCCGCTGGGCTGGTCGCCCAGGCCCGGGTAGATCATTGCCGGGGGAGTGCCGTCATTGCCCAGCTGCGCGGCAAAACCGCAACGCGCCCAGTAAGCGCCGGTATCGTAACCGGCTTTATCCTTTTCATCTCCCTTAGTCCCATAACCGGTGCAAAGGGCATATACCAGACGCGGGTTGACTGCCGACAATGAAGCATAATCGGCCTTTAACCTCTCCAACGCCGCCCGCCTGTAGTTGCTGACAAAGACGTCGGCCTCCTTGATCATGCTGTAAAATATCTCCCTGCCCTGCTCAGAAGCCAAGTTCAAGGCCAGGCTCCGCTTGTTACGGTTATTTAACTCATACACAGAATATTTGCCGGGCGCCGGCGCTCCGACCGATGATTCCAGGTTACGCATGGGGTCGCCTGTCGCCGGGTCTTCAATCTTGATCACATCCGCACCCCAATCCGCCAGTGCTGCTGCCGCCGCCGGTGCGAATGCCCAGATGCCCATTTCGATGACTTTAATACCTTCCAAAGGCAACATGTTTAATCTCCTATCAGTTAATTAGATACCTGTTTATAAGCAAACTGTTGGGCCTTTTGCATATCGGCGAGATAGTGCCTGGATCCAAGCAAATACAGGATTGCGGCAATAAAACCGAAACACGACGTGATAATCAAGGCGATCTTGAGTCCTTCCCCACCCGCACCAAGGTAATCAGACAGGGCGCCTGCAACCAGAGGGGCCCATCCGCCGCCAAGGAAATACTGCATGAACGAATTCAATCCCCAGGCCTGTCCCCTTTTCTCGATCGGAGTAACATCCTGCGTAACTGCAGTCAAAGGAGCCACCGCCATTAATAATGCCAGCATCATGCAGCACCCTAATATAAATCCTATACCTTTTACATCAAGCAGCAGTGATAATATCCCAAGGACAGTGGCAATCAAGATCGCAATCGCAGGCAGCAGCATACGGCTCCTGGGATTTTTCACCTTCCATTTATCAGCCACGATCCCCCCCAAAAATGCCCCGACAATACCAAACAACGTTATGGCGCCCGTAAGCAACCCTGCATAATCAGCTTTGACACCCTGTATCCTGATAATAAATGTCGGCATCCAGGTGATCATTGACATCATCATCACCTGCATCATTGCATACCCCACATACAACCTCAGTAATGTGGGGATTTTCAATAATGAGATCGCTGAAACAATGAAATTCTCTCTTTTATTATTTTTCAGCACCTTCGCTTCAGTGTTTTTATAGTCTTTCAAGAAAAAAGCCATGATACCTGCAATAATCCCTATCGCACCGAAAACATAAAACGGCGTCCGCCATGTCCCGGTTTTAACAGCTAGGTATCCACCCAGAGTCAGCCCTATGATCGATCCGATCGGAAGCACCATATTCATAATGCCCATCACTGTAGCCCTCAGGCGTTCAGGGAAGGCAGAAGTGATCAAGGGCGTCCCGCCGGACGTATAACCCGCCTCGCCTATTCCCACCAGCGTGCGCGGTATTAGGACAGTAATAAAATTAACTCCCAGGCCTGTGATAAAAGTAAGTCCGCTCCATAACACAGCCATGATGCCGATGGCCTTATTCCTGGACCATTTATCCACAAGGAATGCTATCGGCAAAGCAAACAAACCCATCCCCAGGGCAAAAAACGTTCCGATCATGCCCATCTGCGTATCATTGAGACCCATATCAACCCTGATAGATTCCTGGACTACTGAAAAAACTTGCCTGTCCATGTAATTGATCATCATAAGCAAGCTCACCACAAAAAGGATGAAGTGAGCGTTCTTTTTCCCAAATAAATAGTCAGCATCGCTGGCGGCTGGTATTTTGGGCATACGTACCTCCCTGCTCCGATTTTTATATATGTTGTGCTGCACAGCGGGGAGATTAGGCTAATCTATAGCAGTAAGTATATTGAGATACAATTTGGACTGCATTAACCTATGTTAAGTAACCGGAAATTTGAATTTTATGATGATCCAATATGGCGTAAGCAAAATCTAATGGCGTCTGTCACCTTGTACGCGATACCAAAAGTATGCGCTGATAAGGCAGCGGCAACAGGATCAGAGTAAAGCTCATACTCGTGTTTTATTTTGAGCTTCTCCAAGGTTTCATGCACCCTTTCTGTTACGACAGCTATCCCCAGGTCATCATTCATCTCGCAATTAATCAGCAGCGGGATTTGTTTCAGGGTTCCGGCAAATCTTTCGATAATAATATTGAGGTCGAATTCATTCCATGCTTCATATGCCCTCTTATCATAAGATATAACCTTTCCATAATCGTCCCGTTCTACGCTGGGTATAAGAGGCCGCTCCTTGCTGTAAATCAAATCCATGGTATCGAAAAAATCTTCCCATGCTTGCGCACAGATTTGCTCAGCTGTCTCCCTGCCCAGGGCTTTCTCTGCCATCGGCATAAGCATCTTCCAATCCAGGATGTCGATGGTAAAATTCGCAGGACTCAAAGCAGCACCTACTGAGAATATGCCCGGACGGCGGCAGAGAATACTGATCACGCCATAGCCGCCCATCGAAGTGCCCATCAGTGCGCGTCCTTTACTACCGGCCTGCGTCCGGTAGTGAGTATCTACGTAAGAGACAACATCATTTACCGTATAATCTTCGTAATTTCCGGTATAAGGCGAGTTTATATAAAAACTGCCCTTGGTCCTCGTATCATTCGTCATGAAATCATATGTGCCGTATTTATCATGCAAATACAGGCTGGCATCCGGCTGCACCATGATGAAAGGCTTTAGCTCCCCCGTGGCAATGAGTCCATCAAGCTTCATATAATCACAGGACCTCGACCAATCAAACAGGTCCAGTATATCGGCCGGAAGACCTCCGAAACGCTCTTGCTGGACAGCAGGGACATTGAGGCTTTTGGCATTGCTGTTATAGCCGTGCAGCTGGTAGACCACAGGATACCTTCTATCCGCGGAATCATAGTAATCAGGCGGCAGGTATATATGGATATCCCTGTCAACCGGGCTTTTCAGCGGGTTCCCCTCCAGGCTATCAGCATGAAATCTGTCAACCCTGTATCTATCAGCCTGCCCGCTTTCCATATAAGCTCCCCTTTAATTAGATTTGTTTAACAGAATTTATAGATATCCTGGCTATACTCGTGCATTTAACCAGATTAACAGGTCATTCATGACCATCTCTTTTTCCGGTTCATTGAATATGTCATGATATAAACCCTCATATAGCTTTAGGGTTTTATCTTTGGAAGATACGAGATCTAATAATATGCTGCTGCCCTCCGGTACATTAAAGCTGTCACACGACCCATGCATAATCAAAACCGGTGCTTTTATTTCAGTCACCCGGGACGGCAATTCCTTCAACATCTTCAACATCTCTGCACCCCACCTGGCAGGCAGCCTTCCGTGATAAACCAGAGGGTCGTGTTTGAAGGCGGTCATTATGGTCTTGTCACGGCTGAAACCTTCCTCAGGAAGGTAGTTAATACCCAGCCTGGGCGTCAGCGCAGAGCTAATGCCGGCCATGGCGATAAGCACCTTCGGGACACCTAGCGTCGATCCTATCGTGCCGGTGCTTGCCATAACCAGTCCTGCCACCTCATCCTTATACCTGCTGGCATAAAAACCGGCGATATAACCACCCATGCTGTGACCGACTAAAAACATCTTTCGGTCTTGTTGCTCCTGGTCCACATGCTTAATAAATTTCCTTAGATCGAGAAGATAATCATCGAAGCGGTCGAGATAACATCGCTGGCCTTCCGATTTACCGTGTCCGCGCAGGTCCGGGGCGTATACGGCAAAACTTCTTTCTGACAGGTAGGCGGCCAGATTGCTGTAAAAACCACTGTGAATAGTTGCGCCATGACAAAACAGAATCACGGCTTTAGGATGACCGTCCGGCAACCAGTATCTGTAATAGAGAGTGACTTCTTTATATCCTTTGAATGTGCCTTCCAGCACTTTCATGCAACTACCTCCTATGCCCGTGGACAATAAGATTACTTTTTATTCCGTCGCCAGGCCTTCCAGCTCAAAAATATCGAGTTTCAGTCGCGAGGCAGATAACCTCAATAGAAAAGTATAGGTTGGGAAAAAATGCGGCGCATTAACCTATGTTAAGAGGAGTTTATCAGGTTAAAAGCGGATTATTGCCCACCAGCAATCCTCCGTCAACCACTATGGTCTCACCGGTTGTGAAGCTAGAAGCATCTGAAGCAAGGTAGAGCATTGCGCCGGATATCTCATCCGGATCAGCAATGCGGTTCATCGGAGACCCGCCTGCTATATAAGATTGCACTATTTTAGCCTGGTCCTCAGGGAGAGAGGACCAGTTATACCTCAGTGCGCGTGTCATTACTGCACCCGGTGCTATGGCATTGACCCTGATATTAAATTGCGCCAGCTCCAGCGCCATTGATTTTGTCAGCATTGTGATTGCAGTTTTAGCTATAGAATATATGCCGTTTTTATATTCGGGCTTGAAGCCGCTGCTGGAAGCAACATTGATGATCTTTCCGCCGCCGTGTTTTTTCATGACACGGGCAACCGACTGGCTGAGAAAATATACACCTTTCAAATTCAAGTTCATGATGGTGTCCCACAGGCGTTCTTCAGCATCCAGGCACAATGCTGTAGCCGGCGACCCTCCAGCGTTATTAACCAGGATGTCAATGCGGCCGTACTGGCTGGCCACCTGTTCAACAAGCCTGTGAATTTCGTCCAATTTCCCCGTATGGGCAGCTATCGGCAACGCCTTCCTGCCCCAAGCCTTAATTTCCTCTGCCACTTTATCCAGATCTTCCTGCTTGCGGCTGGCCAGGGCCACATCGGCGCCGGCCTCAGCAAACGCCAGGGCGGTTGAGCGGCCGATACCTCTGCTGGCCCCTGTTATCAATGCCACTTTGCCTTCGAGCGAAAAACGTGAAAGATATGCCATATCAGCGCCTCTCAAACTATGTTCACTATTTGCCACAATTCTAAACCGGGATTTTCCATATTAACCTGGCTAACAAAGAGTATAGTTTGGAGAAAAATGCATAGCATTAACTTATGTTAAGAGGTATTGGTCTATAGGAAAGGCTATACAAAGTACGGTAAGAGTGAGAAACGGAATTAAGGTTTCAAGGGCATAACTTCAGTCGCTTTCTTATTCTGCTCAGGGCAACCGGCGTAATGCCCAGATACGAAGCAATTAAATGCTGTGGGATCCTACTTTCAAATTTCGGCTCTTGCTTGATCAGATTAATATATCTTTGCGTTGCATTCTCTGATAAAAACTCGCGTTCACGTTGTTCCTTTTCGATAAAAATCATTTGGGTGTATTTGATGATTAAATTATTCCAGCAGGGATGGCTCAAGGATTTCAGGTATTGATCAAACGTGTTGTAAATTAATAGACTATCTTCTATGGCCTGGATTGCATACCACGATTTTTCGTTAGTCAAATAAGGGCTGTAACCCGACAGAAAATGGTTTTCATCTCGAAATACCAGGGTCCTCTCCTGACCGGACGCAGTAGTATAAAAAACTCTGAAAATTCCGGATAGAATAAACGCCATTTTATCCGGTTTTTCATCTGTTTTGACAAAATACTCACCCTTATTGACTTTCAGGAGTTTTGAAACGGACAGATACTCACGTAACTGCTCTTCGGGAATATCTGCATATTTGTTGAATTCCTCCCGCAACCGGTCTAAATACAGGTCCAACATGTTAACATCACGCCTAACCACACCAGCCATTAACCGTTATTTTTCAGGATATCGTAAATCCCGTGTCTTATATTTACATTTTTAAGTATTCGCCTAATTATACTATCTTTTTTAAGATGTCTATTTCATGACTACCTATCCATCACGGTCTATTCGGGAGCGAGGTTCCTCTGCTTTGTGGCAGGCGAGGTAAACCTGATGCCCGGCACCAGCTCAAATCCCGCCTTCCGCAGGATAGACATCGATACGGCGACAGGCAAAGTACACGGGTTGTTCTAAGCCGGGCTTATCCCTTGACAGGTTGTCTACGGGCAGCGCCAATGCCGCCCATAAGCTCTTCGTTGAACAAATCGAAAAATCTTCTGACTAATTCCCGGTCATGTTCACAATCATTAAGGTTCAAGCTAAAAGTAATGGTATCGTTAAAAGTGCTAAGCCCCATTTGAAAATGCGGCGCATATTTTATTGAGCCGGTCATAAATGCATCAGTCACAGGGGTTTCCCCGAAAACCAGGCTGTTTTTATCTAACTTGCCAATGTTGGTCATGGCAAAGAGCGGATAATGCATTTTTTTCCTGATTATTTCTCTGGCCCTGGCATATGGAAATAATTGAAATGCCAGCGGTAAAGTCGCCAGCCCGTTGAGTCCCGGGAAAGACCTTTTCCGGCGTTCCATGACGTCATGTACCCGTTGAGCAGTATCATCAAATTTCTCACTTTCCCCAGGGATGATATCGCACAAAATCCATGAAGCAAGATTGCAGATTGCCGGCGCCTTTTTACCGGGGAAATAGCGCCTGAGATCTACCGTACATGAGATGTTTAAAGATATATTTCGATCAATATCCAGCAGTCGGTAAAGGGTGCGATAATAAGCGGTCAGTATCACATCATTGACGGTGAACTTCCTGTCATCACAGTATTTTTTCAACAATAAATATTGCGGCCGGTTCAGCCTGCAAAGCTGCATGTAGGGCCGCTGTTCTTCTTTCCCATTTTCCCCATTATTTAATAGATATTCGCTGTCTTTTGTATCGCGGGGTAAAAACATCAGCTTAATCCGGTCCCAGGTATTGAATTGATGAAAAATCTGGCTTACGCTCCTGCTGCCGTTGATCCGATGTGCGAGGCGGTAGTCCGGATCTTTAATAAGATTGGTATAGATAGAAGCCAGCAAATACAAATAGTCTTTAAACCCGGCAGCATCACTGACCATATGGTTTATGACCACATTCAGGACGTCATGCTGCGGACCGCATAATAACGTGACCTTGACCTGGGGGCCTTCCAGGACCGGTGTTTTAGAGACCAGCAATGCCTTCAGGTCCCCATCAATATTGCTGCTATCAATAAATGAGACAGCTTTCTCACAACGGGAACTGTCGATGCTTTGCCAGTATGGCTGATGACTATTGACCACGTAGCGGCTGCCCAGTATGGGCACAGCCTCCAACGACATCAATACGGCCTTTTTCAATATTTCCCTATTTAACTTTCCGTCAAAACTGATCACACAATGTATCTGATGGTCGTTGTACCTGTATTCATCAAGGAAGAACTGGAGTTTATCAAATGTTTCCGCCTTGAAACAGATATCCCTATCGACAGCTTTATTCACCGCAACCCTTCCTTCCCATTTGCTTTCATTTAATTCAGCATATTCACGTTCTTTTATCATCACTGACACCCCTTTAATAATTTGCGCGCTGTTTTTGCGCTTACGCCAGAATTTTACTATTTTTGTTATATTAATGCAAATTAGTAATTATATTATTGTAATTTTAACTTTTTATAATTACAATATTAAATATCAGGATATTACGGTGTACCATTATGCAAAAGTACTACCTTCTGCCAATAACAGGCGCACACAAGGGGGTGCATACATTCCGGGGCCATTTGATTAATGCCGCAACAATAATAAGAGATTTTGTTTAATTTATTGAATTTTCCAAGAATTAGATTAATATATCAGGTAACAGGAGGATGCTATGCAGAAACTTTTCAGCCAATGCCCTGCTTGCGGCGGCGAGCTAGTTATAACAGAGTGCAAATGTACTAACTGTCAACTACAGATGCGTGGTGAATTCCGGTCAGGGCCGCTGGCAGCGCTCACCGATGATGAGATGGCCTTTACCAGGGTCTTCCTGTCAGCCCGCGGCAATCTCAGTGAAGTCGAAAGGATCCTGGGTATCTCTTATCCTACAATACGCAACAAGCTGGATGAAATAAATAATGCCATCAATCGGATCGACGGGGCTGCCGGGTCCCGGCAAGCAAAAAGTGATGCAGCCTCTGACATAGGCTCCAATGCTGCTGTGAACACCCGGAATGATATTTTGCAGAAGGTGGCTGACGGTAAACTAACGCCGGTTGAAGCAGTGGAAAAACTGAGGAAAGTAGAGGGAGCAGGAGATTAATGGCAAAGATGAAACGTACCTGGCCGGCAAATGCATTTGACGCCACCGGGATCAGGGCACGTGACAGCAAAGTGACCATCGAGGGGATCGACAGTGACTGTGTCAATCTGGAAGGCGACCACGAAGAAAATTTGAGGCTGGAGATAGTGGACCGCCAGCTTCAGATACAAACATCAGAACGTAAAGATAAGGCAGAATTCACCCTGCAATTGCCAAAACATAAAGCATGGGCAGTGGACCTGTTTTCCGGACAGGCAGAATTCATGGCTGGAAATATACAGGCCCGGCTTAACTTTATACTCGGCAAGGGTGAAATCCATGTCGAGAACTGCAGCGGTGCCCTTTCTGTCGCAGCCGGCAAAGGAAATATCCATCTGGAGCACTTTACCGAGACCGCAATAGCTGAACTGCCACGCTCCACTAGAGAATGGTCGTTGATTAACCTGAGCAAGCAGGAAAGCTGGCCGGATTGGGGTATGGATTTCTGGCACCAGGCAGGCAGGGAATTAGGTATAAGTGTTTTAAAACGATTTTTCAAACAGTCCGGAGACAATGAAGAAAATGCCGGGATTAACCTGCAAATAGGCAAAGGTGACCTGCAGCTGGAAGATATAACGATCAATGAATTTATCGTCAGGTGCGGCATGGGCGATGTGAAGCTGAAGGGGGGACGCTTGACAGACTTCGACCTGAACCTTATTAAAGGCAATTTTGTATGTGAATCATGTATGCCCGCGGGTAACTGGGCTATCATTGTAAATCGCGGCGATATCCGCCTTTCCCTGCCTGCTG
>Ga0182021_10003853_pt1 | contig 17606 bp, 11 predicted proteins | sample 612E3MmetaG_FD_120493 | JGI IMG/M metagenome (GOLD analysis project Ga0182021, IMG submission 120493) | Permafrost microbial communities from Stordalen Mire, Sweden - 612E3M metaG (Illumina Assembly) | ecosystem: Environmental > Terrestrial > Soil > Wetlands > Permafrost | place: Sweden... | reverse complement strand
TTGAAATTTGCGATGTTCCATCGGGTACCCTCCTGCCGGACCGGATACCCAGGATGCCTCCGAATTGCGGCCGAAAACCTACGCACAAGTTGAACAGAGCCATCGAAATTGATCTCGATACGCCCCTGCTCATCCAGCTTGCGCACAAGCTCCACCGTGTCGTAGCGGAAGCGCACCCTGCGCAGCGGTATACAAGACGCGGATATGCTCAGGTGGGCCAAACCGGCGCTCATGGGCTCCACCGCAATCGAAGGCTCGCACGCCCCCGCCTTGGATTGTGTCGAACTGCCCACGAGAAAAAGCGCCAGACAGACGCCACTTAGCCCCACGCAAACTACACTGCGGCCTAGCATAAGGGGCCGATCCTAGCCTGTTGTTGCCAAACGATTAGAGCAAAGCTCAGTTACAGCCATGAGAAAGCGTAAACCATTGATATAACAAAACTATGACAGGAGCCCTGCCTTTACTCTCCAGGAGGCCGGCGCAGCACGCCATCATCCCCTGGGCAAAGCGGCAATCTTGCCGCCTTCAAATTACCTCTTCCGGTACGCGCGCAATTATAGTATAAGCCCGCTCCCGGCTTGAAAGCAGGATTATCAGCGACGATGACAATCACCGTATCCCACAGCTAACGGCGCGAGCAAAATCCGCGAAGTCATCCGCTTCGCTTCGCCGCGCGATTCTCAACCCTCAAAGACGCGAGCGAAGCCATGCTTTCCTGGTTCGAAAGACTTATCGACCCCTACAAGGACGTTTCAATCGTTCAGCCGCCGGACAAGCTCGGCGCGTTCTACCGGCATTATCTGCGCCCGATATGGTGGGTGTATGCGCTCATCATGCTGTTCGGCCTCATGGGCTCGCTGATCGAGGTCGCCCTCTACGCTTTCGTCGGCAAGATCGTGGATTTGGCCAAGGCCGCGCCGAACCCGGCCGAATTCTTCGAACTGCACGGCAGCATGCTGCTTTGGATGGCGTTCGTGGCGATGGTGGCGCGGCCCGTGGCCTTCGGCTTGCATGCGTTGCTGATCAACCAGACCGCCAACACCAATGTGATGAACATGGTGCGCTGGCAGCAGCACCGCTACCTCCTCCGGCAGAGCCTCACGTTCTTCCAGAACGATTTCGCGGGCCGTATCGCCAACAAGCTCCTGCAGACCGGCGGCGCGATGCGGCAAAGCGTGGTCGAGGCCGTGGACGCGCTCTGGTACATCGGGATCTATTGGACGAGCGCGGCGGTGATCTTCCTCGACCTCGACGCGCGCCTGCTCCTGCCGCTTTTGGGCTGGCTCGCGGGCTTCGTTGCCATGATCTGGTATTTCGTGCCGAGGCTGGTCGCGCAGGCGACGGCGGTCTCGGAGGCGCGCTCGCTGCTGACCGGGCGGATCGTCGACAGCTACACCAACATCCTGACCGTGAAGCTGTTCGCCCATACGGAGGGCGAGGACGCCTATGCCAAGGAGGCGATCTCCGATCATCTGCTGAAGCACCGGGCGCAGCTCAGGATGATAACCCGGTTCGAGATGACGCAGTGGATTTTGACCGGCATGCTGATTGTGGGCACGACCGGCGTGGCACTCTGGCTCTGGAGCCGGGGCACGATCTCGCTTGGCGCCATCGCGGTCACCTCCGGGCTTGCGATCCGCATCAACAATCTGGCTGGATGGGCCATGTGGGTCCTTACCTCGATTTTCGAGAATGCGGGCACAGTGCAGGAGGGCATGGAGGCCATCTCCAAGCCGTGGTCCGTGGTCGACGCGCCGGCCGCAAAGGAGCTGCGCGTCACGAAAGGCGAGATCCGCTTCGAGAACATCCGCTTCCACTACGGGCGGAACAGCGGGTTGATCGAGAACCTGTCGCTTGAGATCAAGCCGGGCGAGAAGGTGGGCCTGGTCGGGCCGTCGGGCGCGGGCAAGTCGACGCTGATCGGCATCCTCCTGCGTTTCCACGACCTCGAAGGCGGGCGCATCCTGGTCGACGGGCAGGACATCGCCCAGGTCACCCAGGACAGCCTTAGGGCGCAGATCGGGCTGGTGACGCAGGACACCTCGCTGCTGCACCGCCCGGTGCTGGACAACATCCGTTACGGCAAGCCGTCCGCGAGCGAGGCGGAGGCCGTCGCCGCGGCCAAGAAGGCGCACGCCCATGAGTTCATCCTGGATCTTCAGGACTACAAGGGGCGGCGCGGCTACCAGGCGCAGGTCGGCGAGCGCGGCGTGAAGCTGTCGGGCGGCCAGCGCCAGCGCATAGCGATCGCGCGCGTGCTCCTGAAGGACGCGCCGGTCCTGATCCTGGACGAGGCCACATCGGCGCTCGACTCCGAGGTGGAGGCCGCGATCCAGGAGCAGTTCTATAATCTGATGGCGAACAAGACCGTGATCGCCATCGCGCACCGGCTCTCGACGATCTCGGCCATGGACCGGCTGATTATCATGGACAAGGGCCACATCGTGGAGGACGGCAGCCACGAGGAGCTGCTGCGGCGGGGCGGGCTTTACGCCAGCCTGTGGGCGCGGCAGTCGGGCGGCTTCCTGTTCGAGAACCACAAGTCCTCGGACCCGCTCGTGGAGCGCGATCCATGCGACGCGTACGGGGCCGTGGAGTAGCGGCCCCGCTCTTGGCCGCTTTCCCCGGCCGGCGGGCGGAAAGACCGGCTCCAGGAGGACATTCGAGCGATGCTGGAGCGCTTCGTGTTTTGACAGAAGTGCGGCCATCGTACGTGAGGAAGCTCCTGTGCTCGCCGGGTTCCATTATCGGCGAGGGCGCTCGCATCGGTGCATAGGGCGAACGCTGTTGCAGAATTGACGCTAGCTATCCCCGAAAGGCGAATTTTTTATAGCATAGGTAGAGTATACCCATCGATATGCAACCCCAGGTCGCTGTATTATTCGAACGACGCTCTGCTACGATAATTATCGTGCTTCACGCGCACGTTTGCGTGTAAGCATTTTTTGTCTTCCCGGGGGGGTAAGTGTTGCATATTTGGTTATGCTCAAAGCTGGGGGCCAAAGCTCCCGGTGCCAGACAGCCGCGTTGGGCGATGCGGACGCTCGTAAGCGGCGCGGTGCTGATGGCGGGGACGTTCGCTTCCTCTGGTGTACAGGCGCAATGCTGGGGGAGTCTAAACTCCACGACCTCGGTGATCGGTACGGTCAACACCGCCTTTCTAAGCAACGGCTCTGCTTTTGTGTCAACGCCGGACAGTGCGCCCAGTCAGCAGGGTGGCGGTGTGTGGGTAAGGACAGTTACCGGCTCGGTCGATGTGCAAGCCGACAGCAGTTTCAGCGGATCGTTCAATGCTACGGCGCTAATACCAGGTATTCCAAGTTTTGTGGTTCCGGCGAACCAATCCTGCCGGCTGAAAGTCCATCAGGACTTCGCGGGCGTTCAAGCGGGCCACGACATTGCGTTTCTCAATGCCGGCAACTCAGGCATGAACTGGCACTTCGGCGTGCTGGCTGGGTACGTTGGGGTAAAGGCCCAGGATGTGACGCCGGGCAATACCGATTTTTCGCAGACCGGCAATTTCGAAGCGCCGTCCGTGGGCCTCTACAGCGCATTCTCCAAGGGAGCCTTTTTCGCCGATGCTCAAGCCCGCCTGGATTTTTTTCAGGGCGAGTCTTTGGGGGAAAGGCTCGATGCGCGCGGCTATGCGATTACGGGCAATGCAGGCTATCGCTTCAACCTTGGCGGCAATTGGAGCCTTGAGCCTTCGGCCGGCGGTGTCTTCTCCCGCACTTCGGTCGATCCGCTTAGCGTGTTCGGCACACTTCAAGGCGTGGCAACCTCCCTACCCACCACCTTGCAGATCAACGACGTCGAGAGCGCGCTTGGGCGTGCAAGCGTAAAGCTGGGCACCAGCCTGCCTTTAGGCGGCCAGATTGTTGCGCATCCATTTGTTACAGCAAGCGTATTTCACGAGTTTGCCGGCAACGTGACGGCCTCGCTTACGTCCAGCGGAAGCGTTCCCTATCATGACAATGCTTCAGGTCTAACCTTTCCCGTCACCTATTCAGGCGGCGGCAACTTTACGGTTGGCCGCACCGGGACTTATGCTCAATTCGGCGCCGGCAGTGCTTTTCAGTTAGGCGACACCGGCTGGCTTGGTTATGTCCGCGCGGACTACCGCGCAGGCGACGACATCCAAGGTTACAGCGTCAATGGCGGGCTGCGGTACCAGCTCAATCCTGGGCCGGCCAGCCTCAAGGAAGGCGGCGGCTTGAAGGACGGTCCCGCGGACGGCTACAACTGGACCGGCCCTTATGTGGGCGCCTCTGCCGGCAGCACCTGGGGCGGTATGCGCTGGACGCACCCAGGCAACTCGGCCGAGCCAGACTACGCCGGGTATCTTGCTGGCGGCCAGGCTGGCTACAACTACCAGACGGGACGTCTCGTTTGGGGTGTCGAGGCAGATGCGGGGGTATCGAATGCGCGCGGGACACAACCCTGTTCAATCGATCCAATCTCCTATGGCTGCCAGGACGATGCAGGCGCATTGGGCTCTCTCACAGCGCGGTTGGGTTACACGTGGGGCCGGACCCTGTTCTACGCCAAAGGCGGCTGGGCATTCGGAGAGATCACTGCGGGAATGGCCTTGAACTATGGTACTCCTTCCGGCGGCATGGCACTCACATCGTCAACCAATTGGGAGAACGGCTGGACAGCCGGCGGCGGCATGGAATTCGCGTTTACGGACAGGTGGTCCGCCAAGGCCGAATACATGCACTACGAATTCCCGCAGGACCTTTTCACAGTGGCTCAGAACCTTACAACGAGCGCTACAACCGGAGGCGACGTAGTGCGGATCGGGGTGAACTACCACTTTGGCCTGCGGTAGCCGGCAGGGAAGCCGCTCTCCGCGCATACTGCCGTTGCAACTGCCCCCTGTTGCCGGAAGGTGCGTTTTGGATAACAAATGCAGCCGGATCGAACAAGACCGTGATCGCCATCGCGCACCGGCTCTCCACGATCCCGGCCAGGGCGCGGCAGCCGGGCGGCTTCCTGTTCGAGAACCACAAGTCCTCGGACACGCTCGTGGAGCGCGATCCATGCGACGCCTACGGGGCCGTGGAGTAGCGGCCCCGCTCATGGGCGCTTTCCGGAAAACCGGGGTGTAAGCCTCGTTCCGGGACGGCGCTTGAGAGCCTTGCAATAACGCCACATTAACTTTCCTGACTGCCCTGCCGGACCGTTTTGGGGAGCCGCGGGGCGCCTTTCGATTTCGATACAATATAGCAGAGAAGTCTTGAGTATACATTAAGCAGCGTATGCTATTGATACACAATGATAATTGCAGCAAGGGGCGTGCGCCCGCAGTCGAGGCTTTGGTTAATTTCAAATATTCGTTTATATTTAACGGATGTTTTGAAACGTAGAAAACGACCCAAAGCGCGGAAAATTTCGCGGAAATGCGCGTGTGGAACGCATGCGGCCCGCGCGTTTACCATGACCGTATTTACCATGGCAGGCGCTCAGGCGGCGTCAACCTTCCCTTAAGGTGACGTTATCTCCAGGCTGGCGCTTGCCGTAATGGAAGGGCGCGGGCATTTGGCTCCCGGGGATAACCTGGATTTGGACGGTGCGCGGGCCGGCCGCTGGATCTCGAACATGGCAGCTACGCTGCTTGGGCAATTCTCTACCTTTCCGGGAGAGAAGCGAGGCTTGCAAAAGCGCTGGAGGAAAAAAGTGTACGTGCCAACAGGCGCGCACCTGAGCGGGTGAAATGTCCATAATCGGATTGGATTGGATCGCCCTTCTCATCGCGTGTAACACAACCCTGCCCATCGCAAAGGGCGCCTATGACGGAAACGTATTTGGCAGGCCCTCCGGCCAAGGCCGTTGCGAATTTCCCGTCTAAAACTGCGCGGCTTGCGTCGCGCTCCCTGTTCACAATATCGGGGTCGTTGCGTATGATGCTTCTAGCCAGCAAACGCGGTAGCTTGTCACGATAGATCGGCGTCGGCCCCATAACGATGACGTTGCCGGTAAATTGCTTAAGGTATTGAATAGTTTGCAAAACGTCCGGTAAGTCAGCCGGCGTCCACAAGCCCGAAATGACGACTCCATCGAGTTGGTGGCGCGGCAAAAAGCTGTAAAAGGCATTGTTCATCACCTTCCTGCAACGAGCCGCGCCGGTATCCCTCAGAAGAGGCGCGCAACCAGACGCCGTGGCAACAAGAAAATGGAGGTGCGGAAACGCATCCTCAAAGCCGCGGTGGTAATGAATCGCGAAGCTGTCCCCCATAAGAAGATAATTCTTTTTGCCGGGATCGGGCACGAGGCAGTGCGCGGCAACCCCTGGTGCATTTCCAAGCGCACTTGAGATGAAGCAGGGTCCTTCCTCTTGTTCCGAATCGGCGGGGGGCCGGAACGCGGCAAGCTGCCGTGCTTCGGGAGGGAAGCGCGTCTCAAGTCCTTTTCCCGCAACAAAAATCGTGGCCACGGCCAAGACCGCAACCATAGCTGCCCCCGCGGCTTGAAATAAGCGCCGCCGCTCGGGAAGCCAGCCGCCATAGCGGAATGGCCGCTCGATATAGCGCCACGACAAGAAACCGGCGGCGAGACAAATGGCGGCTAGAATAACTCTATCGACGTAATCTAAATAATCGCCGAATGCCAATCTATAATAAACGATAATGGGCGCATGCCAAACATAAATCGAGTAAGAAGCAAGCCCAAGCAAGACCACCCAAGGATGCGAAAGGAGGCGATAGACGGCGGTGTCGCGCTCCCTGCCTGAATGGATGATTAGCGCGGCTCCTATGCAAGGCAACAGCGCGCTCCAGCCTGGAAATGGAACCCTTTTGTTGAACGCGCCATCCGCTATCAGGATAGCGATCAAACCTAACGCAGCCGCAACCTGGCGCATACGCTCGGAGACTATGATGGGCACTGCGCCCACCGCTAGGAGTGCACCAATTGCAAGCTCCCAGGCACGTGGAAGAAGTAGATAGAAAGCGGCTTCAGGGTTTGTACTCATGAAATACAGGCTGAGACCGAATGATAGTACCGCGATCGACAAAATAAGCAAATTCAACGCGGGGCGCGGAAGGCGCGAAAGCGCAACCAGTAGAAGGGGGAAAAACAAGTAGAATTGCTCTTCTACAGACAGCGACCAAGTATGATGTAATGGAAGTACGTCTGCGCCGTCGGCAAAATATCCACGTCCACTGTAAAAAAATATATTCGCGGCAAAGAGGGCAGCCCCGGCAAGAGATTTCCCATATGCTTCCAGCTCTGGCGGGTAAAGAACGATAAGCCCCGCCACTGAAGAGGCGGCAAACGCCGCAACCAATGCCGGGAAAAGGCGCCGGACTCGACGCTCATAAAAACGAAAAAAACTAAATCGGCGTGCTTCTAAGTCTTTTAGGATAATCCCCGTTATCAAGTAACCTGAAATCACAAAAAATACGTCTACGCCGACGTATCCACCTTTCGTAAAACCAACTTTCAGGTGGAACATAAGAACGAGCGCGATAGCAATGGCACGCAACCCATCAATGTCAGGCCGGTAGGTAGTCATGCCTTGTACGCCACCTATAGTTGCAACCTGCCCGCATTATTTCCGTCAAGGGAAACGCTTCCAAAAGGGAAGGCAGAGCTTTCATTTTGCTCGAAGTAACGGCCTTGCCAATAGCTGTCAATCAAATCGCATGCGTCAGGAGAAGCCAGCCGGGAAGCCAGATGCTGGAAATCGGCATGTCCGGTTTGATGGGCAGGGAGGGGAAGCGGGGCGCCGCCGCATGGCAAAGCTATCGCGCCTGTCCTCTGTGCGGAAGAAGTATAGGCTGCCGGACGCCTTGCGTTGCTTCGCAGCGCAGCCGCTCATGTCCGCGCACCATTTCGGGGATGCGCGCGAACCATGGCGTGTCTCCTGGGGGGGGGGCATGCAGTTCGCGCCGGCCGGCTATTTAAATCGAAATTTCGCGGCCCGCTAACCTTACATGTTCACAACTCTTGCGAGCGAACGCCGTGGTGGGTAACTTCCGCGTTACCTCACGGATGGAGTTGTTTATGGGCCGTATTATCGAATTATTAATATCGAGCGCCCGCTGGCTCAAGCTTGGGTCCAAGCGCGGCGTAACCTCCATCGAGTATGCCTTTCTGGCTGCGCTGATCGCCGTCATGATCGTTAGCGGCGTTGCAAAAGCAGGGGCGAGCCTGAAGGGCGTATTCAACGCAATCGGAACCAAGGTGCACATCCAGCAGCAGGAGAGCGAACGGGACTAGCGCCAAAGGTAAGAAGCGGCCCGGAAGGCCGCTTCAAATTTGGGATCGTCAATTGTAGCCGAATCCACCCGAGCCGTAGCGGTGGTGGCTGCGGTGGCGCTCATGTCCGCCGTCGCGGTCGCGCTCGCCGTAGCCGAACCCGCCTGAGCTGGAGCCATGGCGATTGTGGCTGCGCCAGCGGTAGTGTCCGCCATACCCGCCCTCGCGTTCGCCGTAGCCGAACCCGCCTGAGCTTGAGCCGTGGCGATTGTGGCTGCGGTAGCGGCCGTGGTAATCGTCCCACTCAACTTTTACGATCGCACTTGCTGCTTCCGTGCCAAGCGTTGGCCTTACGGCGCCGGCCTGAGCGTCGGCAGGCAACGCCGCGAGTATGCCAAGCGCAAATATCGCGGCCAATGTCTTCTTCATAAGTATTTCCTTCGCCTTTGCAGTCCCATCCTTGGTGTAATCAGCTTGAATTGAACAATGTGGTGAAAATACCTCAAGAGTTTGGCGGGACACTGCCATGTTTAGCACACAAACAGGCGGATATCTCCCCGCATGGCCGCAAAGTCATGGACCGGCCGGCGGGCCGCAAACCATTCGAAAAGGGGATATCGTGAACGGACAATCAGGTGGAATTGCCGCGCAGGAGCGCGTGGGGCATGCGGTGAAAAAGGTGCTGCCGGCCATCCAGGCGGCCGTGCTGATCGTTTCGATCGCGGCGGCGATCCCGACCGCGCAAAACCTCTATTATTCCTGGGCCAACGGCATCGCGTTCCGTGAAGTGCCTCACCGGCTCGCACAGTACGATCTCTGGATGAAGAACCTCGAATGCAAGATCGAATACCGCTCCTTGCTGACCGCCAACAACAGCAAGGTTCAGGTTGGCGCATGCCACAAGACCGGCGACATCGCCATCAAGATCACCGGCGACGCTGGGCGCAGCGCCTATGAATGGATCGCGTTCGACCAGCTCCAGAAGCCGGGCACGCAAACCGCCTCGATCCTGGAACTCCTGGTTCCGGCGGCAAACGCCGGCGGCTTTGGGCAGTTAAGGAGCGCGGCCGGAGCCGGCGCGGCCCGGCTGGCGCAAGAGGGTGGCATGGAGGTCGTGTGCCAGGCAAGACATGGCGACAAAGTCGTTCGCATCATCAAGGATGGCGGCAAATGCTTCCGTGAAACCGTCTCACCGATGAAAGGGTCTATCGAGAAGAGCGAGGAAGTCGCCTGCGACACGCATTGCTAAATCGAGCGTGGGCCTGTTGCGAAATCCGCTGAGCCGCGGCCAGCGGTTTTCGCGGTGCCCCGCCTGTTTGAAGAGGACGCTTAATACGCCGGACAGGTTTCAGATCGCGACTTGGCGGCCGATCTCGACAACCTGGTCGGCCGGCAGCTTGAAGAAGTCGGTCACATGCGCGGCGTTGCGCTCCATGGCGGCGAACAGGATCTCCGCCCATTCGGGCATGCCCGAGCCGTCCTCGCGGGAAACCACGGTCTCGTGGCCGACATAGTAGGTGACATCCTCAAGCGAAATATCGCAGCCCCGCTCCTTCGCCTCCTGCAGCACCACCGGGATATCGGGCCGCTCCATGAAGCCGAAATTGGCCGTGGCGCGCCAGAAGCCCGGCGCTTCCTGGAAGAAATGCAGCCTGTCCTGCGGCTCGACCCAGGGCTCGGGTTCGACGCAGACGTTGACGACGAAGATCTTCCCATGCAAGGCGCGGTTATGCCTGACGTGCCAGGCCATGACCGGGGGCACGCCCCGCTTGGAGCGGGTCAGGAACACCGCCGTGCCGGGCACCCTCGGCACGCCCTTCTTCTCAAGGCCGGCCATGAATTCGGCAACCGGAACGTATTTCGAAACGATCGTGTGCATGAGGGCGTTGCGGCCTGTATGCCAGACCCACATCAGGCCATAAATCACGCCCGCGATGGCGAGGGGCACATAGCCGCCTTCCGCGATCTTGGCTGAGTTGGCGAGGAAGAACGCGCTATCCACCAGGATGAAGCAGCCCGATATGGCGGCGCTCACGGGGAGGCTCCAGCGCAAATGCTCGCGCATGGCGATGAAAAGCAGCACCGAGGTCATGAGCATGGTCGCCGAAACCGCGATGCCGTAAGCTGCGGCGAGGTTATCGGACTTCTTGAACAGGAGCGTCAGCACGATGGTGACGGCCATGAGCAGCCAGTTCACGGCGCCGACGTAAATCTGCCCGTAGCCCAGCGCCGAGGTCTGGGCGATGCGCAGGCGCGGCAGCCAGCCGAGCTGGATCGCCTGCCGGGTCATCGAGAACGCGCCGGTGATGATGGCCTGGCTCGCGATGATGGTGGCAACGGTCGCCAGCAACACGTAGGGCATGAGTAGAACGCTGGGGCAAAGCGCGTAGAACGTATTCACGCTGGCGGGCGTGCCGTTCAGCACGAGGGCCGCCTGACCCGCATAGTTCAGCACGAGGCAGGGGAAGACGATGGCGAGCCAGGCGGCCTGGATGGGACGGCGGCCGAAATGGCCCATATCGGCGTAAAGAGCCTCGGCGCCGGTCACGCAAAGGAAAACCGCGCCCAGCACGAGGAACGCGCCTGCCCCTCCTGAAAAGAGGTAGCCGAGCCCAAGAAGCGGGTTCAGCGCGGCAAGCACGGACGGATGTTGCACAATGCCCCAGATGCCAAGCACGCCCATGACCAGGAACCAAACGAGCATGATGGGTCCAAACATCTTGCCGATGGCCGCGGTGCCGCGCGGCTGCACCAGGAACAGGACAACCAGGATCGCCACCGTCAGCGGCACGATATAGGCGTCGAGCTTGGGTGTCAGGATCGAGAGCCCTTCAAGCGCCGATAGCACCGAGATCGCGGGCGTGATCGCGCCGTCGCCATAGATCAGGGCCGCGCCGAACAGGCCGAAGGCGACGATGACGCCGGGCTTTTTCTTGCGTCCGCCGAGCAGCGCCATCAGCGCCATGATGCCGCCTTCGCCGCGGTTGTCCACGCGCATCGCCACGGACACATATTTAACGGTGGTGACGGCAACGAGCATCCAGACGATGAGCGAGAGCGAGCCCAATGCCGTGGCGCTGGCCGCCGCCTGCCCGCCGCCGTCCAGCGCCAGAACGGTCTTGAGCGTATAAAGCGGGCTCGTGCCGATATCGCCGAAGACGACGCCCAGCGCCGCGAGCGCCATCGCTGGAACGCTGCCTTCCGGCATGGCGCGGGCGCCATGGGATCGGGGAGTCGAAGGGCTTGTGCTGCTCATGGTCCATCCGTCGCCGTGGAATCGGCGCAGCTTTAGCACAGCGGCGCTTGCCGCACTAGCGAAGGCCGCGTGCGCCGTTCCATTCGTCCCGGCTCTGCTCCCGGATTTCCGCCGGCGCCCGGCCGGAGACGTAATCGCGCGGGGGGAGGGGCGAAGCGCCCGGTTTCCGCCGGAAGGTGCACCCCGCCGGGCGGGGAGGACCTTGGCAAGGCCGTGCTATTCGCGGGCTGGGTGCAATTGTTGGGAATTTGACAGACGCCGGCGCGCATAGGTGGCAGGCGCGCGGCTGGCGCCGCGAAGGCCACGGAGCCTATATCCGGCGGTACGGGCGGACTGAAGATCGAGAAGGCGTTGAGCCTCATTTCACGGTTTCCGCCCTATCCTTGGGCGTACGCCGGCCGGCCCCCCGGTCTATTTACGAGGCGCGGCATCGATTGGGAAGGTGCGGGATGAAAATTGAACACCTCTTACGCCGGGCGCTAATTCTGGTGGCGTTGATGGCGCTCGGCCTGGGATTGGCGGCGGCGGCCTTTGACCGGCCCGCGGCTGCCCAATGGTGCTGGATTGGCGGAACCGTGCCCGTGATCCTGGGGCTTTGCTTTTCGATAGCCCGCGATCTCAAGTCTGGCCGGATGGGAGTCGACGCCGTTGCTCTCATCTCGATGATCGCGGCTTTGGCCCTGGGGGCGGCGCTTGCCGCCGCCGTGGTCGCGGTGATGTATGCGGGCGGCAATGTGCTCGAAGATTTTGCCGTGTCACGCGCCAAGCGCGATCTGAAAGCGCTCGTGGAAAGGGCGCCGCGTGCTGCCCATCGCCGGGATGGAGATCGCGTTACCGATATTCCCGCCGGCGATGTCAGGGCAGGGGACATTCTTCTTGTGCGGGCGGGAGAAATCGTGCCCGCCGACGGCGTCATCCTGTCGTTAGGCGCGACACTCGACGAATCGGCCCTGACAGGCGAGCCTATCCCGGTTTCGCGCTCCGCTGGCGAGGGCGTGCGCAGCGGCGCGGTCAACGCCGGCGAAGCGTTCGAATTCCAGGCGAGCGCAACCGCCGGCGAAAGCACCTATGCCGGCATAATCCGCATGGTGACAGCGGCCCAGACCGCAAAGTCTCCCTTCATCCGCATGGCAGACAGATATGCGCTGCTGCTGCTGCCCGTAACGCTCCTGCTCGCCGGGGCTGCCTGGATTATGTCGGCCGATCCCTTGCGCGCACTCGCCGTGCTCGTGGCCTCGACACCATGCCCGCTTATTCTTGCGGCGCCGGTCGCCTTCATCGCGGGCGTTTCGAGGGCCGCCCGCCGTGGCATTCTTATCAAGGGCGGCGGGCCGCTCGAAGCCCTCGCCAAAGCGCATACGGTTCTTTTCGATAAGACCGGAACCCTGACAGCGGGAGGAGCCCGTCTCGCCGCCATTGAAGCAGCACCGGGCGAAAGCGCGGAAGAGGTGCTGAGGCTCACGGCATCGCTCGAACAAGCATCGCAACATGTGCTTGCCGCCGCGATTGTGGCCTCGGCGCGGGCGCGAGGGCTGGCCCTGCTGGTCCCGCATTCCGTGAATGAAGCCGTGGGGGCGGGCCTCGAAGGCTCAATCGGCGGGCATCGCATCCGGGCAGGCTCGGATTCCATGATTTTCGGAAGCCGCAAGCCGCCCGAATGGGCGGTGCGCGCGTTGAGGCGTGCCTCATGGCGCTCGGCGCTCTGCGTCTTTGTAGCAAGAGACGATGTTGCGATTGGCGCGATATTGCTCGCCGACGAACTGCGGAAAGAAGCGCCGCGCGCGATCCTGGCTCTTCGCGCCGCGGGCGTTGTCCGCATGGTAATGGTGACGGGCGACCGCGCCGATGCGGCCGAGACCGTCGGCGCGGCCCTCGATCTCGATACGGTGCTGGCGGACCGCTCGCCAGCGGACAAGGTGGAGGCCGTTGCCACGGAGCGCAAGCTTCATCCCACCGTGATGGTCGGCGACGGCATCAACGACGCGCCGGCACTTGCCGCGGCCGATGCCGGCGTTGCCATGGGGGCGCGCGGGGCAACCGCCTCCTCCGAGGCGGCCGATGTCGTTATCCTTGTGGACCGTCTCGACCGGGTCGCCGAGGCAGTAAGCATCGCGCGCCGGACCCGAGCAATCGCGCGGCAAAGCATCGTTGCGGGAATGGTGCTTTCGGCCGCCGCCATGATCGCGGCGGCGGTTGGCTTACTGACACCCGTTGCCGCCGCCGTCACCCAGGAGGTAATCGACGTTCTCGTGATCCTTAACGCACTTAGAGCGCTATTTTCGGGAGAGGAGCGCATGCTGCGCCGCCGCACGGCCCTTGTCCCGGAGCGCTTGCGGGAAACTCATGAAGCCGTCGAGCAAGTTCTGAACCGGCTTCGTGAAATCGCCGATGCGCTCGACGATGCGGACGAAGCGGCGGCCCTCGCATTAATCCTGGAGGCAGACGCGCTCATACAGCGGACGGTCGTCCAGCACGAGCGGCAGGACGAAACCGCCCTCTTTCCCGAACTCTCCGCCCGGCTCCCCGATCTATCCGGCCTTGCCGCCATGAGCCGCGCACATCGCGAAATTCAGCATCAGGCGAGGCTCCTCAACCGCATTGCCTCCTGCGCCTCCGGAGAGGATGCCGGCCGCTACCTCATTCGCGACGCGCAGCGCGCGATCGAGTCGATCGAGGCGCTGGTCCGGCTGCATAATGCGCAGGAGGAAGATATCTACGAGCACGCGGCACAGGCGTAGCCCGGTGCAATTTAGCCGAAGGCGCGCGCGAGCGCATGGGCGGCACCCGCCGCGTGCACTTCGCCCGGCTTGCCTCCACATCGCCTGCGCAAGGCAGCCACGGGAGCCGGTTGAGCGCTTTCCGGAACACGGCCAAGCTGACTGAACAACTTTCGCGCACATTACCTCGTCTTCCGGAACGCCAGATAAGGTTTAAATCGTTTAAGCTTTTGATAAACTGCGTAAGTGAAACGATAAGCAGAAAGGTAGAGCATTCCTTTCAGGGAGCGAGCTAGCGTTCCCGTGTAGATTGAACTTTTGTTTACGCCGAATTGCTTCTTGTAGCTTTCGCTGCCGATGGTGAAGTCAAAATATGTGGTTCCCTTCCCGATGAGATAGGAAGTCATTTCGTCGATCGCGACAATGCCTGGAGACAAGCTTTCGACTCCGGAATCGAACGAATGCATCAGCAGGAGGTAGGCGTTCTGATAATAGACGCCGAGCATGGTGGCGATCAGCTTATCGCCGGCCTTAAGAGCGGAAACCACGGCTACCCCGGAACCCATGACCTGCTCTTCATAGAATTGCAAGTAATCGGGGTCGTTCAGAATATCGAAGCGATTTAGCTTTCCGAAGCGAGCCCGCCGGTGCGATCGCAAAGTATCGAAAATGTGCCTCTTTTCGGAGCCGGTATTCCCGTGAATGAGCGAAATATCGCCCAGGGCTTCAATCAAATTCTTACGCTTGCGACGAATTTCTTTCTTGTCCCTGGATCGCACCGTCTTGTCATAGTCACCGCGGCATGAGGGTAGAGAGACCCCCCATGCCGCGAAATTATCCATTTTATGGACCCAAGGCAGCAGGGTGATCGGATTGGTGTAGCCGGCGACGTGTCCGGGAAGTTTTTCGAAGCGGATAAGGTCCGTCTTCGGAAGCCGGCCCAGGATCGTCTCCCAAATTTGCTGGAAATCGTCTGCGGCGAGTTCTTTCGCCATGAGCGGGGCGGCATAATCGGCCAAGCCACCATCGGCGAATTCGACGATGGAGAGGCCATGACTCCTTCGCAGGCACAAGGGCAAAAACATCGTCACCCGGCCCGAGCCGTCACGCACCGTGATAAAAATTACGCCGGCTCTTATCTTTGGCGATATCAGCCGGCACCACGGCAGGAGCCATGCCTCGGACTGAAATACCGTGGATATCCCGTGCCGTTCCAGCTCCTGCCATTGCGGACGCACCGCCTCGACTTCGGCCCCGTTCTCCAGGTAGACGATCTCGACATTGAAGGAATTGCATATCGCTCCTGTATCAAGAGGCATCGCCGGCCCTCCGAAGCCAAGCTTCTCTCCAATAGTAAAAGGGGGCTCTTTGACAGAACAAGCGCGCCCGGTTATCGAGCCCCCTGCACGCAACTCCGTCAAGAACGATGCAGTCGTTCTTGAATCGGAGCATCTTTCCAGTGTGTTCACTGATCGTTTTTTCAATGCGGTGGGACACACGAAAGGTCCTTCCGCAATACCGGAACATCTCGCGTTCGACGCGGAGGCCGCGATGCTTCCAATTATTATCGAGGGTGGCTAGTATTTCTTGCTCGGAACGCACTTGAACGAGGTCATTCGGTTGAAGGTTCAAAACTTCGGTTACCGTCATCCGCGGCGACTCCGGAGGATTCGACATAAACCGCCTGACGGCATTACCAGCCAGAGGGCCAAGGATTCGCGAGATAAGTTCTTTGGCCAGAGCAACCGAGACTGTCTTGAAAAACAGTTTAGGTGGGACGTTCCGCGAAGTCAGGTCATCGAGATAGTGGCCGATATTGGATGGCGGCAAGTTTGTGGTCGCATCCACCAATTGTGTGAGCTGACATCGATATCGTTTGGCATCGACGCGCGTTGTTTGTTGCAACCTGTCGATGTCTTGAGGCGACGCGGCCGGTGGCCGTGCTTCGCAGTCACCCTCGACCCTCTTCAGCCAATCGGTTTTCCAGATGAGGAGACACCGGGCCTCGCAGCCGTCGTGCCCGCTCCCGTCGCAGCGAGCATCGAGATGCACGGCATTCTCCATGCGTCTCAGATTCGAGCAACCCGTAGGATCGCATGTCTTATGGGCCAATTTGACGATGCGGAATCGCTTGCCGCAGAATCCGGCCATTTCTGGCATGAACGGCAGGCCTGCCAAACTATTAGTGCCATCGAGGGCCGGAAGGATTTCCGCCATAGGGCGCACTTCCACCCAATCGCCAACACCAAAGGTACTAGAATTCGTCATTGCGTTCCTTGTCTTGCCTACGGCTTCCTTCCACCGGAATTTATCTTTTCAAGAGCTGCCGCCTTCTGGGACATTTGGAGCGCCCCTTCCCTGAGGACGTTCCAGAGCCCCCCTCCATCGTTATGCACGTCGAATTGTTCGTGATCGTCCTTGGGGTAGCGGAGATCGTCCTGAGGCGACACAAGCCGCCAGACCAGCCATCCGGCACAGCTGGGGTCGCGATGGATTGTGCCGATCCATTGCCGGTAGGCGGCGAATTGATCGGCGTTGGACCGGGCATAACCGAACTCCTCCAGAAGAACCGGCTTTGCAGCCTTGGCGGCCGCGCGGCAATAGGAAACAATCCGGTTGTCCATATCGTCTACCGTCCACTTGTAGAAAAGTGGATAACCGTGCCAGGTCGCAAAATCGATCGAAGGAATGTCAATGTCTGCCAAACTCTCCACGTTACCGTGTCCGGAGGTCACCAAGTGATTTGTGTCGATTGACTTAACGTAAGCCGACATCTCGGAAATCCAGCTCGAAGAAAGAGATTTTGGCTCGATATTCGGTTCATTCATCAACTCCCACGCGAAAATGGTTGTGTCATCCTTGTACGCAATACCATTAAGCGTGTTCACACGGAGCAGTATAGAGCTAACCAAAGTCTTGTAATCTCGCTTAGTGCGCTCATCCTGGAAGAAAAATGTATTCTTGTCTTTGCTTCCATACCAAGCGCGCATTTGCTGCGAGCCGCCCGCGTAGTCCCAGAAGTCTAGAAATGCAATAATCAGCTTGAGGTTCCGCTTTCTCGCTTCGGCGAGCACGAAATCCAGCTTTTGCATGCCATCCGGCCCGTCGTTAAGAGCCATGGCGTTTCGGGAAGAGTCCCAATAAATCAGATAGGTGCCATGCACACCCATGTCGCTGGAGGAGGCGTTATTGCGCCATTCCCAAATGGTCTCTTTCGTCTTGCCGTCGGGCGAGCCGATAACCGGCTGTACGAATGTACGCACCACTGTCGCCCCATCGCCACACTATCGTCCAGCACCCGCACAACTTCCGAAGTCGACCCGAAAGTAAGGTAGTGGTTGTTTACCCCAGCCACAAAGAATGGTTTGCCACTAATAGTGAAGTGCGTGCCTTCGCGGCCTACAAAGTCAGCCAAAACAGCTTTCGTT
>Ga0182021_10003852_pt1 | contig 17610 bp, 15 predicted proteins | sample 612E3MmetaG_FD_120493 | JGI IMG/M metagenome (GOLD analysis project Ga0182021, IMG submission 120493) | Permafrost microbial communities from Stordalen Mire, Sweden - 612E3M metaG (Illumina Assembly) | ecosystem: Environmental > Terrestrial > Soil > Wetlands > Permafrost | place: Sweden... | reverse complement strand
TATTCAGCCTGATCAGAAAACTCTTTCCGTTTTTCTCAAAGAAGAAGCAAAAGTCACCCGGCGGGAAATTCAGCTTGATCTCGATAATCTTTCAACTGTTCGGCCGGAAGATTTGCAGCTGATACCGGGGGATATTGTCTTTATAGACCGCACAACCTGGTCGACAGTCAGAGACGTCTTTGGTGTGGTTGTCTCGACAGCGATTATCACGACAGCTGTTGCGCAGGTTATTTATGCCTCAAAACATTAGAGGATGATTGCGACACCAAAATGGTATGCCCTTTATCTTCGCAGCAGGTATGAAAAAAAAAGTGTACGAAGATCTCGGAAAAAAAGAAGTAGAAACCTTTCTCCCTCTCATCGAAGAGATGCACATCTGGAGTGACCGCAAGAAGAAGGTCATGGAGCCGCTCTTTCGGGGATATATATTTGTGAAGACCGACCTGCGTGACAAAGAAACAATTTTAATGACTGACGGTGTTGTTCGATTTGTCGGCATCAATCTTTAGCCATCGGGGAAGCAAAGGTAAAAATGGACATTATCACAGGCGGTCAATTCAACATTGGCCACATCTGTACTCGCGTACAGTGTGAACGGGGACTTGGAGACAAGATTGCATTTCGCTGGATATCCTCGCATCAGAAACGCACCGACTACAGTTTCAGCGATCTTGACCGCGAATCCAACATGTTCGCTAATGTTCTACAGTCGCTCGGCTTTTCTGCAGGCGACGTTCTATTCACCTATCTGCCCAAAACACCAGAACAGTTCTTCAGTTTTCTAGGTGCATTAAAGCTTCAGGTTATCTGTGGAACCCTGTTTTCAAACTTTGGATGTGATGCTCTTCTTGACCGTCTTGGCGATGCCCGGGCTAAAGGTATTATAACCAAAAAGAGCCTGCTTAAGAACATTGCGCGTGTGCAAGTTCAACTTCCCGCCCTGAAATACATAATCGTGATTGACATAGACAAGCACCAATCAGCGAATATTCTTAGTTATCCGGTGCTGATGCATGGAGTCCACGAGGAATTTGTCGCAGCAGCAACTTCCCCCGATACGCCGTCAGTAGTGCACTATACTTCCGGTTCCACTGGAAAGCCAAAGGGGGTGTTGCATGTTCACCGTAGTATATTACACCAAAGCAGAACTGCTCGTGAGGTGCTGAACTTGACTGATAACGATGTGTTCTGGTGTACTGCCGACCAAGGCTGGGTAACCGGTACTTCCTACGGGATTATTGGCCCTTGGAGTCTGGGTGTCACTCAAATTCACTACGGTGGCAGCTATGACGCCAAGATCTGGTTCGATCTGTTGCAGAATGAAGCTGTCACCATCTGGTACACCGCCCCGACCGCTCTCCGAATGCTGATGCGGGAAGATGCAGGGCTCTACAAAGGCTATATTCTGCGCACACTCAGGCATATATTCAGCGTCGGTGAACCGCTTAACCCTGAAGTTATTACCTGGTCACGTGCTATCCTAGGCAAGGATATTTACGATACCTGGTTCCAGACCGAAACAGGTGGCATCATGATCACAAACTGTCCTAGACTTGAGATCAAGCCTGGTTCCATGGGGAAATCGCTAGACGGAATCGAGGCCGCCATCATCGACGACGATGGCAAACTGCTTGGCAACAATCAACAAGGGAATCTGTGCATTAGGCGCGGCTGGCCATCCATGTTCGTGAACTATCTGAACAATAACGCCGCCTACAATCAGAAGTTCCGTAATGATTACTACTTCACAGGTGACACGGCCGTTCGAGATGACGATGGTTACTATTGGTTCAAAGGGCGTAGTGATGATGTCATCAACACCGCTGGCCACTTGATCAGTCCTTTCGAAATTGAGAGCGCACTGCTAGAGATCGAAGAGGTAGCCGAATCAGGTGTCATCGGCGCACCGGATGAACTTTTATTTGAAAAAGTAGTTGCTTTTGTCTGCCTCCACAAACAATACATCTGGACAAAAGAACTAGAAGTCAAAATTAGACGATATATTAGCAACAAAGCGTCATCCATAGCTACTCCGCAAGAGATCATCATTGTCGACAGTATTCCCAAAAATAAAAGTGGCAAGATAATGCGACGGGTACTCAAGGCACGCTATCTGGATCAGGATGCTGGAGATATTTCCACGCTGGAGGATTGATCATGGAATTACAAGACACATTGAATCAGGTTTTCCGTGAGGTGTTTGACAATGACGACATCAATATTGCTCCCGATATGACCGCTAACGATATCGACGGATGGGATTCTCTCTCGCACGTCAACCTGATCGTAGCGGTAGAGGCAAAATTTAACATCCGTTTTTCAAACAAGGAGTTAATGACTTTCAAGAACGTTGGTGATCTGCTGGGCTGTATTCGCGCCAAGACAACCAATTCACATGATTCACTTTAAGTGTATAATGCCATTCAACTCACTTAAATATTTCTTATTTTTGCCGGTCGTTTATCTGGCATTCTACTTCGTAAGTGAGCGGGCTCGCTGGTGTGTGTTGCTGACGGCAAGTCTGCTTTTCTACGCTTCATTGAATTTACCATATTTGTTGGTTGTGCTGATATTGGTGGCGATGACAACATACGGATTTGGAATATGGCTGTATCAAACAACCACACCCAAAGTAAAGCTTGCTCTCCTATGGAGTGGCATTGCTGTCAATGTGCTTATCCTGGTCGTTATGAAATATTTGCCTTTTCTCTCCGAGAACCTGAAGGCACTATTTACCCTGTTTTCAATTGATGTTCATGTTCAAATAATCAATGCATTTGCTGCGATTGGAGTATCCTTCTATGTCTTTCAGGCCATATCGTACTTACTTGACATCTATCTTGAGAAAGAGAAGCCGGAGAGGCATTTTGGTTACTTTGCTTTGTACCTCGCATTCTTTCCTAAACTGGTACAGGGTCCAATCGAACGGTCAGCCGATCTAATCCCGCAACTTAAAACCCAGTATAAGTTTAATTATAACAATATGCGTTCTGGTATGTTGCTGTTTACATGGGGGCTCTTCAAGAAGGTCGTGATAGCCGATCGCTTAGGAATCTTCACCAACAATGTGTATGACAATGTTCATTCCTACCAGGGATTGCCCCTGTTGATTGCCACATATTTCTACGCCTTCCAGATTTATATGGATTTCTCTGGCTATACCGACATGGCGATAGGAAGTGCACGATTGTTCAATATCAATCTGAGCCGGAACTTCAATAGTCCCTATCTTGCGACTTCAGTAATTGACTTCTGGCGGCGCTGGCATATCACCTTCTCCAGGTGGATACTTGACTACATCTTCAAACCTCTACAGATGCAATGGCGTAACTGGAAACATTGGGGCACAGCTGCCGCCCTCATTGTCACATTTCTAATTTCAGGGATCTGGCACGGTGCAAGCTGGGGATTTGTGATCTGGGGTGGGTTGCACGGACTCTTTATGGCTTGCTCGGTCATCTACAAACCATACCAGCAGAAGCTTCATAAGGCATTAGGAATAGAGAAAAGCAGGCTCCTGAAAGTAATGCAAATTATTGTAACCTTTCACTTGGTTTGCTTTGCCTGGATTTTCTTTCGGGCAAAAGGTCTGAATGATGCTTGGTACGTTGTTACTCATTTACTGAGACCAGTTGCCGCAGATGCTAGATATGAGACATCCAATGACTATCTTATTCAGAAGATTCTTATGGGTCAACCCAGGGAGTTTTTTATCGTTTTGCTATCCTTAGTAACTACCGTAGCAGTCAGCTTTGTTGTTAACAGGGACGAGAACAATTCTCTTTCGGTGTTTTGGGAGAGGCGATCTTTGCCGGTTCGATGGGGGCTATATGTTTCATTGGTTCTCTCGATTATTGTGTTTGCCGTCTATGAATCGAGTACCTTTATTTATTATCAGTTTTGAGTGACTATTGAAGAGAAACACTTGATACGACTAATGGGCAAAATGCTACTGTTTGCTCTTGTTGGCGTTGTGTTTCTGGGGCCAATATGTTTCTTATCACGCCAAGGTGATCGTCAATCGCTTACTGCTCCAGTTTTTCATTTTGGCAAAGACATTACCATTCTGGTAGCGGGTGATTCTCATGCGGAGGCATCTGTTAATCCTTCCCTCCTTCCCCATTCAGTGAATATTGCTCGAAGCTGTGAAAACTATTTTTATACATACTACAAGCTTTGTCACTTCCTAAATAGCAATTCGCAAGTGTCTACAGTTGTCCTGGCTTTTTCTTGGCATAACTTCGCTCGAGATTATCAGGAACCCATATTATTCGGAGATGTTGGCAGAAACGTTGACTCCTACTTTCCACTTCTCGATCAGCCCGGGAAAGACCTGATAAAGTCATGGAAGAGTTCATATATGGTTCCTTGGGCACGTTATACATTTGGTCTTCCTTTGCAGGTATATCGAGACCATTTGCTGCAAAGGCAATTGCTGGGATTGCCATTGAGACGTGAAGATTTTGATTTTTTTGGTGGGTACGAATCGTTGAAAACATCAAACATTGATCAGGAGAACATCAACAAAAAACTAAGACTCTATTATAGTGGGTTATGCAACTCCGACTTTGATATGTCTAAATATATGATAGAGTACCTTCACAAAATCTTAAAGCTATGTTCACAGCGCAAAATTAAAGTAGTTCTTTTCAATAGTCCAGTGCATCAGATCTATCGTGATGGAGTTCCTAATAGAGCAGTTACTAGCCTTGATTCACTTCAGCTTAAGCTAAGATCTCAATTCGACAATGTTATATACATTGATTGTTCCAATTTGCAATTGCCTTCTGAGAATTATTACGATGGTGATCACGTGAATTCCAGGGGCTCAACTATATTAACTAAGTATCTCGCAGATGAGCTCGGGAAACTGATTTTCTAGCTACGTCTGCTTGACTTGCTCCCCCCAAAATGATCCATTATGAACTCAGTAAAAAGTAAATTATGGATCAAAGGTGAAACAAAAGGGCAGAAAACGGCACACTATGGAATCAATCGTAGCAGTGCTGCGAGAATAGGATATCGTCCAGCAGCACCAGAAACTTATTTCCCTTATCAGGTGACCAATGCTTGATATTGAAAAAATACTAACTTATCATTAGCATATCTTTTAGGGAGAGATCACTATTTCACAGCTCATTATTGCCACATGGCAGCGATAGAGGATGATTGCGACACCAAAATGGTATGCCCTTTATCTTCGCAGCAGGTATGAAAAAAAAGTGTACGAAGATCTCGGGAAAAAAGAAGTAGAAACCTTCCTCCCTCTCATCGAAGAAGTGCACATCTGGAGTGACCGCAAGAAGAAGGTCATGGAGCCGCTCTTTCGGGGATATATATTTGTAAAAACCGACCTGCGGGACAAAGAAATAATATTGATGACTGACGGTGTTGTTCGATTTGTCGGTATCAATTATAAGCCGTCGTGGATTCCCGAATCGCAAATTGACTGGCTTCGGCGGATCGTTGCTGAATCAATAGACGTGCGGCGTGAACAGTATCTCGAAGTTGGAGGTCAGGTCAGGGTAATTGCCGGGCCGTTGATCGGAGTTGAAGGGATCGTTCGCCGGTTGCATGGAATTTCACGCGTGGTCGTATCGATTACAGCGATAGAGCAATCCGTTTCCATTCAGGTGCCGGCGGAGTTATTGGAAATACTCCATACAAATAAAGGATAAAACTTCCTGTGACATTACACGAAGAGTTTTTACAAAAGATTGAACATAAAAAAACGGTGATTGGAGTAATCGGTCTCGGTTATGTCGGCCTTCCGTTGATTCTCTGTTTTGCCGAAAAAGGTTTCAGATCGATCGGGTTCGATATCGATATGAAAAAAACCGCGGCGCTCATGCGCGGCGAATCATATATCAAACATATCCCGGCGGAACGTATCCAAAAAGCTATGAAGAGTGGATTGTTCTCTGCAGTTGCAGACTTCGCACGCATAAAAGAATGCGATGCCATCCTCATAGCGGTGCCGACTCCCCTTAATATTAATCGCGAGCCGGATGTCCAATACATCACTGCATCATGTGAAGCAATTGCTCCCTATGTCCGAAAAGGTCAGTTAATCGTTTTAGAATCATCCACGTATCCTGGCACAACCGATGAGGTGATGGTCCCCATTTTGGAGAAAGGGGGATTGAAGTTGGATAGGGATTTCTTTGCGGCTTTTTCGCCGGAGAGGGAAGATCCTGCCAATAAAGATTACCGCACCGAAACGATTCCAAAAGTTGTGGGCGCAACATCAGCCGAAGGACTTGCTGTTGCAGAGAAACTATATCAGCAAATTGTTGTCCGAACAGTTCCCGTTTCATCGACAAAAGCGGCAGAAGCAACAAAACTGCTGGAAAATACATTTCGGGCAGTCAATATTGCCTTGGTGAATGAACTGAAAATGACATTTATGAAGATGGGGATTGACATTTGGGAAGTGATCAATGCGGCAAAAACAAAACCTTTCGGATTTATGCCGTTTTACCCGGGACCCGGACTGGGCGGACATTGCATACCTATCGATCCGTTCTATCTGACCTGGAAAGCGCGTGAGTATGGTGCCTCAACGAAGTTTATTGAATTAGCCGGTGAAATTAATATCGCTATGCCTGATTTTGTCATTCATCGTGCCATGGAAGTTCTAAATGACCAGCATAAATCTGTGAAAGGATCCCGGATACTCCTTCTCGGCCTTGCCTATAAGTCCAACGTTGACGATGACCGTGAGTCTCCATCTTACCCTCTGATGGAAAAGCTGGAAGAGCTTGGCGCTGCGGTGAGTTACAACGATCCGTATATACCTGTCATCCGGATGACGAGGGAGTACGCAAAATTTGCAGGACGTACTTCTGCGGCAATCTCGGCGAATTTTGATTTGATTATTATCGTAACCGCCCACGATGAATATAAAACACTCGATGTAGAGAACCTCCAGGTACCGATCCTCGATACAAGGAATACTATACTGCACCCACATCCCATGCTCTATAAAGCATAAGGAGAGCGTACAACATTTGTGAGAGGCGCTTGTGTTATGGTTTCTCGTGATTGGGTTACCTGCATCGCATGCCGTTTGATACCTTGAACAAAATCGCAACCAAGAGTGATATTGCACCGATAGTTCGGCTTCTCAAAATTATTAGTCTCGTTCTTATCGTCGATAGTTGTTACGCGCAGCTTTCATATGCGATGTTCCATGACGATCCTCCTGATAGAACGAAGTGGTACTTTGCACCGAATGGGAATGATGACAATCATGGACATTCACCCGACGCTCCTTTACAAACTATCGCCCAATTAAATACATTGACACTTGAGCCGGGCGATAGTGTCTTGTTTCTTGCAGGTTCTACTTTCGCCGGACAAATCACTGTCGGACGATCGGGAACAACCCTGTCTCCTATTACATTTACATCTTACGGCAAAGGCGCGGCTCCGATTATCAAAGGTTCTGAAGTTTTAACAGGTTGGGTATGGAATGGCGGAAATATGTATGCTTGCAAAGCCAGTACACTCGTCAAGAATCTCTTTGCAAATGGAGTGCAGCAAACAAGAGCACGGTATCCTAATTATAATACCGGGAAACATCCATTAGCAGGGCTTATTCCCATCGCCACTACGAATGGCACAACGACAATTACCGCAACATTAATGAACCAGGCGAGTGGATATTGGACTGGAGCAACGATACATATTAAGGGAGCGGCGTGGAGGTGCGAAAATAAAATTGTTACCTTTTATGACGGAACAACATTGATGTTTGAGAGTCTTGGTACATTTACAACTGCTGTGAATCGTGGATTTTATTTGGATAATCTTAAAGTATGTTTGGATACGGTAAATGAATGGTATTGCGACCCTGTGACCGATTCAGTTTACGTTTATTCATTAGTTAATCCATCTACACTTACATATGAAGGTTCAACGATAGATTATGGAATCACAAGTTCAAAGAGCAATATTACAGTACAGAATTTAAACTTTCAGCAGCAAGCAAATACAGCACTTTACTTCACAGGCACAGATAGTCTCATCCGTATTCAATCGGTTGACATTTCAGGAAGCAATGTTTCTGGTATCAACATTTCAGGGACATCCACAAATGATACAATAACAAATTGCGTTGTAAACGGTGCGAACAAGGATGGGATATCGGCTTGCTATGCAAGTCATAGTAGTATCTCCAGTAACACGATTAAAAATTGTGGACTTGTGTATGGGTATAGTACCCAGGGGTATGGCATTTTAACATTCGCAGGCAGATACAATCTTATACAGTCAAACGATATTGATAGTATAGGGTACACCGGTATTTTCGCCGGCGGAAATTCTACGATACAAAAGAACCTTATAAAGCATACGGTGCTTACTCTTGGTGATGGTGGAGGGATTTATTTAGGTCAATCACAAAATTCCATCATACGGCATAACATGATTTCAGATGTGCCGGGGGGTATTAAAGGAAGTTCTATTTGGACATTAGACCCCTCATGGTGGGCAAGTACGTCTGCATACGGAATCTACTTAGATCAAAATATCAATCCACCCACATCACTTATGACGGTTGACAGCAATACAGTTCTTCGGGCACAGTGCGGTGGAATATACTTTAATTATTCTGATACAGCTTGCATAGCCCGAGACAACACCTTATTTAATTGCGGAACAAGCCTTGATGGCAGTGGTATTCTTATTGCTATAGACACAACTCGACCGGGTTATGGAACGCATATCGTCGCTAAGAATATTATTTTTAGTAGGAATGCTGAACCGATGGTGAAAACATGGCAGTATAATTTTTATAAACGATACCAATCTGTGGGAAGAATTGACAGCAACTTCTACGCTACAACCGTTGGAAGTATAAACTTTAATCGTTATACAGCCAGTCCATCGGCAAATCACATTTTAACTTTGCATCAATGGCAGGTTACGACTGGACATGACCCTCATGCGACAACCATATATAAGACTTTGGCGAGTGGAACAGATTCACTTTTCTCCAATTCGACAGATCATGATAGCATAGTGACGCTTGGTGACATATTTCATAATCTCGATGGGACAGTCACAACATCGCCCTTTACGCTTGGAGCGTATTCGTCGGTTGTGTTAATCCACGATGCTGTTGTATCGCCAACAGTAACGACAGTGACGGCAAGTTCCGCTACAGAAACAACTACAACGCTGAACGGAATAGTTACACCTCATACACTTGCATCGACTGTCGTGCGGTTTATCTATGGAACAGCGAAAAACAATTATACCGATAGTGTAACTATGGATCGGTCTCCGCTTACCGGATGGAAAGCAACGAAAATTTCAAAGACTCTCACCGGACTAACGCCTGGAAGGATATACTATTTCAGAGCGGTTGCATCAAATGCCAGTGACTATGTTCGCGGAAATGAATTGACATTCACCACCGGCGTACTTGTCCACGATTAAATTACCGAAGATCAAGCTTGGATATCTTAGGACTGTTGATTGATTGGGCGGCTTGAAGAAGACTGGTGAATGGTATAAAGAAAAACATAAGAAGAAGCCCGTAAACTAATTCATGTAGAAAAAGAGAAACATTTATGAACTTCGCTATCACCGGAGTCTCCGGATATATCGCCCCGCGACATCTTAAAGCTATCCGTGACACGGGGAACCGTCTTGTTGCCGCCACGGATCCCCATGATTCGGTGGGAATTCTCGACCAATACTCATTTGATGTTCGCTACTTTCCTGAGATCGAGCGATTCGATCGTCATCTTGACAAACTTCGGAGGGGTTCGGATCAAGAGAAAGTACACTATGTAAGTATTTGCTCTCCAAATTACTTACACGATGCGCACATGCGTCTTGCGTTACGGGCAGGAGCTGACGTGATTTGTGAGAAGCCGCTTGTCATTAATCCCTGGAATCTTGATGCACTCCACCTGCTCGAAAACGAAACCGGAAAAAAAATCAACACGGTACTCCAACTGCGGGTGCATCCAGCGCTCGTCACGTTGAAGGCCAAGTTCGATCATGAAGGCCCTGCTCGTTCGAAGCGTGATGTCGTCATTACATATGTTACAGGCCGAGGATCATGGTATCTGATGTCCTGGAAAGGATCGGAGGAACGGTCAGGTGGTTTAGCCACAAACATCGGGATTCATTTTTTCGATCTTTTGATGTGGCTCTTTGGAGGAGTGCAACGCAGTGAACTACACTTGCGGCAGCCAAAGCGTATGGCGGGATTCATTGAATTGAAGCATGCCAACGTTCGATGGTTTCTTTCTGTTCATTCTGAAGATTTGCCTTTTTCTGCAGATGCAGGGAAGAAGGCGACCTTCCGATCAATCACCGTGGATGGGCAGGAATTGGAATTTACAGAGGGGTTTACGGACTTGCATACTCGGATCTATGAGAAGACCATCAAGGGCGATGGATTTGGAATCGAAGATGCACGGCCATCGATCGAACTAGTTCACACGATCAGGACTTCTCCTCTTGTGTACGAGAATGGTACCGCTCACCCCTTCTTGCTGGAAAACAAATCATTGCTCGACGGCATGAGTCATAAATGAGATAACCATTATGGCATATTTCAAACATGAATCGGCGTTTGTGGATGAACCCTGTACGATAGGTGATGGCACGAAGATCTGGCATTTTTCGCACATCCAAAAAGGAGCTGTGATTGGCGCCAATTGCATCTTCGGCCAAAACTGTAATGTTGCAAATGATGTGGTGATCGGTTCGAATGTGAAGGTACAGAACAATGTGTCGATATATGCGGGAACGACAATCGAAGATGACGTTTTCCTAGGGCCGTCGTGCGTTTTAACAAATGTAACCAACCCGCGCTCCCAGGTGAACCGGCACAGCTTGTATGAACAAACGGTGTTAAAGCGCGGCTGTACAATTGGTGCTAATGCGACAATCGTTTGCGGCGTCATAATTGGCCGGTACGCCTTCGTCGCGGCAGGAGCTGTTGTGGCAAAAGACATTCCGGACTATGCCCTTGTCGTTGGAGTTCCGGGAAAACAAGTCGGGTGGATGAGCAGGCATGGCCATCGATTATCATTCGATACCTCCGGAATTGCAGTGTGTCCGGAGAGTGGCCTCCATTACAAGAAGACGGGTGAACTAGTACGTTGCCTTGACTTGGATGAGGATTCTCTTCTCCCTGAAGGACTTCGCCGAGGGACGAAGCCCTATGATACCTTCAAGATCGGCTAAGCTATGAAAGTCCGTACGAAGGAAACAAGGCATGCCAATTCATAAAACGTCATCGGTTCGGTAGTGTTGCGAGAAAAAATGGAAGAACAATCGCTAAAACAAAAAGCCACGCACGGAGTTCTCTGGAGTTTCGTCGACCAGTTTGCAACACAAGGTATATCGTTCCTCATTGGTATCATACTTGCGCGGATTCTGGCTCCTTCCGACTATGGATTGATAGGAATGCTGGCTATTTTTATGGGAATAGCAAATTCTATCATCGAAAGTGGTTTCACTCAGGCGTTAATCCAAAAAGTAGACAGAACAGAGGCTGATTTTTCGACGGTGTTCTACTCCAACCTGGGAATTGGAGTTTTTTTCTACCTCCTACTGTTCATTGCATCTCCCTGGATAGCTGGTTTCTACAAAGTCCCATTGCTCGAACCAATTGCCAAAACATTTGCCCTTCTTTTTGTAATCAATTCACTTACTTGGGTACCTCGAACGAAGTTAATGATAAAGGTTGACTTCAAAACACAATCGAAAGTTTCTATTATTTCAATTATTGTTTCGGGAAGTATAGGGATTACTTTAGCCTTCAAAGGATTTGGCGTTTGGGCTTTGGTGTTCCAAAGCCTTGTAGGAGCTGCATGCCAAGTCGCGTTGTTCTGGTTTTTTGCCAGATGGAAACCCTTGTTTGTTTTTTCAAAAGAGTCTTTTCGTCGTTTATTTGGATATGGTTCCAAAATAATGGGTTCAGGTTTACTCAACACCATCTACAATAACATCTATACGATAGTAATCGGAAAAGTATACTCTGCTTCGGACTTGGGGTATTACAGCCGCGCACAACAATTGCAGGCTCTTCCCACTGCAAATATCACATCCATACTCCTGCGGGTTACTTTTCCGATCCTTTGCACAATCCAAGATGACGATACGAGATTTATAGCTGTATATCGAAAGTTAATCCGTATGGTATCGTTTGTCACATTCCCCCTCATGTTTATGCTGGTTTCTATTGCTAGGCCTCTCGTTGTCCTTTTGATTACAGAGAAGTGGCTGCCAGCAGTATATCTCTTTCAGATTCTTTGTTTTTCCGGTATGTGGTACCCCATACACACCATCAATTTAAATATCCTGGAAGCAAAGGGGCGTTCGGATCTTTTTCTTCGTGTAGAAGTCTTGAAAAAAGCCTTTTGTACTGTTGTTCTTATCGTTACTATCCCATTTAGTCTAAAGATCATGGTAGCAGGACAAGCGTTCTCCTCATTTGCGAGTTTGTTTTTTAATACCTACTACACGGGAAAGTATTTCAACTATGGTATTGTACAACAAATGAAAGATATCTTTATCTTTTTGGTACTAGCAGTTACTATCTGTGGGATTACGCTATTTGCCATCCGATCGTTTGGTTCGAACTGGGTACAATTGATTGTAGGAATAGTAATTTATACAGGAATCTATTTCATGACTTCAAGATTCTTCAAGTTTGACGAACTAAGTGAAGCACGGGCAATTCTTTCCATGCCATTTCGTAAAGCGTCCAACAAAGTTAACCCATAATCTATTACGGTGGTGAATTATAATTTATGAAGAAACATTTGCGAGTGAACGATTGGTAATATATTCACCCCGGCTAATCACATTTGCCAAATCTTTGGGCAAAGTTGGGATCCACCTTAGCAGGAACACCCAATTGATGTCTGGAATTCTTAGCAAAAGATGGTTACTTCGAAATTCTTCTATTGATCACAGATATTTTAATGATGCTTGGATTCATCCGTTGCCAGAAGATACACCGAAAGTTTGTAAAAAAATTGAAAAACAGTTGTTATTGATAAATTACAATACTTGTTTCAAAAGATCCTTATTGTTCATACAATGGTATTCATATGCTAAATTTTATTCAAGGTATAATCAATCGAATTGATCGTATCGCATATCGCGAAGCAAAATTTCGACTAGCAGCATGCGGGGAAAATGTTCGTTTTTCACCGCTTAGAACAGATCTATTCTACTCAACTCTCTACATAGGAAATGATGTATATATAGGTCCTGGAGCTTTGTTTCTTAGCTCTGAAAGCTATATCAAAATCGGCAATAAGGTATTGTTTGGGCCGAATGTGACTATTATTGGAGGAAACCATTCATCTCACATCGTTGGTAAGTATATGTTCGACTATAAATTATCTGAAAAGCTACCGTCCGATGATGCACCGGTAATTATTGAAGATGATGTATGGGTGGGCACTGGAGCGATCATACTCAAAGGAGTGACTATTGGAAGAGGGTCCATAGTTGCTGCAGGAGCGGTAATTGCAAAAAGTGTTCCTCCTTATGCAATCATCGGAGGAGTGCCGGCAAAGATTTTGAAGTTCCGCTGGAAGCCGGAGGAAATTTTGAAGCATGAAGCAATACTCTACAAGGAAAGTCAGAGACTAAAAAAAGAAGATCTCATGCTTTCTCAATCAGGATTCACTACTTGACTTGTCAACTCTATGAATAGATTCACAAATGATAGTGAAAGTGACAAAAGAACTCAGTTGTTCTTTGTCATATATTATTTTGTCTTGTTGATCATCGCAATGTCTTGGGACCCAAGGACTGCGGTACTGCCGAAAATGGAGTACAGGATTCTTTTTATAGCTTTCTTTGCATTACCTTTGTTTAAATACCGATACTTAGCTCCGGCAGCTATAACATCCTTTACAACTGTCCGATGGTGTTCTGTATTAAATAATGGTTATTTGCCCGCTACTCCGATGTTTTATTGGGTCTTAGTTCTACTACTTCTCTTCATTGATATTGGTTATAAGAACTATACGTTTCGTGGGGCTTTCTCTTTTACTAAATCAAGCAAAGGATTGATAGCGCTTCTCATGCTTGCCCTATTGTCAAATGCAGTAAATCTGGCGCCAGAGTTTGACTTCGTGATGTTAGTACTCACTTCCATAATGCTGATAAAATTTATCAGGTCGGATGAAGAAATTCAGTTGGTAGAAATGGCTTTCATGGTTGTAACGTTCTGCTTGTCGATCTACGCATTAGTTTTCAGTAGTGAGTTTGTCGTAAAAGAATATATCGGAAAAAAGGTCTTTGAAAGATCGTATTGGGTTGATCCAAATTACCTGGGCTGTGTCATTGCTATCGGTATTGTAATTTCTTTTTATTACTTCATGCATAAAGTGAAAGATAAAGTGGTTTATAGAGTTCTATATCTGATGGTTTTCATTGCGGGATTCGTAACCCTTGGAAAGCTTGCTTCTCGGGGTGCATTCGTAGCCACCACTATACCTGTGCTGTACATATTGTACAAGAAAACAAAGTCTATAAAGAATCTCGTTTTTATTATAATCTTTGTTGGCATTGCATTTATTGCTTTTTCGAGTACAAACTATTTTGATACTTTAGCTCAAAGATTTGCTAGTGAAGACGGAACGGGTTCAGAGAGAACGGTAATCTGGGAAACATCGTTTAACACATTTATTCGGTCGGACATGCCTACGCTGCTATTAGGTGGAGGAACAAACTACTGCAATGTGCTTTGCGGAAGATCTCTTGGTATGGCAGTTTCCTCTCCACATAACAACTTTTTTGCTATACTCTATGATTATGGTATTCTCGGGTTGATAATATTTCTTTTCGTTTTCTATTCGTGGTTTAACAAGAATTCCCATAACGTACTGGCAATTTCATTAGTTCTCTATTTCGGCATTGTTTGCCTCACGCTTGTGCCTATGATGGATTATCCATTCTGTTTCCTCCTTATGCTTTTCGAAAGATATAAAACAACTTCGGAGTCTCGTGTGGTGCAGTGGGGCCGGTCGAAGTATCCCAAGCAGGACCAGTGGCGGATGAGACGATTGAGTTCTCCGACGAGTCCTAGGTCGATGAAAGCGCAGTAACGTTTCCGATTGCCGTCGACGAGAGGCGAAACCTCTTTGACTGGTGATCGCGGGCAGTTTCTGAGACCGTAACACCGTGAACAAATTAGACCATCTTTAGGATAGAGGGTGTATACGAGTGAAGAAGAAGATTTTGTTTGTGTATGACGAGATGATAATTGGGGGAAGTACAACGAGCTTGTTGTCAATATTGAATACAATAGATTACGACAGGTTTGAAGTGGACTTGCTCTTATACTATAATCAAGGTGCACTTTTTAACCAAATACCAAAGCAAGTTAACATTCTGCCACAAGCAAGCATATTCCCGCCTTCAGCAAAAATTATTAAAACTTTAAGGTCCATAGTAAAAGGTGATATTCAGCGTGCATTGTACTATGGCCTGCTCTATAACAAAAAATTGAAAATAAATATGCAGGCTATGGTATTTGCACGTGTTACCAATTCGAGGAGGCTTGAGGTCGAATATGATGCAGCGATAGGATTCCTTGAGAGTTGGCCGAATACTTATGTGGCATTAAAGGTAAAAGCAAAAAAGAAAATCGGATGGGTGCATGTTGATTGGAGGAGTAGTTATTTAAAGCCAAAAATTCAGGATAGAGCATATGCTAAGTTGGATACGATCGTCTTGGTGTCTCCGAAATGTCGGGATAATTATATAGACATGTTTTCAAAATTTAGAAGTAAGGCTGTTTATATAGAGAATATTCTTTCACAAAGAACTATACGAACCATGGCGCATGAATGTATTGCTGATTTGGCAATTGATAAAGCGAAAATAAATCTTGTTTCGGTATGCCGAATTGAATTCCATCATAAGGGTTTAGACAGAGGTATTAAAGCCTTTGCTAAACTTCAAGAGGAAAAACTTATAGAAAATTTTCATTGGTACATCATTGGTGATGGATCCGACATGGATAATCTCAAAGATATGATAACTGAGAACATGTTGGGTAAATACATAACTGTGCTAGGAGCAAGAAACAACCCATTGCCATATGTGGTATTAATGGATGTGTTTTTTTTACCTTCGCGGTACGAAGGGAAGCCGATGGCTGTAACTGAAGCACAGATGCTCGGCGTGCCTGCCTTAGTTACGGCTTACGCTTCGGCGGATGAGCAGATAGAAGACGGTATCGATGGTGTTATTCTAGAAAATAGAGACGATGCAGTTTATGCCGGTTTAAGAAATTTGGTTAACCAAAAAAATAAAATTAATCTCATGAAACAGAATACATATAATCGTGATTACTCAAATATGGAAGTTATAGAGTCCATCTATAACATGATGGAGTAAAAGGTACAATGGAAAGATATAGTATATACTTAATGAATATTGCAAGAATTCTATTTTGGAAAATCAGATATCGAAAGGAATTGATCATTCACCCTCATCAGCTATTTGAAGGGAGAATGCTCTTAAAGGTGTCTCAAAAAGGCTCCGTTGTTCTGAAAAAAGGAATCACAAGTCGAGATTGTTTATCTATAGTTGTGGATAGTGGCAAATTGATTATAGGTGCAAATTGCTTTTTTAATGTTAATTGCAGCATTACCTGTTTAGAAAGAATCGAAATCGGTAACAATTGCAGTTTCGCCAATAACGTTGTCGTTGTTGACCATGATCATAATTACAGGAAAATGACAAAAGAACCTTATTTATCCTCCCCTGTTATAATAGGAGAGAATGTTTGGGTCGGAGCAAATTGTATAATTTTGAGAGGAACGGTGATAGGTGATAATTGCGTTATTGCTGCGGGTTCTATAGTTAAAGGCGATGTGGAAAGTAATACATTGTTTTATCAAAAAAGAACAACTATAAAATCTTTTATCCTCAATCAGACTTCTCCAAAATAAAGCTCCGGGAAGTGGTATCTTCACTTCTTACCATCAATAAATGTCTCGACAAAGGTATGGTGAACACTTGATTTCGCAATTCTCTTTCCCGAAAATCTTGATATTGGAAAAAACACTTCTGAACAATACCGATAGCGGCGCTTGCTCCTTGAGGAATTGGTTCTGGGACTGGCCCAAAAGCCGCCTGCTGCAAATCTATACAGGGGTGACTGTCGAAAAACAATCGTTTTGCGGATCAGATTTTCATGTTGGAATAGAAGAGAGAAGGTTGGGGAATCTTTTCTTCTCGCTGAAGGACTCGACACTCGGTGAGTTGGCGCAGCCACATCGCATGGCCACTCGTCAGAAGACAAGCGGTCGAGATACAATGATGGCGAATACTATCCGAACTATGGGGAATTTTCTCGTGAAAACCGGACTCTGGGAACTGATCTTCCCCCCTGTCCTTTCTCCTCGATTAAGAAAATGGCTTGATGATACACGTCCTGATATTGTGTTCTTTCAAGCGACTGACTTATCGTTCATGAAACTCGCTCTCGACATACATGCAGCATATGAGATTCCTATCTGTGTTAACATCGTGGACGACTGGGTGGGGCATCTTTATAAGGATTCATTCCTTTCATTTTTCATGACTTGGGTTGTACGTCGAAGGTTT
>Ga0182021_10003851_pt1 | contig 17612 bp, 16 predicted proteins | sample 612E3MmetaG_FD_120493 | JGI IMG/M metagenome (GOLD analysis project Ga0182021, IMG submission 120493) | Permafrost microbial communities from Stordalen Mire, Sweden - 612E3M metaG (Illumina Assembly) | ecosystem: Environmental > Terrestrial > Soil > Wetlands > Permafrost | place: Sweden... | reverse complement strand
TTTTTCCGCAAATTCACGTATATTCTTGTTACCAGGTTCGAGGACCAGCGCACTGTCCCATGCTTCGAGTGCTTTCCCGAGATTGCCGGCATCATAATATACACGACCAAGGTAGAAAAGGAGCAGAGCATTGTCTCCCGCTGTCTGGCGGGTCTGCTCCAGCACGATAGCCGCTTCATCGTAATGCTTGCCTGCATAGAGGGCAATCCCTTTCTGCATGCCGAACTCACGATTATCGGGGAACAGTTTCAGGGCGCTGTTGAAATTATCCGCTGCTTCGTCATACTGTTTTCGTTCCAACTGACGATTGCCGACAGATGCATAGGCGGAGGCAAGATTTTTCTTGACCGTTTCATTATAGGGGAAAATACTGAACATCTTTTGCAGCTGCTCAAGGGCCTTTTCGTACTCACCACGCTGCAACAGCTTATTGGCCGATTCGTTGGAAAGCAGGGAATCGTCTGCTCGTGTTTGAAAGAGCGGAAGGCAGGTCAGAACCATGGCTAGCACTATCGTCAGGTAACCAGCATAACTGGAGTTCCTTGAGCAGTGACCCAACGGTGAAAACATCTTTTCCACAACCGAATCCTCCCGGTACTCGTGGGCATTCATGCGAGCCTGTAATGCGTATTCACGGACAAGGTCTTAAAAAATAGCCGGGTAAACCCGGCTATTTTCCCAAAATCTGCCTGATGCCGGCAACAATTCCTGGAGCATCAAGTCCGCACGCTGCCCGAAGGTCAGGCTGTTCCCCCTGTTCCAGGTAGCGGTCTGGAAATCCGAACCGGGTTATTCTGCCACTTTCAACCCCCTCCTCCTCGAAGAGTTCCATGACCGCCGTGCCGAAACCGCCCTGAAGCGCATTCTCTTCAACGGTAAAAACATGGCCCACGGACGATGCCATTGCCACGAGGAGTTCCCGATCAAGGGGCTTGACGAAACGCGCATTCACAACCGTAAGGTCGACCCCCTCTTCTGCAAGGGTTTCTGCGGCCGCAAGAGCGGGGTAGACCATGGTCCCGATAGCAAAGATGGCACCGTCCCGACCATGGCGCAGAATCTCCCCCCTGCCCAGAGGAAGCTTTCGAAAGGATTGATCGAGGGGAACCCCTACGCCATTACCCCGGGGATAACGGATTGCCACCGGTCCGTCATGCTCGATCGCCGTCAGAATCATATGCTGAAGTTCATTTTCGTCCTTTGGAGCCATCAGCGTCATATTGGGAAGATGCCGCAGGTAGGACAGGTCGAACACCCCATGATGCGTCGGACCGTCGCTCCCGACGACACCAGCCCTGTCGATGGCAAAAACAACCGGGAGGTTCTGCAGGCAGACATCATGAAATACCTGATCGTATGCTCTCTGGAGAAATGAAGAATAGACTGCAAAAACCGGTTTATATCCTTCGGCTGCCAGGCCAGCGGCAAACGTAACGCCATGCTGCTCGGCAATGCCGACATCAAAGAAACGCTGCGGAAATTCGCGCGCAAAAGAAGTAAGCCCGGTCCCATCCGGCATTGCGGCAGTCAGGGCTACCACCTTTTCATCATCAGCAGCAATTTCCCTGATCACATCACCGAAAACAGCCGTATATGAAGCCCCTCCTCCCTTTGACTTGAGAACTTTTCCGGATGCCACATCGAATGGCCCCACTCCATGGAAAAGTGACGGGTTTTTCTCGGCCGGAGGATACCCCTTCCCTTTCCGGGTAAGCACATGGATGAGTACGGCATCATCGAAGCGCCTGACATTCTCCAGGGTTTCCTGAAGTGCTTCCAGATTATGACCGTCAATCGGTCCAACATATTCGAAACCGAACGCCTCAAACAGCATACCCGGAGTGAAAAGCCCTTTGAGGGATTCTTCGGCCCGACGGGCAACCTTGAGCATACCCTGGCCGAGGCTGTCCAGCCCCCCGAGAAAACTTTCCACATCCTTCTTGATCTTGTGAACGAATTCGCTTGTTATGGTGCGGGAGAGGAAACTGGAAAGAGCGCCGACATTTTCCGCAATGGACATTTCGTTGTCATTAAGAATCACAACAAGGTCCTTGTTCAGATGCCCGGCATGGTTCAATCCTTCGTAGGCGATTCCACCAGTCATGGAGCCGTCACCGATAACGGCAATAACCTTGTTTCGGGCTTGTTTAAGATCTCGGGCCACTGCTAATCCGACTGCTGCCGAGATGGACGTGGAGGAATGGCCGGTATCGAATGCATCGTGGGGAGATTCGGCACGCTTTGGGAATCCGCTTATGCCTCCCTGGGTGCGAAGTGTTGCGAAACGATCCCGGCGACCGGTCAGCAATTTATGGGCGTAAGCCTGATGGCCCACATCCCACACGATTCTGTCCTGGGGGGAATCGAACACCCTGTGCAGGGCAATGGTCAATTCAACAACGCCGAGACTGGGCGCCAGATGACCTCCGTTGGCAGCGCAGGTGGCAATGATTACCTCCCGCAGTTCCGCAGCCAGCTGGGGAAGGTCATTCATCGGGAGTTTCTTGAGATCTGCAGGCGATTCAATCGTGGTCAATAAATCTGACATCAGGATTTCCTGGCAACAATATAGCGCGCTATTTCCCGCAAAGGTTCCGCTTTTTCATCGAGGTCCCGTAAGGACTCGAGAGCAAGGTCAACAAGTTCCGCACCCCGTATTTTTGCATCTGCAAGCCCGACCACCGCCGGATAGGTCGCCTTGCCCCGGGCCTCATCGCTCCCGGCATCTTTGCCGATCTGTTCGGTAGTGCCTTCGATATCGAGAATATCATCCGCGATCTGGAAGGCAAGACCCACTACTTCACCGTACCTTGTCAGAGCAGCGAGTTCCTTTTCATCAGCGCCCCCGATAAGGGCTCCGGATTTTACGGAAGCCTTGATGAGAGCGCCCGTTTTATGGGTGTGGATATACTGGACCGTCGGCAAATCGATATCGGTTTTGCCTTCACTCTCCATATCGACCACCTGTCCGCCAACCATACCGTGAGAACCGGCGCAATGACCTATCTCGTTAATGACGGCAAGGAGAGTTGCGGAAGGTATCCTGTCTGAATTGGCTGAACTGCTCATTGCAATGAAAGCCTGAGTCAGGAGGGCATCTCCGGCCAGGATGGCAATTGCCTCACCGAAAACCTTGTGATTTGTCGGATTCCCTCTGCGGAAATCATCATCATCCATGGCCGGCAGATCGTCATGGATCAGAGAGTATGTGTGAATCATCTCCATTGCACAGGCTGCCGGCATGGCAAGTTCAATATCGCCGCCGACGGCCTCGCAGGCCGCAAGCATTAGGATCGGCCGTATCCGCTTTCCTCCTGCAAAAACGGAATAACGCATAGCCTTGTGTAAGGAAACAGGCGCGGCATCTTCTTTGGGGAGAATAGAATCAATCGCAGCATCAACAAGTTTACATCGATCTTCAAAGTAATGCTTTAGGTCTATCATGGTCTCTTTTCGTCTCATCTTGTTGAGTTAGTTAACAGTTCAGCTCTCGCTGTCCAGGTGGAATTTGTCCCTGGTAAAGGTGCCATCTTTTTGCCTGGTTAGCACTTCAATACGTTTTTCCGCCTCATTGAGTTTTGTTGAACAGAACCCGGCAAGCTTGACTCCCTCTTCGAATGCCTTGAGAGAATCATCGAGCGAAAGCTCTCCACCTTCGAGTTTCTTAACAAGTTCTTCTAGCTTTTTCAGGGCGGTTTCGAATTTTTCCGTGGCCATGATTCGTATTATCCTTTGATGAATGATTTGTCATTATACAGATTAAGGTATTTGAGTCAAGAAATTGCCCTAGTCCCCACTCGACTCGACCAAGCAGATTGCACCACCGCGATGGAAGGTCAGTTCAAGACGATCGCCAGGCTCAAGTTTCCGCCCGTCCCTTACCAGTGTTCCATCGGGATACTTTGACGCGATAGTATATCCGCGGGATAAGGTCTCTAAGGGCGAAAGCGCCTGTAGTTTACCCGAATTGACGGCGACAGCCTCACGTTTTCTATCTAGCAGCCTTTGAAATGCGATTTCTCCTCGTGCAGCAAAAGAAGCCAGCCTTTCCTTCCCCCGCTCCACGTGAATTGTCGGACTTGTCAGCCGGAGATGGTTCCGCGAAGACGACAGCCACCCGAAACAAGCCTCTATTCTGCCGTCCATTGCCCGATAGAGCCTGTCAAGCAGGTCGTCAAGGCGTTGGGCAAGATGACCCGACAGCATCGACGGATCCTTCAATGCGCGGACAAGAGCGCCATATTCTACCCTGTAGCTTGAAATACGATGTTTAACAGCCTGGTCGAGTCGATGAACAAGGGAAGCTAGGCCTGACTCCAGTTCTTCCTTGCTTTTTATGACAATTTCAGCGGCAGCAGACGGCGTCGGGGCACGGAGATCCGCAACGAAATCTGCTATGGTGAAATCAACCTCGTGCCCAACTGCGGAAATGATCGGTATCCTCGATGCATGGATGGCACGTGCCACCACCTCTTCATTGAAAGCCCACAGGTCTTCAAGAGAACCGCCGCCTCTTCCCACTATCAAGACATCGATTTCCCGGTAGAGATTGAAATCCTTGATGGCGGCTGCAATCTCTTCAGCAGCGCCTTCTCCCTGGACCTTGACCGGACGCAGAATAATCTCCAGATTGGCAAATCGGCGATCAAGAACATGCAGTATGTCATGTATTGCCGCACCGCTGGCTGATGTAACGATTCCTATCCGCTGAGGGAACCCTGGGATGGGTTTCTTATGATGCTCGTCGAAGAGCCCCTCCTTTGCCAATCGCTCTTTCAGCTGATCGAATGCCAGTTGCAGCGCTCCTATACCACGCGGTTCCATATACTCAACGACAAGCTGGTAATCACCCCTTGGTTCGAAGACCGTCAACCGCCCCCTGACAATAAATTCCGATCCATCCCTTGGCCTGAATTTCAATGCGCGCGAAGATGCCCTGAACATGACACAACGAATCTGGGCTCCGGCATCCTTAAGGGTAAAATAGAGATGACCCGAAGCAGGCATGGCCAGATTCGATATCTCTCCCTCTACCCAGAGATGCTCGAAGTTTTCTTCCAGCACTCCCTTGATAAGTGCAGTCAGCTGGGAGACCGATAAGATTCTTTTGTCACCGAACAGATCCACTAATTCCCGCCCAGCCCAGTTATTAAGTAAAGTTGACAGTATTTATCATACCCTGCTATTCAAGTCAAACTAACCATTGACCATGTAGATCATTAATACTATCATTGCTGCCATGATCGACCATCCATATGTGATTACCGTATCCTCTGAAAAAGGCGGGGTGGGAAAAACCACCCTGGCAACCAATCTTGCCATTTTCCTCAAGGCCCTGGATGAAGATCTGCATGTCTCCATAGTCTCTTTCGACAACCATTACACCGTTGACAAGATGTTCGAAATAAAGGGGCAGCCGCTCAAGGGAGACGTTGCCGGTTTTATCAGCGGCATAACCGGCAGTGACCTTCTCCATACCGGTCAGTACGGAGTTAACTACATCCCTTCGTCGAAATCCCTGGGAGAACTGAAATCCACCGTGAATGGAGCGCTGGTGCTCGCCCGTTTCATCGCGAAATCCCGGATACCCGGGATCCTCATTATCGACACCCGCCCAGAACTGGACATTCTGACCCAGAATGCGCTCTTTGCTGCCGACAGGGTTATCATCCCCGTCAAGGACATGGCTTCACTCGAAAATTGTCGCAATATTTTCGATATGTTTGATAGAAAAGGCTTTGACAAGAAGACACTTTCGCTGATCCCCTGTATCATCGATTCCAGGATAAAATTTGATGGCCCATTTCGCGACCAGCGCTCTCTGCTCAAGGCATATGCAATCAACCGCGGTTACCGATGCCTGGATACATACATTTCCAAGAGCCCCAAAGTGGAAAGCCTTGGAACAAATCCAAACGGCAAGGTATATCCGATCCTGACCTATGCTCGATATACCGAAGTCTACAACCAGTTTTTGCAACTGGCAAAAGGCATACTTGAAGAGTACAGTGCGACCCTTTCCCCTCGATCACTTCTTTTCCGGCAATGGCTGGCAACCGAGGAGGAGCGGAGCAACGCGGAATATGCTTCCAGGCGTGCGGTTCTGCGGCCTGAGTGCCTCCTGTGCAACCGGCCGCTCATCGATGGCGGCTCCGGCCCGATTGGATATTATTATGAAACCTTTGACGGCGCTGTCAGAGGTTTTCTTGAAGATAAGTGTCTGTCCATGCTCCTGTTCAGTACAATGTTCAATCTGGGAGACAATCTTGCGGTTGAAGACTCCAGATATCTCTTATTCAAGGAAGCCACCAAGAGTTCAATATTCGTTTTTGGACCGCCGGAAAACGGCATAGTCCCCGTTGCTGAATTTCCTTCTCTTCAGATGGAAGATACTCCTCTTTCAATGAGGGTCCATTACCTTGGGAGAAACGAAGGTGTCATTTTAGGAAGAAAGCGCGGCAGACTCGAAACATTCGTTCTGGCGGCCATGGCCGGGTATGATGGCAAATCCCGGGAAGGTTTTCTGCTGGTGCATCCGGTAGATCCGGGATATCCGGATAGCATCCTGCTGGAAGAAAATTATCAGAAGTTTTCCCGATTGAAAAACAGAATCAGAGAACTGATGTCAGAACCCTCTCATTTAACAAGTCCCGATGCATAGACAAGAGTTATGCCCTCTGACTTCAGGACAGGCAGGGTCATCGACAAGGCCTGAATGGTCGATTTGTGGGGATGACAGATTCCGATTGCGCCTCCCGACTTCTTCGCAATATCTGCCAACTTTTCTATCTGGGTCTTGATTGCCCCGATATCCGCCTCATTGTCAAGAAATACCGTGCGAGATGCCGTAGGTATACCCATCTCCCTTGCCAGACCGTCGCCAACCGAAGCTGGTGTCGTCTTGCTGTCGATGAAGAACATCCGCTTCTCTTTGAGCAGACCTAGAACAACCCTCATTTTTGCCCTATCCTCGGTAAAACGCGATCCCATATGGTTATTGGCACCGACGGCATAAGGTACCGAATCAATGAATTCCCGTAAACGCTTCTTGATGTTCTCGTCTTCCATGTCCAGCAGCAGACCGTTTTTTTCGAAAGGTTTCTCCTGGACGCCTTTCGGCTCCATTGGGATATGCACCATTACCTCCCGTCCTTGACGATGCGCGGATTCGGCTACTTCCCTGACATTGGCCAAGCCGGGAATAATGGCAAACGTGATGGGAACGCCTATATCGAGCAGTAATTCCGCTTCATGCTTGCTGTTTCCCATATCGTCTACAATAATCGCTACAGCCCCATGACCCGGTTTAAAATGTTTTATTACCGGCTGTGCTCCCGGCCCCGGAAGAACTACAGAAGAATAATCTTTTATGGAACTATCCGATGTAACTATTCTTGGCGGTATTTTCTGTATTCTGTCCGAGTCGGGAGCGGTGAGTGATGCAGGGACAGGAACACTGATTTTTTCAAGTAAAAGAAGAACGCCGACTATCACTATGACGAGCATGATGACCGCCACCGCCAGTGCTCTCCGGTTGGGCTCCCGTTTCCGCCTGTTTCTGACCACTCTCTTATTGCGCGCCAAAACAGCTTCCTTTCCGTAATCAGGTCGAATATCAGCCGGGATGTGACCTTTGGAGCCTCCTGCAAGAATGAACACGGATAACAAAAACGCCTCCGGAAGGCTGCTAAACCGTAACGGAGGCGTTTTCTGCTCAGTTAGTGCATGCTGGAACTATCTGACTAATCAACTTTTGTTAATGACTGCCTTGAGGATTTCCCAGCCCTTGAGCAGGTCAAGCGCCCGCAGGATCTGATAATCTGACCTTATCTGTTCATCAGATTTGTATGCAGGCAGCTTGCTATCCGTTTTCACGTCAGGTACAGCCTTGCCATCGTCGGTCTCAAAATGGTTTTCCAGATCTTTTTCCCTGACATGCATCAATTCCTTTTTCTCGGTGGCAGGCAATTCCTTTCGCTCAACTACTATATCGGGCGTTATCCCTTTGGCCTGGATCGAACGTCCACTCGGAGTGAAATAGCGGGCCGTGGTGAGACGCAGGCCGGAATTATCGGTAAGAGGGATGATGGTCTGCACCGAACCCTTTCCGAAACTTTGCGTGCCCATTACAACTGCCAGTTTGTGATCCTGGAGAGCTCCTGCGACGATCTCGGAAGCACTGGCACTGCCGCTGTTAATAAGCACCACTATGGGATAACGGGGCTCCTTTTCGGCTTTACGGGACGTAAACTTCATCTTTGAATCCTTTTCCCGGCCTTCAGTATATACGATAAGCTGCCCATCGTCGATAAAATGCTCGGCAACCTTAACAGCCTGATCAAGGAGACCACCCGGATCATTCCGTACGTCGAGCACAAGCCCGCGAAGTTTGCCGCCATTTTCATCACGTAGAGATTTCAAGGCTTTCACCAGGTCGTCGTCAGTTTTTTCCTGAAACTGGACGATCCTGATATACCCATAACCATCGTCGAGGGTCTTGAACTTGACACTCTTGACCTGGATAACATCTCGTATCAGAGGAAACTCTTTTGGCTTTTCGAATCCTTCCCGCGTTATTGTCAGGGTAACCTTGGTCCCCTTGGTTCCCCTCATTCGCTTTACGGCGTCCATGGTGGTCATGTCTTTAGTGAATTTATCGTCGATTTTCATAATATGATCGCCTGCTTTAATTCCTGCCCGGAATGCAGGAGTATCTTCTATCGGAGAGATTACCGTCAGCATGCCGTCCTTTATCGATATCTCGATTCCGATGCCGCCGAAAGCCCCTTTTGTCTCGATTTTCAACTCTTTGAAGGTTTCGGGAGACATAAAAGAGCTATGGGGGTCGAGTGACGCCAACATACCGTTTATTGCGCCATATATAAGCTTTTTCGTATCCACTTCCTCAACATAGCTCTTCTTGACAATGGATAGAACATCGGTAAACAGCTCTATTGATTCATAGTCTCCCCCGCCAGCTCCTTGTGCCGATCCGGTCCACCTGTTGCCGATGCTGAGTGAAACCGCTACCACTGACAATACGACCATTATCAGTGCAGTTTTTTTCTTCGTGAAACGTTTAAACATCTGACCTCCCTTGAAAACTCTGTTGAGCAGTGGTTATTATCGGAACCATGGAGCGGGATCGACCGGTTTCCCCTGGTAACGTATTTCGAAATAAAGTATTGCGCCCCTTATTGAATCTGTGTCTCCCACGCTGGCCACTATTTCGTTCCTGCCAACAGGAGATCCGACCTTTTTCAGAATCCTTGACGCGTGGGCATAGAGACTGAAGTACCCGCCTCCATGGTCCACAATGATCATGTTACCGTAGCCCTTGAAATAATCAGCAAAAATAACCTGCCCGTCGTAAACCGAATGGATATCTGCCCCTGTCGGAGCAGCTATGGAAATCCCGTTACTCACCGTGTAAGAATTGAACTCCGGGTGCTTGTGCCGGCCAAATCCCCCTATTATTTCTCCTCTGGCCGGCATTGTAAGATGACCTTTGAGAGACCCGAACCCTTTGTCTGGAACAGCAGGAAGAGCAGGATATCCGACAACCCCGCCCTGCTTGTTTTTTTTAGTATAGCCTTTTCTGCTTTTTGCTTCAAGTTTTTCCACCATGGCTTGAAGTTTTCTGGCATTTGTTTCCAGCTCTTTGATAGAAGCAAGATAGCTTTTTTTATCAGCCCTCACCTGGACAAGATATAATGCTTTCCTCTTTCTTTCTGCCTCAATTTCCCGCTTCTTTGACTCCATGCTGGTCTTGATTTTCTCTTTACGTAAAACGTCTCGTTCGAGATTGCCTTTCAGTAGTCTGAGCCGATTTATTTTCTCATTGTACTCGGCAAACAGCCGTCTGTCGTTTTGCACTATCGAACGCATGAAACGAAGATTCTCGACCATCTGGGGAAAGGACTCGGATGAAAAAAACATTCTGGCATTGCCAAGTTCACCTGCTTTGTAGAGCGCAGAAAGGCGCACCCTTATCTGCTGCTTCTTTCTTTCTGCATCTTCCCTGACAATATCCGCCTCACGCTGGGTGCGGGTGAGCTGATTTTCAACTTCCTTGAGATCACGACCAAGAACGACAAGGCCAGCCTCCTTCTCGTGGAGACTTATTTCCATCCGGCCCAGTTCCTTGCTTACCTGAGTTTCGACTTTCTTAGTTTTATTCAGAAGAAGCTTTTTCGCCTTTATCTCTTTTCTAACCCCCTGCAGATCTTCAGTAACATCCGCAGTGACAGAGAGTGCAACATTCAGAATAATAAAAGCGAATATGTTGATTCGTAAGAGGTTCATGATCAGAAATTTATGAACCGTTTCAGGGAAGTCAGGCTCCCGAGGAAACCGAGAAGAATACCGCCAAACATAATACCGGCAATGTATTCTGCGGGGAGAAACGAAAGGCCGGCATCTGACGGCTTGAAACTGATAAAATTCCCGGCATTGTGCAGGAATGCGAAAAACGATGCCACCAAGATGACGAGACTCAACAATGCCCCTGCGACCCCCTGTATAATTCCCTCAATGAGAAATGGAGCCTTAATGAACAGCCTGGTCGCGCCCACAAGCCCCAATAATTCAAGTTCTTCCTTTCGAGAATAAATTGTCAGCTTGATGGTATTGGAAACAATAAAGATGACCGCCAGAAGCAGAAACCCTCCAAGAAGAGCACCTACGAGTCTCATGAAATTCATGAAAGTACTGAATCGTTTGACCCATTCTTCGCCATACTGAACTTCTTTTATTGCTGGCAGCTTCTTCAGAAGCATAATATACGATTCAACTGCCTGATTGTCGCGGTACCCCTTTTTCAGGGCAATTTCCAGAGAAGCGGGCAAAACTTCAGGCGTGACACCTTCAAGAAGCGATTCCTGCCCCTTAAGCCTGGAACGGAAATGCTTCATGGCCTCATCTTTCGATATATAGTCGACCCTGTCGGTACCTGGCAGTGACTGTATTCTGCTCTTTATGGTCGCTAGTTCCTGTGGAGCAAGCTCCTGGTCAAAATATGCGGTAACCTGGACCTTGTTGCTCCAGTTGTCGGCAAGGCCCTTGAGGTTCACAAACAGGAGAAGAAAATATGAAATAATCAGCAGCGCAAGCGTTATGGTTCCAATAGTCAATATGTTGACAAAAATATTTTGCCGTATGTTTATTACCGCTCTGACAAAAAAATAATTCAGTCTTCCAAGGAAACCTTCATTTGCAAGTATTGGCCTTTTGGCCGAATTATTTCGGGACATCGGTATCCTCCACGATTCGGCCCTTCTCAAGCACGACAACTCTTTTGTGGCACTGGTCAATAAGGCGTCGGTCGTGTGTCGCAACAACTACCGTAGTTCCGCGGATATTAGCTTCCCGGAATATTGAAAGTATCTGTTCCTTATTATCATCATCCAGATTGCCTGTCGGTTCGTCGGCAAGCAGTATTTTCGGATCGTTGACCAATGCCCTCGCCAGGGCAACACGTTGCTGTTCACCACCGGAAAGCCGTATCGGTATAGAGTTCAACTTGTGTTCCAGACCCACCTGTTTGAGCATATGGTATACCTTTTTGCCAATATCCTTTTTCCCCCAGCCGAGTACTTCAAGAGTAATGGCAACGTTCTCAAGTACGGTCCGGTTCGGCAACAGCTTGAAATCCTGGAAAACGATACCCATGGAGCGTCGCAGAAAGGGAATCTGTGACGAAGCAAGTCGTGTAATGTTCTGTCCGTCAACGACAACCTGACCGCGGGACGGCTTCAAAGCGGCATAAAGAAGCCTCAATAAGGTTGACTTCCCCGCTCCCGAAATCCCGGTAAGGAAAACGAAATCCCCTCTCGGGATGGTCATGGTCACCCCATTCAGGGCGGTAGCATCCCGCTGATACGACATGTAAACATCATGGAGCTGGATCATACAGATACCCCCCGGGTTGCAGCCCGGCAAACCAAAAGCCGCTCAAAAGCGGCTCGGGCGATCCAAATAGGCAGCAACGGCGACTCATACTATTGCGGTGCGACAATCTTCAGAAAGTAAGGATTACCATTCATTATACGGGATATTATTTGTGCCGATCTTGTCCGATCCGCTATGGACATCATATACAGTGCCGATACTTTGTGTGCCGGAATCAGCGGGTGCCGGCGGCGGTGGAGCTACTACCCAGGTATCCTTACTATCGGTCATAGGATCCTTCGGGATGTCCCGGAGATAATTCTTGTCCTTGAGTTCCTGAAGCGCATCGGGATATTTCCCCTGATCGGCATAAAACTGGTCAATGGTCGAGCGGAAATCATAAAGGTCTTCACGCAGAACCGTCTCACGTGCCTTGATGAGCGCCCAGCGGTAATTCGGGACAGCAATCGCGGCGAGGATGCCGATGATCGTCATGACAATCATCAGTTCAATCAAGGTAAATCCCTGCTGTCTGGAGTTTAACCTGCCTAACATGATTTACCAGTCCTTGTATTTCGTTCCGTCAATAGCCTTTTCTTCACTCAATGAATAGACATCAAAGACATCTTCACCACCCCAGATCGTGCTGTCCGGCTTATCGTTGTAGGAACGGAGCCCCCATTCGGGAGCGCCATCTTTCAGCTTCGGGTTGAAGGGATCGCCCGGGATTCTCCGCAGAAATTTCTTCTTGGTGCTGACAACGCCGCCAAAGTCATATCCATCGACCAGGATTTTAAGAGACTCCTGATAGCCCGATTTATTCAACGAGGTGAGGATTTTTGTATCTGCTTCCGATTTGTCGTATGCCTTCTTATATTCGTCAATAGCAGTGCGCATAACTCTCAATTCTCTCCTGAGTTCGATCTCTTTTACACGCCTGGAAGTCATCTGTGCCGAGGGAAGAATCAGGATGGAGAGAACTGAAAGTATGATTAGAGTTATAATCAGTTCGACAAAACTGAGACCCCGATTGTTAAAACAGGTTTTTTTCATAAAAGAGCACGAGAACCTATCTATTGAATCTCGATAGCCGAACCGTACAAATCGGCAGATATCGGTTGACTCCCCCCAGGCGCTAGAATATAGGCATTACTCAATCCCAGATTGACAACTCCCTTGGATTTTGCCTTGAAGGTCAGGACGGCCAACGTGCCGGACCCGCTGACCCCCCCGATATTTCCTATTCTGTAGAGATTGAGGTTTACCCGCCCATTATCTTTATTGAGGATATATTGAAATGAAGTAGGTTTACCGTCCTGTTTCATAAACCCGCCCTCTTCTGCACCGACTAAGTCCATGAGAGCCGAATCAAATTGAACGGTAAGGATTTCATTATACATGTTGTTAACATCAGCAACAAGAACTTCGATCCGGACAATGTCATTTACCTTGACTGTTGTTGGAGCCAATATTTTCAACGATGCCTTGCCTGCCATAGTAACAGGAACTGAAGGAGGCAGGACAGCTGATGGCTGATCGGGTACCGGAGACTGAGTCTGAACAGCCACCGAAGTAGAATCTGAAAGTACAGATACGGGTGGAGGCACCGGAGCAGTGGCCTGCGGAGTCGCCGAGACCGGAGCTTGTGGCGTTACTGCCCAGCCCCCTGAAGGCCTCCTTCTCCGTCTGGTGTCGAGACCCGCAGGGGACTGGGCAGTTTCCTCAACTCGCATCCCTGCCGTCGGGGAACCTGTCGCGGGTGAAGCGGCAGCACTTTCGGCTGCTGCAGTTGCAGGGGTGAACTCGAGCTCCTGATTGAATGACGTGTAATTCCTTATGGTAGATGGTTCATCCTCTTTGCCGGACCAGAAAGCTGTCACACTCTGTTCAGGGACTACCAAGCTCCGAATGATTCGAGGTGTTATCGCAAGGATGAGTTCTGTTTTATTATTCGTATCGTCATGACTTGAAAAAATCGAGCCGAGCACAGGGATTTCCCCCAGTATTGATACCTTCTGCGTGCTTTTATTTTTGGAGTCCTGAATAAGGCCGCCAATAATGCTGGTTTCTCCATCCTTGAGACTCAAAACCGTATCCAGATTGCGGGTACCGATAGTCACAACTGTGGTTGCGGATCCCGTACCACCAACAGTATCCCGCGAAAGTATGGAACTGACCTCCATACTCAACTTGATGGAAATTTCGTTATTGAGCTGGATAGTAGGTTCGGCATTGAGTTTCACGCCGACATCGACATACTGGACGTTGACACTGATTCCCCCGCCAGTGGGTGATGACGTGGTTGTAATAGGCACCCTCGTCCCGACGTTGAACTTCGCTTTTTCCTTGTTTTTTATCCTCATCTTGGGATTGGAAAGGGTCTCCCCATTGGAAAGTGTCTTGCCGAAATTATAGGTAGCGTTTGGGACGGTCAGAAAACCGCCAAACTGCTTGTACTGAAACAACTGGAGAAGATTTGAGGGCGATGCAGCAGTAGTTGTGGTGGTTGCGGTCGTCGTCGAGGTCGACAACACATCTGAGAATGCGGTGCCGTTATTGAACCCCTGGGCCGATATTGCATACCTGCTGAGCAAAAAACCGAGGTTTTCGGCATTATTTTTTGAGAGTTCTATGACCTCAACCTCAAGAACGACTTCCGCATCAGGAATATCGTTAGCCTCCAGAATCTTGCCGGCCAATGCTATAACTTCCGGGGTATCACGAATGACGATGGCATTCATTTCCTCGTTTACATAGATCTTTTTTATCTGCATCATTGTTCTGAGGAGATTTATTGCTTTCTTTGCGTCCATCTTGTTCAGATAATACGTCTGAAGATAAAGCTCCTCATACTGTTTCTTCTTTTCCGGGTTTTTCGGATAAATAATGACATTGCTTTCGTTCAGTATTTTTTTATCCAGTTTGTTGAGTTCGGTAATGACATCCAATGCCTGATAGAAGGTTCCATTTTCCAGGTAAATACTGAAGCTGGAATCTTTTACTGCTTCATCGAAAATGAAGTTTATGCCGGAAAGCTTGGTGATAATAGTAAATACTTCCTTGATTTTTGCATCCTTGAATTTGAGCGTAATAGGTTTGGTCGACTTCAGATTCAATTCGAATCCTTCAAGCTTAGGACGTATGCTCTTCGTGATGCGCTCTATGCTTTCCTTTGCTTCCTTGTTTGCAGGGTCAATATCCAACGCTTTCTTATAAGAGCGAAGGGCCTCGCGGATTTTACGATTATTTTCAAACTCTTCCCCTTCTTTGAAAAATAACTGTGAACTCAGCAGGTTGTTCACCTTTTCAGCATGCTGCTTTGCACTCTCCAAAGAAGGCTCAAGGGCAAAAGCCGTTTGATATTCTCGTAAAGCATCACCATAGTTTTTTACCGCAGCGAAATTATTGCCCTTGGCCATATGAATCTGGGCAGCTGCGGAACACGCCTTTAGAAATCGCAAACGGTATTCGCTGATTTCGGGATTAGCAGTTGACGCTTCCGCGTACTTTATGACCGCCTGGTCAAGATCGCCGGATGATTCAAATTTTTGCCCCTTATCGTAGGCAGTTCGTCCTGAGGCACATCCACCCAAAACTGTCATTGCAAGAATCAAGATGGATAATTTGTTTATAAATCGCATCGAAATATTCTCCTTGAAAGGTACGAACGCGGTTGCATAAGGGAAATTTATTTTGTTCTAGCTCTGAGTGGCATATTTTCAATCAATGGGATGATAATTTCGCCCCCTCCAGCGGTTGTGTTTATCGACAAAGCATCATCGCTTATATTTGTAACCAGATAGTTGTTGGCAATTTTGTCACCTTTTTTCACGACAAATATCTCGTTATCTTTTGCCAAGAAGACAATCTTCTTGGTATCCTTCTTCAGAAAGCCGAGAAAAGTAAATTTGGCAATCTCTGTCGCTGCGGATGCCGGTGGCGGCGGAGGTGGCGGCGGCAATGGCGGAGGTGGCGGCGGAGGTGGCGGTGGTAATTTTTTAACAGTTTCATAAGGCCGTAACCAGAAAATGTTTCGTTTGAAACCGGTGAACCGTGGCATGGGCTTATCGAGCAGTTCAAGATTGACCTTCTTTAAAGTGGTCTTTACCGAATCGCCTTTTCTTGCTTCGACCGGGCTGCCAGGAACATTCTTCAGCTTGCCGACAGTCTTCTGCTCCGGCAAGCGCAGGAATGCATAGATAGCGACTATTACCAGCACCACCACAAGGACGAGAAGGAGTATTTTCTGCCTGTTCATTACTCCTCCACCCTCAAATAGACTGTCAGTTGCACTTTAAGGTCAACTGCATCTTCAATGGAATTTTTATTGTTGAGAGACAGATTTTCCATAGCAAATATTTCAGGCATCCTTTGCAAATCCGAAATAAAACTCTTGACCGCTGCATATTTACCGACAACGTTAAAATCCAGTGTGTACGCAGCAAGACCATGTTCCTTGATTTGAGAGACCTTATAGGTTACTCCCTGGAAACTGAGGGAATTATTAGCGGCCGTTTCGTACAGCGTTCCGACGAACCTGGCAAAACCTTTCTTGGGAATTATCCTCTCCCGCCAGTTTTTCAAATCTTTTATACCCTGCTGATAGATCGTTGCCGTATCTAAAACTGACCCACCGGTTGCCAGTTTACGCTTTTCAAACCACTGATTCTGGAGATTTTCAAGGCGCGGATTCTGATAAACATATAAAAACAGAAAAAGGGCAATATTCAGCACTAACAACGCAAGTATCAGAATGAATGTCCTCGTTTGAGACTTTATTATTTCCTTTACGACTTTTATATTCATTTATTTACCACCCTGCAGGTGATGTTGAATGTAACCCCCTGCATGTCATCACTCAAACGTGAACGGCCCTGGCTCGTCAGATAAACATCGGTAACATAGTTTGATTCCTCAAGTTTTTCCATAAAAACACGGAGTTTCATGAAACTCCTGCCAACTCCGCTCAACTTGAGAGATTGCCCCTTGGGGTCGGGATCGACTGAGCTGATCGCTATCCCTTCTGGAACCACCTTCTCAAGCTTGTCGAGAAGGTCAAGCCAGTTGTACATTTTTTTGTCGATTATTGCGTTGGCAAAATCAATTTTACCGAGCAGCGCTGTATATTCCTTCTCAGGGACTCCGCTGCTTACGGCTTTAAACTTATCCTCCATTGATGACAGATTCTGTGTCAACTTCTTAATCTCACCAGATTTTGCTGCAATATTGTTTACATTAAGAAAAATAAGAAATAACAAAATCATTACTGAAGCAAAGGTCGTTATCCTGACTAATTTGGTATTGATATAGATTTTCGTAGCAAGATTAATCGTGAATAACATTAGAGGTTCCTTACGGCTGCACCAATAGAGGCAACCAAGGCATGCAGATTTTTTCCATCAAGTGGAAGCCCTTCCTTCCGGGCAACGACCCTGCTTGCATCAAGAAGTATAGGATCCAAACCGGTGGCTTCGGCAACAACAGTCCGCATTGTTTCACTATTATCCTGAGACGCGACAAAGAACGCCTCATTCAGAGTAAAGCCTGGTATTTTGTCTTTGTAGAAAAGCAGGGAACTGCTTATTCCCCTGAATAAACGGTTCGTATCGCCGATCCCGCCCGGCAGTTCTTTTGCACGGTAAAAATCTGGTATCCCGTTATAAAAAATCAGGATGCTCAGCATTCCCCCTCGCCAGATAATGAACGCAGCATTTTCAATACTC
>Ga0182021_10003850_pt1 | contig 17614 bp, 15 predicted proteins | sample 612E3MmetaG_FD_120493 | JGI IMG/M metagenome (GOLD analysis project Ga0182021, IMG submission 120493) | Permafrost microbial communities from Stordalen Mire, Sweden - 612E3M metaG (Illumina Assembly) | ecosystem: Environmental > Terrestrial > Soil > Wetlands > Permafrost | place: Sweden... | reverse complement strand
TGAAGAGGCAAATCAGGAGCTAACTCTAGAAGTTTATCATTTGGAATTACAATTAAAGTATCTACAATTGATTCTAATTTTTCAAGACCATTCATTGCATTTTCTATTCTTTTCTTTCCTTCAATTGTGAAAGGTAATGTAACTATAGCTATTGTAAGAGCTCCTGCTTTTTTTGCTATTGCTGCAACAACTGGCGCTGCACCTGTTCCAGTTCCCCCTCCTAAACCACATGTTATAAAAATCATATCGCTTCCCGTAATTCTCTTTTTTATTTCAGCCTCAGATTCTTTTGCAGCCTCTTGTCCTACCTGAGGATTACTTCCTGCACCAAGTCCCTGAGTTAATTCTTTACCAATTAATATTTTCTGATCTGCATTTGCATAAAGTAAATCCTGAGCATCTGTATTTATTGCTATTAATTCTCCGCCTTTTATCCCAATTTCTCTCATTCTGCTCAAAGAATTATTTCCTCCTCCACCTATCCCCATTATTTTTATCTTTGCAGACTGCTTTTTAAGAAGCTCTTCTAGTTCTTGATCAATATTGTGTAAATCTGAAGAAAGTGAGTCATATCCATCATCCTCTTCATGTGAATTTGCCATAACTGGGAAAGGTTATTTTGGTTTTTAAGGATTGTTGTTGTTTTTTGAAAGGTTTGGAGGATTATGAGGAATTTGAATATCTTTTTAAGAAGAAGATATCTTTTTATATATAATAGATTAATTAATTGAATGAGAGGTCCCAAGAAAAAGATAGGTATTTTTCTATTAATTTGTTCATTTATTTTGCTAATATGGGGGATTAATTCTAATTTAACTGGAAATGTAATTTCAGAATATTTTAGCAATACTCTTACTATAATACATATCTTGGGATTAATATTTTTATTATTTGGAGCTGTTCTATTTCTTGAAAGAAAAAGTCTAGATGCGGTTATAATACCTACAGGACATCTATATGAAAGAAATATCAAGAGAGCGAAAAGAGGAAGTGAAGAGAAAGCAAAATATTACATAATAAGCGGTTATTTGGATAAGAATAAACCTGTGAGAGAATCTCAAACTGCAGATATATATAATGCATTAATAAAATATGGAATAAATTCTTCCGATATAAAAATTGAGAGAAGGTCCAAAGATAGTCTTGAAAATGCTATTTTTTCATTAAATAAATTAAAAGGATTAAAGACGATTGGGATAGTTTCTTATCCGGAACACCTTAAAAGATTTGAGTATATAATAAATAAAGCAAAAAAAGAGGGACTTGTTGATAAAAATATTGAAATTGTTGAACTGCCTACAGAACAAACAACAAAAGAGGGAATTTATGGATTTTTAGGTAACTTAAAAGAAAGATATAAACTAAGAAACGGAATTGAAAAAGCCGAAGAAAATCAAACAAGCTGGTTTAGAGATTTAATTAAGAAAGTATTTAGTTAATTATTATTTGCTTACTCTTCAGCTTCAACTTTTTCTTCCTTAACCTCTGCCTTAGGTTTAGAATGTTCTATTTCCTTAACTTCCAAATCTAATCCAATCATTTCCTTGAATTTATCCTTAAATAATTCAATAAAACTCTTGAATTCTTTTTCTGTTTCAAGAATTAGCTTTTTATCCTTAACTTCAAACTTGAAATCTCTTCTAAATAAGAATTCATTCAATGAACTAACTTTTTCATTTATATCTTCAATTTTCCTAGTAACTTTTATTTTGTATATAACTTCTTTTCCAGCAAGAGGATTGTTAAAATCAACCATTACTCTTCCACCAGATACTGTAAGGACCTTTCCTAGTTTATTATCAAAAGTTAAAACTGCTCCTGGAACTGGATTTACCTTATGTTCTATAAAAATTTTAAGGGGAACCATCTGAACCAAAGAAGGATTTCTAGGACCGAATGCTTTATCAGGTTCTAAATCAATTTCATAACTTCCTACATCTTTTCCAATAAGAAATTCTTCAATCCCATTTAGGAACATATCCTGACCAAGACAAAACACAAAAGGCTTTGCTGGTTGACTTGAATTTAATTTCTTCAGTTCTTCCTGAATATTAGAATCAAACACCTCTCCATCCTTTATTCTCCCTGTAAATTCAATTTCAATAAAATCATTTTTTGCAAATGTCATGGAAATCCTTAAGTAAAAACGTTTATAAATGTATTTTTTTTGTGTATGTTATGGTGTTAAAAATAATTGATGCAGTAGAAGCAAAGGTTGGAACAAATATTTTGGTTGATGGAGTTCCATGTACAATTAAGAGTATAGATATTTCTAAAACAGGAAAACATGGGCATGCTAAGTGTAGAATAGAAGCTGTTGGAATAATCACAGGTTTAAAAAAAGTTTTTGTAGTCCCTGGACACGATAGACTTGAAGTTCCAATAGTAGATAAAAGAAAAGGACAAGTCCTTTCAAAGGCAGACGGAAAAGTAAGCTTGATGGATTTGGAAAGTTTTGAAACTATAGAAGTGACATGCCCTGATACACAAGTATTTGAAGAACTTGCGGAAAATGGAAACTGTGAATATTGGGATGTTGAAGGTGATAAATTAGTAAAGAGAAAATTATAAAATGGCAAAAATACCCGAAGCACAAAATAGATTATTCAAGAATGTTTTTGTATGCAAGAATTGCAAAAGCAAAGTAAAAGCCGATGTTCAAAAGATTCTTAAGGGAAAAGTTCTCTGCAGAAAATGTGGAAAAAAGGCATTTAGACCTTTAAAGAAAAAGTAAAAATTTTCATTCAGCTTAATCAATATTTGAAGCGATTAATCCGAAAGAAAAAGTAAACTTTTCTTAATACCACCAGACTTTTAAACCTAATTTTACTCTAAACACTGAGGGAAAAAATGAATTTTATCGCTGTTGATTTGACTTTACTTGGGTTATTTGTAATTTTTATTGCAATTTTTCTTTACAGAAAAAGAAAAAATCTGAAGAAAGAAGGATTATTATTCTTATACAAAACTACATGGGGAATGAGATTGATAGACAGGATAGGAAAAAAATATACAAAAACGCTTGGTTTTCTCAGCTATGTTACAATAACAGTTGGATATATTCTCATGGCTTCTATGCTTTATTTATTCGGAAAAATAATATATATTTATATTGCATTTCCTTCAATTGTAAGAGCAATAAAAATTCCTCCGATAACTCCTTTAGTTCCATACCTGCCCCAAGCCTTTAAATTAAATTTCCTTCCTCCATTTTACTTTACATACTGGATAATAATACTTGCTGTAATTGCAATAACTCATGAATTCATGCACGGAATTTTCATGAGACGACACGGAATAAAAATAAATTCTACAGGATTTGGATTCTTTCCATTTTTCTTTCCAATATTTTTAGCAGCATTTGTTGAACAAGATGAAAAGAGCATGGAAAAGGCAAGTCCTTTCAAACAAATGTCAGTTCTGGCAGCTGGAACATTTGCCAACGTCATAACTGCAGCAGTATTTTTTGGGGTAATGGTATTAATATTTACTACAGCCTTCGTTCCGGCAGGAGTAGCATATAATACATACTCTTATTCTGCAGTTGGCTTTGCAGGAATAACTTCCATGAATAATATCCCTCTTCATAATGCAACCTACGAAACTCTTTTAAATTTATCAAAAGGGACAGGACTAAACGTAATAATATTCAATGATAATACTTACTTAATAAATAAAGCAGGATTGCTTGAACAGACAAATGCTACATCTTATCTATTCTTATATGACGATTCTCCAGCTATAAGGGCTGGAATTGATGGGCCAATAGTAAAATTTAATGGAGTACAACTAAGTGATTGGGCATCTTTAGGAAATGAAATTTCCAAATATTCTCCTGGAGAAAATGTAACAATAACAACAAAAATAAACGATACAATTATTACAAATTATAACATTACATTGGGAAGAGATCCTGCAAATTCCACAAAAGCATGGATAGGAGTAGGATATGCAGATGTAAAAGGAAAGGGAGTTTTTAGACAAATAATAGACGGATTATCTTCATTCAAGAAAAAATACATACTTTATGAACCAAGGTCAGAAGCTTGGTTGTTTGTATATAATCTCCTTTGGTGGCTTGTTCTTATAAGTATAAGCGTTGCACTTATGAATATGCTTCCTATGGGAATATTCGATGGTGGAAGATTCTTCTATCTGACAATATTAAGTTTAACAAAGAGTAAGAAAAAGGCAGAATTGTGGTTTAAGATATCTACAAATTTCCTTCTTGGACTTTTCGTATTGCTTATGATTCTATGGGGTGTAAGTTTCTTTGTGAAGTAAATGCAATTTAGAAATATTAAGTTGAAAAAGGTTTAGTTATCATGTCATCTAAATATAGAGTTATATTTATAATTACATCTTATCCTCCCTTAAAAGAGAATCAATTAGTCTTTTAAAGATTACAAAATTAAAACAATCATGTTACAAAAAAATGTAAAAGAATCTCTTGAGAAACAGCATTATAAAATTGTTGGAAAGAACGAACATTCTGCTGTACAGATTTGCAGATGGACAAAGAAATCTCTGAGGGATGAAGGAGTTTGCTATAAAGAAAAATTCTATGGTATAAAATCACATTTGTGTTGTCAAATGACACCCTCTCTTTATTGTCCGAACAAATGTGTACACTGTTGGCGAGCTATTGAATACACCACAGGAGATAAAATTCCAGGAAAGATTGACTCTCCATCAGAAATAATTGATGGCTGTATAAAAGCTCAGAGAAAACTTCTTGAGGGATTCAATATAGACGTAAAATCAAAAAAGAAACAACTAAGCAGGGCAGACCAGAAAAAGTTAAAGGAAGCGCAGGAACCTATGCAATTTGCTATATCTCTGTCTGGGGAACCAACTGTTTATCCTCATGTTGGAAAACTTATTGCAGAACTAAGAAAAAGAGGGAAAACATCATTCTTGGTAACTAATGGATTATATCCTGAAAAGCTCAAGGAATTACAAAAAAAGCACCAACTTCCAACACAGCTATACGTCTCAATTAACACATCTAATAAAGAATTATATAATAAATTTCACAGAAGCACAATAAAGAATGCATGGGAAAAATTGAATGAGACACTTGCTTTCCTCCCAAAATTAAAAGGAAAAACAAGAACTGTTTTCAGAATGAATTTAGTAAAGGACCTTAATATGTTTCCTCAACAGGCAAAAGAATATGCACAATTAATAAAAAAATCCTCCCCCAAGATAATAGAAATAAAAGGCTTTATGTCAGTTGGATTTGCAAGAGAAAGATTGGGGTATGAAAGAATGCCCACAAATAAAGAAATGGAAGACTTTATTGAAGTATTATTAAAAGAATTACATAAAATAGGACTAAACGATTACAAATTATTAGATAGCCATGAATTCTCAAGAGCCTATGTTCTAGGAAAAACCAAGAAAGAATTAAAGATAAAAAAGAGTCAATTATAGATTAAATTATAATAATTCTTTTAAACAAAGATAGTTCTGAATAAGAATGGTAAAAGTAAATATGGAAGGAATCTTAGAAATAGAATGCCCCAATTATAATAAATATTTTATGGAATCCTTAGAATTAACAAAATCTCCTGAATTAAAAGTTTCAATATTTTTAGGAGAAAATCCTGCACAAGAATCCTACAATGGAAATAAAAATCAAGAGGAATGCACGCAAATATCCTGCGGGCTAAAAAGAATTGATGGTAAATGTTATGAAAAAAGCAATTGCTTGTATAATTCAATCACATTATAATAAACAAACTGTCTCTGAAAGTTAATATCACAAAACTTATAATCCCCTCTTATTTCTGAGTGTCCTATGGCATGGAATTTGTATGAAAAGGAGAAATTCCTTGAGCCACTAAGATTCTCAAACGGAAAAACTCAAGAGGATGTGGTAAAGGAAGTGATTGCTTCTATAAAAGAAGGAAACAAGATAATATTTATTCATGGAAAATGCGGAACAGGAAAATCTGCAATAGCATTAAACATTGCAAAAGAGCTTGGAAAAAGCTCTATAGTGGTCCCAAGCAAGGCCCTTCAACAGCAATACAAAAGAGATTATGAACAAGATAAGTATATTCTCAACGATAAAAAGAAAAAACTAAAGATTTCTGTAATAACTGGAAGAAACAATCACAAGTGTAAATTTCTTGAAGATAATAAAAATGCAATTCCTTCCCAAAGGCAGGAAACAAATTCAAAATTATATGATATATTTGAAGGAAAGAGAGAAAAATTAAATGAATTAATTTCAAAAGATTTATCCGCAGACAATAAAAATATCCCATGCAAGATTGAAATCAAAGATAAAAATTCACAAAGAATAAGAGAATACCTAAGCCAAAATAACAAAGTAAATCCAAAACATTTTGATAAGATATCTGATGTAAAAAGAATGTCAATAGCTCCTGTTTGCCCTTACTGGAGTCCTGTTGTACCTGAAGAATATGATTTAAAGAATATGGAATTCGGAGAGAAAAGAAAATACAAGGGCCTTCAAAATAAAACATTCTTCTTTTATCAAAGAAAACCTGGATGTCATTTCTATGAACAATTTAATTCTTACATAGATTCGGATATAATTGTATTTAATTCTCTCAAATACAAACTTGAAAGTGCTCTGAATAGAAAACCACTCACGGAAGTTGAAATAATAGATGAATGTGATGAATTTCTTGATAGTTTCTCAAATCAAAGAAGCATAAATATAGACAGACTTCAAAATTCTCTTAGCCACGCTGTTCTTCATAATGAAGAAAGCTTTCAGATTATACATGAGATAAATGAAATATTAAATCATTTAAAGAAAAATAGTAAAACTTACGAATTGATAAAAAATAAGGAAATTGTGGAGTTAAAAAAAACAGGGTTATATGACCTTTTCAAGATTTTCCTTAAAAATTCTGAATTTATGAATGAAATAGACGAAGAAAGCTATGTATATGATGTTGAAAATAGCATAAAGATGTTTGAACAATTTCTGGAAGAAACATATGTTTTATTTGAAAGAAAGGATGATAACTTAACTGCAAATATAGTTACAATAAATCTTGCAAAGAAATTCAAAGAGATGGTAAATAAGAATAAAATTATTGTATTAATGTCAGGAACTCTCCATTCAAAAGAAGTTCTTTCTGATATATTTGGAATAGAAAAATTCAAAGTAATAAATGCGGAAACCGAAAATCCAGGAACAATAAAAATACTCAGAACAGGAAAGGAAATGGATTGTAAATATTCCAATTTTTCTTCTGGAAAAGCAGATAGAAGAAAATATCTAGAAGCTCTTGACAAATGCATTGAAGTTGCAAAGAAACCAATCCTAATCCATGTCAACAGTTATGGAGATTTACCAGACAAGTTTGAAAAAGATAAATATGATCTGAGTAATATAGTTACAAGAGAAAATCTCATGGAAACTCAAAAGGAAGATAAAGAAAGCTTAAACATAAAGAGATTCAAGGATGGAGAAATAGATATTCTCTTCTCCACAAAATGTTCAAGAGGAGTTGATTTTCCAGGAGATGAATGCAGGAGTATTATATTTACTAAATTCCCTAACCCAAATGTTCAGGATGCATTCTGGAAAATACTCAACAGAACAAATCCTCAAAAGTACTGGAGCTTTTACAAAGATAAAGCAAGGAGAGAAATACTCCAGAAAATATACAGAGGATTGAGGTTTAAGGAAGATGAAGTATGCCTTATGAGTCCAGATTCAAGAGTATTGGAGTTCTTTGAAGAAAAGCATGAAGAGATTTTTAATTGATAAAAAGATTAAATTATCTCGCTAAAATATTAACATTGCTCAACTTTAACCTCTACAAGAATATAGTTACAACATAAGATTTTATCATAATAACTTAACTTCCCCCTAAGAATTTTTAAATAAAGAATCCATAAGTCAATTATGGATATTATATCTCATGCTCTCTGGAGTGGTGCTTTATTCAAATCTATAAAATTAAAAAAGAAAAGATTCAATTTCTGGTGGGCAGCTTTCTGGGGAGCATTCCCAGATGTGTTTGCATTTGTTATTCCATATATAATATTCTTCATTATAATTATCTCTCAAAATGGATTTAATATTAAAAACCTAATTACAACAATTAAATCTCCTGCTTACGAAAGCATTATTATAAGTTTATACAACATAAGTCACAGCCTTGTAATATTTTCAACAGTATTCCTTCTTGTCTGGCTCATATTTAGAAAACAGATATGGATTTTATTCGGATGGCTTTTGCATATTCTAATAGATATACCAACACATACAATCGGACATTTCGCAACACCTATGTTCTGGCCTATATCAAACTTCAAGATAAATGGATTAATGTACTGGAGAGAACCTCTTTTTATGATAATAGATATTATAGCTTTGATAATAGTTTATTGGATAATATTTAGAAAAGAGAAGAAGAGAAAGAGAGGAATATAATTATTGCCTAAACCCCTAACATTGTTTAACTATTAACCTCAATCTTATAAGAATAATAATCGACTGTTACAGATAATTTACCTCTTTGTAATTCTCATTAAATACTCTTCCCTGTCATTTTCGTCTTTTATTTCTCCATACGTTTCAAAGCCCAATTTTTTGTAAAGACCAACTGCAGGAAGATTGTCTTTGTAAACACTTAAGTTAACTTCTTTTAATTTTAATTCTTTAAATGCAAAATTAAGAAGCAATTGAGAAGCTTCAGTTCCAAAACCTTTTCCTGAATGCTTTCCAATCATAATTGAAATTTCAGGAAGCCCATTGAATTCTTCACTGTCAAAGAGATTTATATCTCCTATAGGTTCTTTTGTTTCCTTGTTTAGAATACAGAAAGTCATATTCTTGAAATCCTTTCTCCACTCGTCATGCATTTCCTTTATTTCTTCCCAAGTGTATTTTGTATTCTCCTCTCCTAATCTACGTTTTAAATCTTCATTTGAAATCCATTCAAGATATAATTCATAAAATTCATTAGAATCTGGAATCATGTCTAAAATTATTTTTTCTCCAACTATTTGAGGAAGTTCGTTCTTGTGCTTTTTGTTATATTCTTCTACAGTATGTGCATTAGTATTAATATTTGACTTTGTCTTCATTCAATATCCTATTGATTAAAGATTAAAAAGCTTTTGAAGAAATGCTTTTGTATTAATTTAATTCTTCTTCTCCCTTCATCCCCAAATCATCTCTAAGAAGCTTAATCTGGTCACGAAGAGCTATTGCAAGCTCAAAGTCTAATTCTTCGGCTGCCTGGTGCATTTCTTTCTCAAGCTGGACAACAAGCCTTTCTTTTTCAGGCTTGGGAATATGCTTTGTATCCTTTACAACAATGTTTGGCTCTCCTATTGGCTTAATTATTGTCTTTGGAGTAATATTGTGAACTTTGTTATTTTCCACTTGTATTTTTCTTCTTCTGTTTGTTTCTGCAATTGCATTGCTCATAGAGTTTGTTATTTTATCCGCATAGAGAATAACTTTTGAATCAACGTTTCTTGCAGCCCTGCCAATTATCTGAATCAAACTTTGGGTGTCTCTTAAAAAACCTTCTTTATCCGCATCAAGAATTGTTATGAGTCCAACTTCAGGTATATCTATTCCTTCTCTCAAAAGATTAATCCCAACTAAAACATCAAATTTACCTGCGCGAAGCTGCCTTAATATTTCTGTTCTTTCAAGAGTTTTTACTTCTGAATGCAAATATCTTGATTTTATTCCCTTCGAAGAAAAGAAATCAGAAATCTCTTCAGCGAGTTTTTTAGTAAGTGCAGTGACCAAAACTCTGTTTCCTTTTTTTATTGTCTTTTCAATTTCTAAAAGAATACTATCCATTTGATTCTTTATTGGCTTAACTTCTATAATAGGATCAACAAGACCTGTTGGCCTTATGATTTGTTCAACAATTTGCTCTGAATGTTCTTTTTCATAAGCAGCTGGAGTAGCAGATACAAAAACCACTGGATGCTTACGAAAGTATTTTTCTATTTCATTAAACTTTAATGGACGATTATCAAGGGCTGAAGGAAGACGGAAGCCATAATCAATAAGAGTTTGTTTTCTTTGTTTATCTCCTTCATACATTGCATGAAGCTGAGGAACTGTCTGGTGACTTTCATCAAGAATAATAAGAAAATCATCTCCAAAATAATCGAGCAAACAATAGGGAGGTTCACCTTCTTGTCTTTTATCAAAGTGCCTTGAATAATTTTCTATTCCTTTGCAATAACCCATAGTTCTCATCATCTCCAGATCATACTGAGTTCTCTGCTTTAGCCTATGAGCCTCAATCAAACCCAGAGACGGAAGTCTTTCTGCAAGCTCCTTTTCAATTGAAAGAAAAGCTTGCTCCTTATCATCTTCTGGTATAATAAAATGCTTTGCAGGAAAAACATAATAGTGATGAAACTTTTGAATAAGTTTGTTAGTTTGTTTCTCAATAAAAATAATATTTTCAATAATATCCCCTTTCATTTCAATTCTTAGAATATCTTTTTCATGTCCAACAATAAGATCAATTGTATCTCCTTTTACTCTGTATCTTCCGGGAAGCAATTCAACATCGTTTCTTTGATATTGAATATCTATTAATCTAGACATTAAATCTGTTCTTGATATTTTTTGGTTTAAAGAAATTTCAAAACCAAGTTTTTCATAATTAGATGGATTACCTATGCTGTAAATACATGAAACAGAAGCAACAACAATAACATCTTTTCTTGTCAATAAAGAAGCTGTTGTACTTAACCTCATTCTTTCTATAAGAGGATTTATTTGAGAGTCTTTTTCAATATACTGATCTTTTGCAGGAAGATAAGATTCTGGCTGATAATAATCGTAAAAAGAAACAAAATATTCTACTCTGTTATTGGGAAAAAATTCCTTAAATTCATTATAAAGCTGAGCTGCAAGAGTCTTATTGTGAGCTAAGACAATGGTTGGTTTTTGAACCTGCTGAATAACATTGGCCATTGTGAATGTCTTTCCTGAACCTGTTACACCAAGAAGAGTCTGGAATTGCTTTTTGTGTTTTAATCCTTCAACAATTTTTTTTATTGCCTCAGGCTGAGAACCTGCAGGTTTGAATGGGGATACAATTTTGAATTTTACGTTTTCCATTTTAATTTTATTTTATATGGGGTTATAAATTTTATTTTCCAAGCAATTCTTTCCTCCTTAGAATATTTTGGTATGAAATTGCAAATCTATGTGCTTCATCTCTTATAGCCTGGAGCAATTGAAGTGCCTTGCTGGTATGAGGAAGACGAAGAGGATTGTTTTTATTGCCTGCAATATAAATTTCTTCGAATTGTTTTGCAAGAGAAATTACTGGAATGTTCATGGATAAAGATGAAAGAACCTTTACTGCAATGTTAAGCTGTCCTATACCCCCATCTATTATTATTAAATCTGGTCTTGTAATATTTTCACGCTTTACTGCAGAGTATCTTCTCTCTATAACTTCTTTTAATGCTGCAATATCATCTCCCCCAGTCTGTTCTATTACCTTAAATCTTCTGTAATTTGACTTATCTGGAACTCCCTGATTAAAGCTGACCATAGAAGCTACAGTGTTTGTTCCAGCAAGGTGAGAAATATCAAAGCATTCCATAATTATAGGAATTTTAGGAAGAGAAAGAAAATCTTTAAGCTCAATTAATTTTTCCATGCTTCCAAAAAATGAAGCATGAATGTTCTTTAATACAAGGTCAAGCAATTGCCTTTTATCACCAATACTTGGAATAATTATTGAAACTTTTGACTTTCTCTTTTTAGATAAATAATCTTCCAGCGTGGGGTCAACACTTTCAGGTAATATAATCTCCTGAGGTATGGGTGCAGAGTCGTAATACCTCAATAAAAATTCGTTTAGAAAATCCTCATTATATGAAAAAATATATTCCTGTTTTCCTTCTAAAACCCCTTTTCTTATTGAGAAAACTAAAAGATAGACCTCTCCCCCACTAATAACATAATTAATTATATGTGAATCAACGGACTTTGTAAATTCTATTAATTGTTTTTCTTTAAAACTTTCAAGTGCATCTATCTGATTTCTTAATGTGATTGCATACTCATAGTATTTTTTTGAGGAAGCTTCATTCATTTCTTTTTTTAAATTGCTAATTAATTTTTCTGAATTTCCTTTAAGAATTTGTCTTGCCTTTTCAACTCTTTTTGCATAATCCTCCTTATTAATTAATTTCTTTATCTTTGGAGAAGGTTTTTTTGAAAGAAGCCTGAAATTTCTTGTCAATATATCATATATTTGTTTTCTTATTGCTCCAGAAACAAAAGGACCATAGAACTCTCCTGTATTATCCCTATTTCTTTCAACTTCAAGCCAGGGATACTCTGAATTGGTTATATGAAGATAAGCATATTTTTGGGCATCTTTCATATCTATATTGTACTTAGGATAATATCTTTTTATAAGGCTGTTTTCAAGTATAAGCGCTTCAATCTCTGTTCTTGTTACAATAAAATCAATATATTTTATATCAGCAATTAGAAGAGTTGTTTTTGAGTCATGTTCATTTTTATTAAAATAATTTGAAACTCTTTTTCTTAGTTCTTTTGCCTTGCCCACATAAATAACTTTTTTAGTCCTGTCTAAGAATAAATAGCACCCTGGCGAATGAGGTAAATCTATAATGTTTTTTGGAGATATCATAAGAATATGATGGGCAGGAAGTTTAAGTTTTTTATCATTCAATAAATTTCTTGAGAAATTGGCCCGTGTAGCTTGCTTTATTTTTCGCTATAATTTCAGGAGTTCCCTGAGCTATTATATACCCTCCTTTATCCCCTCCTTCGGGCCCCAAATCAATAATATGGTCTGCTGTTTTTATAACATCCAAATTATGCTCAATAATAACCATTGTATTTCCTTTATCTACTAGGCTAGATAAAACCTCAAGAAGCTTGTTAACGTCATGAAAATGCAGACCTGTTGTAGGTTCATCAAGAAGATATATTGTATTTCCTGTTCCTCTTTTGGATAATTCACGGGTAAGCTTTATTCTCTGAGCTTCTCCTCCTGAAAGAGTTGTTGATGACTGACCAACTTTTACATAACCAAGTCCCACGCTGTTTAATGTTGAAATTTTTCTGTATATATTTGGGACAGCCTCAAAAAGTTTTAATGCTTCTTCAACGCTCATATCCAAAATATCTGCAATGGATTTATCCTTGTATTTTATTTTAAGAGTTTCTTCATTGTATCTTTTTCCTTTACACTCTTCGCATTCAACATAAACATCTGGAAGGAAATTCATTTCAATTTTTATTGTTCCTTCACCCTTGCATGTTTCGCATCTTCCCCCTTCAACATTAAATGAAAATCTTCCCGGTTCGTAACCTCTTAGTTTTGCTTCTTTTGTCTGAGAAAAAAGAATTCTTATGTCATCAAAGACCTTAATGTATGTTGCAGGATTGCTTCTTGGGGTTCTTCCTATGGGAGACTGATCAATTACAATAACTTTGTCAATCTTTGAATCTGGAGAAGTTTCAATTTTATCAAATTTTCCTGGAGTTATATTTATCATTTCAAGTTTCTTCTGAAGACCCTTACATATTATCTCTTCAAGAAGAGTTGATTTTCCAGAACCAGAAACTCCGGTTAAGCATGTAATAACCCCAAGCGGAATATTTACATCTATATTTTTTAGATTGTTTTCTCTGCAACCTCTAAATATAAGTGAACCTGTGGGATTTCTCCTTTTTTTTGGTAGAGGTATTTGAAGTTTTTTAGAAAGGTACTGCCCCGTTAGTGAAGAAGGATTTTTCATTATATCTTCTGGAGTTCCCTGAGCAATAATACGGCCGCCATGTATTCCAGCTCCAGGACCTATATCTACAACATGATCAGCCTTGAGAATTGTATCCTCATCGTGCTCAACAACAATTAATGTATTTCCCAAGTCTCTTAATTTATACAAAGTTTCTATTAGTTTCATGTTATCACGCTGGTGCAAACCAATAGAAGGCTCATCTAAAATGTAAAGAACCCCCATTAAATTTGATCCTATTTGAGTTGCAAGACGAATTCTCTGGGCTTCTCCACCAGAAAGTGTTCCTGACTGCCTTGAAAGAGTTAAATAAGATAAGCCTACATTATTAAGAAAAGTAAGCCTTTCATTTATATCTTTTAAAATTAATTTTGCAATCTCCTGCTCTTTTTTTGACAAATCTATATTTTTGAAGAATGAAATAGATTTGTCTATAGGAAAATCAGTTACGTCAATTATTGAAAAGTTATTTATCTTTACTGCCAAAACTTTATCCTTTAATCTTTTACCTTTACACTTTGGACAGACGGAAGACTTCATGAATTTCTCCAATTCATGCTTTCTGTAATCTGACTGGGTTTGTTTGTATAACCTATCGGACTGATTGATTAATCCTTCCCAACCATTTTTGAAATACATACTTGAACCATTTGACCAATTTCCTTTTATGTAATCCTCAGAACCATAAAGTAATACTTTAAACTGCTCTTTTGTGAAATCTTTTATTGGTTTAAATAAACTAAAACCATATTTCTTTCCTATAACCTGAAGTTGCTGTGCACGCCAGGACAATTCCATTTTACCATAAACTTCTATAGCACCATCCATTATGCTTTTTGATTTATCAGGAATAACTAAGTCTGGGTCAAATTCTATCTTTACACCAAGACCCTTGCATTCTTCACATGCTCCAAAAGGAGAATTAAAAGAAAACATTCTTGGTTGGAGTTCTTCAAAAGACATCCCACATACAGGACAAGACATTAATGAAGAATAAAGCTTTGTATTATTTTTCTCATCAAGGGTAACTACTAACCCTCCTGCTTTTTTTAAGGCAGATTCAACTCCTTCAAGCAATCTCGTTTTATCCGAAACTTCAAGCCTGTCAATTACAATTTCTATATCGTGCTTTTTATATTTATCAAGAGTAATTTTATCCTCTGTTTTGTGTATTTTACCGTTAACTCTTACTCTTGAAAATCCGTCGCCCGACAAATCTTTTATAAGTTTTTCATAAGTTCCTTTCTTTTGTCTTATGATTGGAGCAAGTATTGTGAGCGCTCCCTTGTTTTCTGTAGCAATCCTGTTTGTTATTTGCTGGGGAGTTTGAGATTCTATCTTTATATTATGAGTTGGGCAGTAAGGTGTTCCAATTCTTGCATAAAGTAATCTCAAATAATCATATATTTCTGTTACAGTTCCCACAGTTGAACGTGGATTAGAAGATGTTGCCTTTTGTTCAATAGATATTGCCGGAGAAAGTCCTTCTATGGAATCAACATCAGGTTTGTGCATCATATCCAAAAACTGTCTCGCATATGCGCTAAGAGATTCAACATACCTTCTTTGCCCTTCTGCATATAGTGTATCAAAGGCAAGAGTAGATTTACCAGAACCAGACAAACCAGTTATAACTATCAACTTATCCCTTGGGAGAGTTAAGTCAAAATTCTTTAGATTATGTTCACGTGCCCCTCTTATTATAATATCTTTCATATTGCTGTCTTAGTCTCTTATTTGTTGAGTTTATTAAGTTTGTGGACGCTAAAATATAAATCTTTTTATGAATAATATAACTCTTATTTTTTAATATTTAGCAATTCAAGAAGGTGCTTGTATTGCCATTCTCTTTCTTTTTCAATGGCAGCCTCTGCATCCTTGGGATTTGAGGCTCTATACACCGCTTGTAAAGCATAAATTGCAGAACCCATAGAATGAGTTTTAACATGCGCTGTGGCAACTGTTTGACCAGCAGAACGGGCAGCAGAACGAGCAGGACTATCTTCTCCAACTTCCCTGGCAGCCGCATGACTGTCCAATGATGCTTTACGTATAACACTCATCTTAAACACTCCTGTCTTTATCCAGTCTTGAAGCACCGCAATAGCTTTTCTAGGTCTCTTATCTTCGGGATATTTTTTCTCAAAATAGGGAAGAACTCTTTCAGCACAATCGATTGCCCATGCAGCTAACCATTTCTTATCAGTTCTTTTAACAAGCTCTACAATTCTTGGGTCTTTGAAGTATGTTAAAGAAAATTTGGAGTTTGCCATGACAAAAATAACAAGATATACTATTTAATTTTAAGGATTAACTTTCCTGTTTGAATTAAGAATATATTTATAACTCTATAATTATTATAAATAATTAAACAGAAAATTTTAATATATAGGAGAATAAGATAAATCATGGTGGCTTTTAATAAGAAAGGAGATTATATTGAAAGGAAAGTCAAAGTTAATAATTCTGAGATTGATGCAAGATATTATCCTGAATCAGGAGGATTTGAATTTGGAAAAAAAGGCAGATTTGGAAAAATAAAAACTGAGTTAACGGGTGCAGGAGCATTAGCAACGATGGGTGCGCTTGTTGAAACATTTAAAGATATTAATCCTGAAAAAATAACATACCGAGCTCATGGAAAAACCCTAAAAGAAGCACAAATAAAAGATAGATTATATGAGAGGCAATTAAAAAATTTAGGTTATCAAAAAGAAGATGTGCCTTATGATGGTTCTACAAGGGATTTAGTGTATTGCAATGGATTTCATAGAGAAGGACAGACTACTAAATGCGAATGGGATGGGCCTAAAAGACTATGGAGTAAACATAATAATAATAATAATAGAAGCTTGGAGGGGTCTTTAGTTGCTGTAGCCATAATTAGCTTGTTTGGAGGAATTGTATTTTTATCGTATCGCTTTACGGGAAATATTATAGGTTTAAGCAAGAATTCTTCCAATTTGATTGGAGGAGTATTTTTCGTAATTTTCTTAATTGCAACTTTATTTTATCTTAAGAAAAAAAAATTTTGATTAAATAATATTTTTTAATTTCTTGATCTTTTTCGCAGGAATTCCACCCACAATTTCTTTTTTTGGGACATCTTTATTTACAAGGCTATCCATTGCAACAACTGCACCATCCCCAATTTTTATACCGCACTTTATTATTGATTGAGCACCAACTGTTACCTGCTTCCCAATCTTTATTCTCCCAAAACTTGCATGCTTAACTGTGAATTCATGAGTAAGAAGACTTGAGTCTTTTCCAATTATTGTCCCATCGCCAATTTCTATTAATTCCGGAAGCATCTCATCCATATATACGCCAGGAGCAATATATACTTCTTTTCCAATCTTTGCTCCAAACATCCTATATATCTTATTTTTTACTCCTATCCCATCAAGATTTTCCACCATATGGAATATAGGTATCTGAATAGTTCCCTTAATAAGAAGTTTCATCATCTCCCTAAATTTTAGTTTTAATCCTTTAGCGTCTTTTTGAAGTCCATATAGAGTATTCAATTCTTTTCCTTGATATTCAATAGTTATTTTTCTTTTCTTTGAATCAAGAAGATGAAGAAACTTATGAAGAATTTTTAATTTAGTTTTATTTGTAAAGATTAATTTCTCCTCTCTCATTACTAATTTAATTAAAATTATTTATTAAATCTATCTTTTTCGGTTTATGTAATTAGATTAATCCTAAGGATGAACGCCCCCACCAGGAGTCGAACCTGGGTGCCCAAAGGGCCCTGCTCTCAAGGCAGGTGCAATACCGTTATGCGATGGAGGCTTGATAGGATTAACAGAAAAATTCAATTTAAAAGGATTTT
>Ga0182021_10003849_pt1 | contig 17614 bp, 9 predicted proteins | sample 612E3MmetaG_FD_120493 | JGI IMG/M metagenome (GOLD analysis project Ga0182021, IMG submission 120493) | Permafrost microbial communities from Stordalen Mire, Sweden - 612E3M metaG (Illumina Assembly) | ecosystem: Environmental > Terrestrial > Soil > Wetlands > Permafrost | place: Sweden... | reverse complement strand
TGGAAATACGCCGGGAGCGCATCGTGAACGGCCGTGCCTTTGAAGTCAGGCAGAATGCCAAGCGCATTCATCGCCAGCGGGCCGCGCTTGGGGTGGACGGCGTAGTAGGTCAGTCGATCGGTACTGGCCACATGCACCCACTGCAAGTGACCCGTCACGCGCAAACCACTTTCGTCGAAATGCGCAACTTCCGCCTGCGTCACTTGGGCTTTCACCGCCGCGACCGCCGGGTGATCTGCTGGGCCACCTCCGTGGTGGCTTGCTGCACGGCGGCTTCGGTCAGCGGCAGTTCGTACAGATCGTTGAAGATCTCGGCCGTGCGTTCCAACGGGATGAAATGGTAGGTATTGAAGTAGACCGCCTGGGTTTGCAGCTGCGGCCCATATTGGACGGGCTGCGTGACCTCGGTCGGAAACACCCCGACGTTGACAGTGCCACCCTGCAGACAGGTTTTGATTTCGGCCCGGTGTTCGGTCACGTCCACCCGCACCAGCGGCACGTCAAACACCTGCCGTTTTTCGTAGTCGCTGACTGCCACCTGAGCCAGCGCGGCTGGGCAGTGCTGACACGTGGCGACGGCATGCACCCGGGGGTGCTGGGGCTGTGCCACGGCTTTCAGCGTATGCCCGGGATGACCCGGTCGCCCGCCGCTGGGCTTGCCACTCGATTGGCGCAAACTGCGAGGCTGCGGCTTGGCGAGTCCATCGCTGGACGGCGGTTTGCTGCTGTTGCCACTGTGCTTGGCCTGTTGATCCTCCAGCGTTGGGACGCAGGCTTCTAACGCCGTGATCATCTTAACCAACTCGGCGACCAAGGCGACGACGGCCTCTTCACCTTGGCGGTGAATGGCGCGCACATCTGGAAACCAAGCCTCACTTTGTCTGCGCGGTGAGGAGCCAATGTTAAGGTGAGTGCATGAAGTGTCCGCAGTGCGGCTTCGATAATCCCGGCGGCTTTGCTTTTTGCGGCCAATGCGGCACGAAATTAGCGGCCGCCGACGATCAGATCACGCCCGGTGAATTGGATCAGCTGCGCGCCTATTTGCCGGTTGAATTGATCGAGGATTGGCAGCTCAATCTGGCCGCCCCGCCGCGGCTGGTCAAGCAATCCACCGATCACCTCTATCACCTCGTCGATACGCTCACGACTTACCTCCCGGCGCACATCGTCGATCGCATCCTGCGCGATCCGGTGCCGGGCAAAACCGCCGGGCAGTTCGTCGATGGCAGCCTATTGTTTTCAGACATCAGCGGCTTCACGGCCATGTCCGAACGGCTCAGTCGTGCGGGACGGGAAGGGGCGGAAGAGATCACGGCGATCGTCAATCGTTACTTCGGCGCGATGCTGATCATTTTGCGCGAATACGACGGCCATCTGATCAAGTTCGGCGGCGATGCGCTGTTGGGCTTGTTCCTGGAGCCGTACAGCGCCGAGCGCGCCGTGCAAGCGGCCGTGCGCATGCAGGATGCCATGCACGATTTTGCCGAGATGCATACCTCGCAAGGCACGTTCCCGCTGCGGATGAAGATCGGTCTGCGCAAGGGACGGTTCTTCTCGGCGCAACTGGGTAATGCGGAAAACATGGAGTTCGCGTTGTTCGGCGCTGACGTGAATGCGACGGCCCTGGCGGAAGGGGCCGCCGCCGCGGGCGAGGTGCTGATCGATCAGGCGCTGCATGAGGCGTTGAGTGTGCCGTGCCGTTTACGCCCGGCTCAGAATACGGAACAGTATCTGGCGGTGGAGCAGATCGACACTAAGCGCGATTTTCAACGCGCGCCCACGGTGATGACGATGCTGCCCGCGCCTACATTGAAGGGTCTGCGTCGCGCGGTAAAAGTGTTGAATGCACTTACCCCGTATCTACCGGTCGGTTTGCTGGCGCGCATCGCCACCAGTCCACAGGCGTTGATGCAAGAAGGCGAACATCGTCTGGTGGCCGTAACTTTCGCCAATGTGCACGGCTTGGGCGAGTTGGTCGATCGGTTGGGCCCGGGCCGCGAAGAAGACATCACCACCGCCTTGAACACTTACTTCGTCGGGATGGATCAAGCCATTCATCAACTGGGGGGTGTGATCAACAAGATCGATCTAGCAGAACACGGCGATAAGCTGCTGGCCTTCTTCGGCGCACCCGTCGCCCACGAAGACGACGCCGAACGCGCCGTGCGCGCCGCGTTGAACATGCAAGCCGCCCTGCGTGAAATGAGCGGCGTGCTGCCCGCCCAAGTGGGACTGCCCGATTTGAAATTGACGCAGCAAGTGGGCATTAGTTTTGGTTCCGTGTTTGCCGGTTATGTGGGTACGGCCTGGCGGCGCGAATATACCGTCATGGGCGACGAAGTGAATCTGGCGGCGCGCTTGATGGCGGCGGCTGAGCGCGGCAGCATCGTCGTCGGCAGCTCGGTGCAGCGCAAAGGACAAGCCCTGTTCAATCTCACGCCGCGCGGCGAAGTGCGCGTGAAAGGCAAGAGCGATCCAGTGGCGATTTTCTCCGTCGCAAGCCTGCGCGCGACCGCCGGGCCGCTGCGCGGACTGGAGGGTCTGCGTTCGCCGTTGGTGGGCCGCGAGGCAGAATGGCAGCGCTTGATCGGGGCGTTAGAGCAACTCCGATCGGGACGCGGGCAAATCGTGTCGATCGTTGGCGAAGCGGGCCTGGGCAAATCGCGGCTGGCCGCGGAACTGCGCGCAGAACTGCGCGCGGAAGAGGCCACCACCCGATCGGCAGTGCGCTGGTTCGAAGGCCGCTGTGTCTCGTTTTACGAGTCGGTGAGTTATCGGCCGATGCAGGAACTCATCGGCCATCTCTTAGGCCTGGAAACCGATGACGATGCGAATGACCGGTGGAATAAGTTGCGGGCCGCCGTTGAAACGTGGGCGTCGGATGAAGTCGCGCAGGCCAACTTGCCCTATCTGGCCAATTTCCTGGGCTTGCCTTTGCCGGATGCCCTGCAAGAAAAAGTGCGCTATCTAAATGCCGAGGCGCTGCAGCGGCGCACCTTCATCGCCATTCGCACTTTGCTGGAAGGGCAAGCCAGGTTATCTCCGCTGGTGTTGGCCATCGACGACATCCACTGGATGGATCAGGCTTCGCTCGATCTGTTGGAGTACTTGATGTCGCTGATCGACTTTGCGCCCGTGATGTGGCTGTTGCTGTATCGCGCCGAACGAAACAAAGGCTGCTGGCGCGTGCGCGAGAAAGCCGCGCGTGAATTTTCGCACTGCACCACCGAAGTGGAATTGGCGCGTCTGTCACCCGTCGAAACGCAGCAATTGCTGACCAATTTGATTAGCCTAAGTCAGTGGCCGCCGGCGGTGCGCGATTTGATCTTGCAGCGCGTGGAAGGCAATCCCCTCTACCTGGAAGAAGTGCTGCGCACGTTCATTGAGAAAGGCGCTTTAACGCACGATGAGTATGGCGTCTGGCAGATTCGTGAAGAGGTGGGTGAGCTGGCGGTGCCCGATACGCTGCAGGGCGTGATGATGGCGCGTCTCGATCGGTTGGAGGAACCCCCACGGCAAACGGCGCAGGTCGCTTCGGTGGTAGGCCGCTCGTTCCCCTACGCGGTGTTGGCCCATGTTATCGAGCCGGGACAAATCGCGCTGAATCCCTGCCTCATCCGTTTGCAGCAGAACGAGATCGTACGCGAGGATCAACGCCTCCCCGATCTGATCTATGCTTTTCAGCATACGCTGATGCAGGAGGTATGCTACGAAAGTTTACTGGCCCGCACGCGCCGCCAATATCACCGCAAGATCGCGCAGTATCTGGAAACCAACCGCTCGGAGCCGCAGAGTTCCGCCGGTGAGGTGGCCCTGTTGGCCCATCATGCCTATGCCGGGCAAGACTGGCCGCGCGCGTTGAAGTATCAGATCGAAGCGGGGCGGCAGGCCCAACGGTTGTTTGCCAACCATGAAGCGATCGATCACTTTACCAAGGCGCAGCACTGCGCGGCGCAACTTCCACCCGCCGAGACGCTGGCCCAACGTCTAGCGATCCACACTGACCTCGGCGAACTGTTTACGATGACGGGGCAATACGATCAAGCGTTGGAGCAGCTGAACACGGCGCGCGATTTGGCGATCGAACTTCAGGATGCCGACGCGCAGACGCATGTGTGCCGCTGGCTGGCGCGCCTGTACGAGTTGCGCGGCGATTATCCTACCGCGCTGGAATGGGTGCGGCAGGGACTGGAAGTCTTAGCGGGCCGCGAAACGGCCGACGCCGCCGAGCTGTTGATTACGGCCGGCTTGATCTACTCACGCCAGGGTGACTACGATCAGGCGCTCGAACATTGCCAGCACGCGCTGCGGATCGCCGAACACTTTGATGAGCTCACCGTCGTCGCGCGCGCTTACAATTTGCTGGGTCACTTGACGCGGTTGTTGGGCCAAAGCGCCATGGCGATTGAAGACTTTCAGGCGGCCTACGGGTTATACGAACGCGCGGGGGATATTCAAGGGCAAGCCATCGCGCAGAATCAGTTGGCGAACGCCTACTTCGATACGGGACGCTGGCAGTTGGCCGACGAGAATTATCGCCGCGCGCGGGAGGCGTTCAATCTATTGGGGGACGTGTACAACCGATCGTTCGCTGAAAACAACCTGGGCGGCATCGCGCTCAATCAGGGCCGCCTCGATGAAGCGCTCGACTATTATCACAGTGCTTTGGAATCACTCGCGCGGATTGGTGGATCAGAATACGTGCTGGGCGCGCTCCACAACAATCTGGGCGCCACCTACCTCCGGCGGGGCGAAAGCGAAGCGGCGCGCGATCACTTGTATACCAGCCTGCATTACTTCGAGCGGACTCAGTCGCGCGATTTTCTGCCGGAACTGTATCGGCATTTGGCGGAAGCGGCGTTGTCGTTAGGAGAGATTACCGAAGCCGAAACCCAGGCGCAGCAGGCTTTAACGCTGGCCCGTGAGTTGACGATGCGCAGCGGGGAAGGCACTGCGCAGCGTGTGTTAGGCGAGATTCTCAGCGCTCAACAACGTTGGTCAGAGGCCGAAACGTGCTTGCGCGCTAGTCTGTATGCTTTAGAAGAAGCGCACGATACCTATGAAGCCGCGCGGACTCGTCTGGCCCTGGTCAAAGTTTGCCGCGCCCAAGGGCAAGACGCAGAAGCGGCGACCCAGCTGGCACACTGTTTGGAGGTCTTCAAGCGCCTGGACGCGCAACTTGATCTGCAAGCAGCTTATACGTTAAATCAGCAAACGGGGACGCCATAGATCCCATTGCCGTCTGTTCGAAAACCGTTATCTGCTATCTGGGAAAGGACATTTCCAGGTAGCCCACCGCATCGACAGGTGTGATCACCAGAAGGAGGACAACATGAAGACCGTGCGAATATCTCTATGCATCATTCCGGCGCTGTTTGTCGTAATCGGGTTGCTGGTGTTGATCGGCCTGCAACCTGCCCGAGTGCAAGCCGCAGCTGATGCGGCGCATCCAGCGAGTGTGGCGGCGCTCGGCCCGGTGAGTGCGCCGCAGGCGACCGCTGTCCGACCGGGCTTCGATACCAACGCGCTGACGACCAATGACGATAGTTCATTCGGTCCGGTGCCGTTGGGGTTCAAGGTGGATTTCTTTGGCCTGAATTTCAACCAACTCTACGTCAACAACAATGGAAACGTGACGTTTGACGCCTATTTGAGTAAGTTCACGCCAAGCGATTTGACCAGCCTGAACCGCCAAATCCTGGCGCCGTTTTGGGCCGATGTGGATACAACCGGCACTGGATCGGGAGTGGTGACGTACGGCGCCGGCACGGTGGATGGACATCCTGCCTTTGGCGTAAACTGGCCGCACGTGGGATATTTCAATAGTAGTGTCGACAAGTTGAATACCTTCCAGTTGATCATCATCGATCGCTCCGACCTTCGCCCCGGCAACTTTGACTTTGAGTTTAATTACGATTCAATCCAGTGGGAGACCGGCAATGCCAGTGGCGGCAGCGGCGGCCTGGGCGGCACTTCGGCGCGCATAGGTTATTCCAACGGCACTACCCAGCCTGGAACGTTTTTTGAGGTTCCGGGTTCGGCGATACCGGGGTATTTTCTGGATTCTAATCGCCTGACAGGGTTGATTTATCACAGGGCAGATAGTAATGTGCCGGGGCGCTACGTCTTCCATGTGCGCAATGGCAATGTCAATGTCAATCCACGTTTGACGGCGCATCCGATCGTCCCCGGTGTTCCGATCACTGGATCAACGTCGGCCAAAATTGGAATCAATTGGTATAAAGTGGTTATCGCTCAACCTGATTCCACGCTCACGGCCACGCTGAGCGGCTTGGCGCAAGATTACGATCTGTATCTGTTTACTCCAGCGATCGACGAAGAGACTGGCCAGCTGCGCGACTTGGGCCAGTTGGGTAACGTGGGTCAATTAGGCAACGTGGGCCAATTGGGCAACGTCGGTCAGTTGGGCAATGTGGGCCAACTCGGTAACGTGGGCGACTTAGCCGATCTCGGCCAGTTGGGCAACGTCGGCCAATTGGGCAATGTCGGGCAGCTCGGCAACGTCGGCCAGTTAGGCAATGTGGGCCAACTCGGTAACGTGGGCGATCTGATAGCGCTGTCCGCCCATCCACTGAACGCGGACGAGCAGATCGTGCAAAACGTCCATGAATTAGCCGGGCCCTATTACCTGGCCGTGATCGGAAACATTACACAGACGGTGGGCAAGCTGTTCACGCTGACGGTAGACGTGGCTCCGCCCGTGTCGCTCTATGAACCGATCACGGTTCCCGTTCCGACGAGTTTTACAGCGCCGGTACCCGCTGTTGATCCGAATAAGCACACGTTGATCTTGTACGACTCGGCGCGCTTCAATCAGTTCTACACCGGCGCCGATACGATCACGTCGACGAACCTGGTGGCCAAGCTCAACACGCTTGCTGCACAGCCCGACGTGAATGGCGTGGTGATCAATCTATCCGATTATCCCGAGCTCAACGCGGCCTACGACATTTGGAACACGCAGCCGGGTAATCCGATGGCCGCTAACTACGTCGCGTCGAGCATCAAACAGCTGCTGTACCATGTCGCCCCGGCGTATCCCAACTGGCAGTACCTCGTCCTGGTCGGCGACGATCGCATGATTCCGTTCAAGCGGGTGCGCGATGATGCCTTGTTTGCCAACGAGCGTTATTACGCGCCAACGGCTTACACGACGATTCTGTCGTCGGCGTTGAGCCTGCGTTACTTCTTAAGCGACGACTACTATGCCGGGCTGCTGCCGCTGCCCTTCAAAGGCCGCGAGTTGTATTTGCCGCAAGTGGCGCTGGGCCGCCTGGTGGAGAAACCCTCGGAGATTGCCACGGCGCTGGATGCCTATGCCGTGCGACCCGTCATCGCGCCACAGAACGCGATCGTCACCGGCTATGATTTCTTAATCGACGAAGCGACGGCGATCAGCAACACGCTGCACGGACAGGGGATCAGCGCGCTCACGACGTTGATCAATAACACCTGGACCGCTAGCGATTTTGCAGCAGCGTTCTTCCGTGGCCCGACCGCTTTTGGCATCGCGTCACTCAACTCGCACTTCGAACACTATCGCTTCTTCCCGAACGATGCGAATAACATCTTCGCCACACAGATTGGTCCTGAGCCCACCAACTACAACGGCAGTCTGATCTATAGCGTGGGCTGTCACTCCGGCTTGAATGTGCCGGACGAGAACATGCCGGACTTGCAGCATGGAACCGACTGGGCGCAATCGTTCGTGCGCCAGCGGGCGTCATTCATCGGCAACACCGGCTTCGGTTACGGCGATTCGGATCTGATCGCGTACTCAGAACGCCTGATGGCGAACTATACCGAAGAGCTAGGTTATTGGGGCGAAGGGCCGCAGACGATCGGTCGGGCTTTGCTGCGCGCCAAGCAGCGTTACTACAACACCATTCCCACTGGATCATTCAGCAACTACGATGAGAAGGTGTTGGGCATCGCGACGTTGTACGGCCTGCCCATGCTGCGCGTGAACATGCCGATCACGACGACCGTTGCGCCGGGTCGTCCGGCGGCCGTTACCGATCAATCGGCTGTCGCCGGCCCGACGGAAAATATCAGTCTGACCTTTACCTTTGTACCGATCACCACCAGCACCGGCCAGTTCTATCAGATCGCCGGCGAAAATGATTACGAAGTGGCCGCTGGCCGGCCGGTCCAACCGCGCACCAGCGTCGACGTGCACCGGCCGGGCACTATCGTACATGGCGTGCTGCTGGTGGGTGGTTCGTTTACGGATGCGCCTAACTTCGATCCGACGGTAGCGCGCATCGTTACCGATGAAGTCAACATTCCCGAACCGCTCTATCCCACGTTGGAATGGTATCCGTCCGTGCTGGGCAGTCTCAATCGCTTCTTGTCGATCGATGGGCAATCGCGTGAGGAACTCGTCGTCGTGCCGGGGCAATATCGCGCCAATGGCCCGACCTCAGCCATCGGCACCGAGCGGCTGTATAACAAGTTGAACTTCGTGGTCTATCGGGCGCCGTTCACTTCCACCGATTTTCTGGCGCCCAATATCTGGGAGACCGAAGCGGTCAGCATCACCAAGAATCTCGTCTTCCAGGTCCGCGCCAGTGACGACAGTGGATCGATCGCACGCGTCACCATGACCTATCGCCGCCTCAGCAGCAACACGTGGTCCAGTCTCGATCTGGTCTATGATCCCGCCACGGGTTGGGCTACCGGAAAAGTGCCCACCATCAACGAGCCGATCGATTACTTTGTGCAAGCCGTCGATCCATCGGGCAACGTGGCCCTGGCCGTCAACCATGGCGTGCCGTACACGTTCGTCCGCAATGGTCCATTCGTCTATCTACCGCTAACGCGGCGCTGAACCTCAAGCCCGGACTCCTCAAGAGTCCGGGCTTTTTTATTCGTCTTTCTCGATCGGTACACCGCTGCGTTTGAACCACGCTTCGCGCGCATCGGCCACCGTGAATAGCGATCCGGTGATGATGATGGGCAACTGATCGTGCAGCGCGATTTCCACCGCGTCGGCCACACTTGCGGCTAACGTTGGTGCGTAACCCCGATCGGCTACCTGCGCCCCCAACGCTTCGATATTCGCGGCCCGTTGATTGGTCGCGCGCGTGACGATCACCTTTTCCGCCAGCGGGAGTAAAGCAGCGAGAATGGCGGGAATATCCTTGTCCGCCGAAATCCCGATGATCAACGTCCACTTCTCGACTTGAAAAACGTCGCGCAGCGCCTGCGCCAATTTCTGCGCCGAATCGCCGTTGTGCGCGCCATCCACGACGAGTAACGGCGTGCGGCTCAACACTTCAAGTCGACCGGGCCACTGCACCGTTGCCAATCCATGCTGAATGGCTTCATCACTGACCGCCAACCCGCGCTGATGCGCCATGTGCAACGCAGTCACGGCTACACTCGCATTGAGAAGTTGATGCGCGCCGAGGAGAGGAAGCCTCACCCCCGGCTGCGCCTCCCCCTCTCCTGAAATCACGCGCAGCGTTTCGATTTCAGGAGAGGCCGCAGATGCCGTGCTTGTTGCGGCAGTGGCCGGGGGGTGAGGCACAATCAACTCCGCGCCTCTCACTCTTGCCACACGCCGAATCACCTCCACGGCTTCGGGCACTTGTGGCGCGCTGACCACGGGTACGCGCCGCTTGATGATGCCCGCCTTCTCGAACGCAATCTGCTCGATCGAGTTGCCCAGCAAATTCATGTGATCCATGCTCAACGACGTGATGACCGACACGATGGGCGTGACCACATTCGTCGCATCGAAGCGACCGCCTAAACCCACTTCCAACACGGCCACATCGATCTGCGATCGGGCAAAAAAGAGAAACGCGATCGCCGTGACGATCTCGAACCACGTCAGACCTTCGACCGCCGCGACGTGCGGCTCGATTTCGTCTACCAGCTGCGCGAATTGTTCCCGCGCGATGAATTCGTTATTCACCCGCATCCGTTCGCGGAAGGTGTGCAGATGCGGCGAGGTGTAGAATCCAGTGCGATAACCGGCGGCGCGCAGACAGGATTCGATCATCGCCGCGGTGGAGCCTTTGCCTTTGGTGCCCGCGATGTGGATCGCGCGATAGGCTCGATCGGGCCGCCCCAACCGATCGAGCAGGTGGTTGACCCGATCGAGGCTCAGCGTTTCCGGCGCGTAATGCTGCGGTTGGGTTCGTTCGTAATTGATGAATTGGTTGAGATAGGCCAGGGCGTCTGGATAGGTTCTCATCTGAAGGCTCTTTCACGCAATACGGAATGTGCCTGCATCGTGGTGCGTGGTGCGTATTCCGTTTCGCTTTATTCCATCTTACCACTGTCCTCACGGCTTGACACTTCATACCGCTTCCGTTAGACTGCCGTCCGCTTGAAACTTGAGGTTGGAGATTTGAAGTTGAAAGGTGGAGGTTTGATGCGCCGTTTGATTTCAAGTGCTGTGTTGCTTGCTGCGGTAATGGTCTTGTCGGCCTGCGGCTCGCGTGAGTTGTTGTCGAAAGCGTCTTTTGCGCCGGACACGATTTCGCCGAACGGGGATGGCGTGCAGGACGTGACCGCCATTCACTACGAGTTGAGCCGCCAGGCCAACGTGTCGATCTATGTGCAGGAGGCGAACGGCCAACGCACTTATTTCCGGCAAAATCAGCCGCGTACGCCGGGGGTGTACGACGTGCTGTTTGGCGGCGTGCTCGATGGTAAGTTGCTGCCTGATGGCGACTATACATGGGCGATCGAAGCGACCGCTGAGGGCGGGCAGACTCAATCGGCGCAGGGCCAGCTGAATGTGCGCGACGGCGATAAGACGCCGCTGCAGATCACCAAGTTCACGATCGATCCGAAAGAGTTAACGCCCAATCAGGACAGCATCTCCGACCGTGTGACGATCAATGTGTACTTGCCCAAACCGGCTACCCTGGTGACTACGCTGCAAAATGTGTTGTGTAATGGCTCGGATACACCACCGCCGGACAATCCCACGCTGGTGTGTGCGTCGTTCTTGCTGCAAGAGAAAGAAGGCGCGGCGCGCAAGTCGGGCGAGGCGGGCCTGCATGAATATGATTATGATGCCGGGATCGATCTAGGCGCCGACCCCCCGCCCGATGGAACCTATGTCGTGACTGTGCAGGCTGAAGATGCCATCGGCCAGCGAGTGGTGACGACCGATACGTTAACCATCAAGGAGGGCGGCATCCCGCAGGCGGAAATTGTCGATGGTACCGTGAATTTCTCAAAGGCATCGTTGTTGGTCGGCGATACGTTGTACTTCACGCTCACCGTGGAAAACTATGGCGCAGTGCCCATTCGCACCAGCGGGCCTAATCCGGGTTACGTGTATAACCTCGATCAAAACTACAACGTGCCGGGCTTTGCGGAAGAATCGGGCGCGTGGCGCGTGGGCATCGACTTCGACACCAGCCCACGCAACTATCCGTTCCGCTGGGCGGTGGGTAAGCCCGAAGATCTGACCGTCAGGGAGATTGGCGGAAAGACCTACTACTATTTAGATCCAGGCAAGAAGGCGCAGATCACGGGCGGCATCAAGATCACCCAGAAGCCGCCGCGCGATCCATTGTCCTTCTGGGCCGGACTGATTCACGAAGATGTAGAGATCGCGGCGATCAACAACCGCGTCGATCCGCAGTCCATCACGATCGATGAGCCATGAGTCAGCATGCACCATTTAGAAACTCGGTTTCTAGGGCGTCCCTATGACCTCACCGGCCTTAGGCGTCGTCATCGTTTCGTGGAACGTCCGCGAATTATTGGCGCGCTGTCTATCCTCATTGTTGGCCGATCTGGATGCGTCACACCTCGTCGCGCGTGTGATCGTGGTCGACAACGCCTCACGTGATGGGACGCCAGAGGTGATCCGCGCGCAGTTTCCGCGTGTGGAGTTGATCGCGCGTGAAGATAACCTCGGCTTTGCGGGCGGCAACAATCTGGGATTACGCGCCTGTGGGTTTGGGACGGATAATCCGGCGCTGCATCCGGCGGCGTGTCTTTTACTCAACCCTGATACTGAAGTTCAACCCGGCGCGATCAAGATATTACTGGATACCCTATATTCACATCCCGATTGTGCCATCGTTACCTCGCGGCTGTCCTACGGTCACGGTTCATTTCAACACAGCGCCTTTCATTTTCCGGGGTTAGGTCAGCTCTACATCGATCTGTTTCCGGTGCCGGGGCGCCTCTACGAATCGCGGTTGAATGGCCGTTATCCGCGCCGGTTGTTCGAGGGCAGCAAGCCGTTTGACATCGATACACCGTTGGGCGCGGTGATGCTGCTGCGGCGCGAGGCGATCGAACAGGTGGGCCTCTTCGATGAGGACTTTGCGCTGTACTGCGAAGAGATCGATTGGGCCGCGCGCTTCAAAGAGGCCGGCTGGAAGAATCTGTGCGCACCGGCGGCGCGCATCGTTCATCACAGCGGCCAGAGCACGTCGCAAGTGCAGGTCGAATCCTTCGTCAAGTTGTGGACCTCGCGCTATCGTTTGCATACCAAACATCCGCAGTTTGCGTCGATGTCGCTGGCGCGGCGGATTGTTATCGCCGGGATGAAGCGCAAGAGGCGGGATGCCTCGCCGGAGATGAAGGCGGCGTGCGAGAAGATCGTCGACGTGTGGACGGGTGACGGCGGATGGCAGACAAAGGACGAAGGACGAAAGAGGTAGTGGGAGGTTAACAGGTCGTGCTTCTCAATCAGCAATCCCACAGGGACGCTTCGCAGTCAGCAATCCCACAGGGACGCTTCGCAGTCAGCAATCAGCAATCTCTTCTGGCGGCGATTGTCCTGACTAAGAACGAAGAACGGCACATCGGCGAATGCCTGGGTTCGCTGGCGTGGGCCGAGCGGCGCGTGGTGGTCGATTCGTTCAGCACCGATCGGACGTGCGACATCGCGCGCGAGCACGGCGCTGAAGTGCTGCAGCATCCGTTCAGCGATTATGCTGCGCAGCGCAACGCGGCGCTCGATGCGGTCGAAGCCGAGTGGATCTTCTTCGTCGATGCCGATGAACGGGCCACACCGGAACTGGCCGAGGAAATCAGAGGAATTGCAGGAGTCGAGGCTTTAGCCGGGTTGCCCGTAACAGATCCGGCTAAAGCCTCGACTCCTGAAGACGGGTCTGGAGAAATCGTCGGCTGGAATGTGCCGCGCCAGAATTATCTCTTCGGCAAACTCACGCGCGGCGCGGGATACTGGCCCGATTATCAAATGCGTCTACTCAAGCGCGGTCACGCGCGCTATGATCGGCCCGCTTCGGAGATCGTCGTGTTGGATGGTCCAGCGGGCGACCTGCAACATCCCTTGATTCACTACAACTACGAGACGATCGCGCAGTTCCGCGCCAAGCAAACTTTCCGCATCGACTTCGAAGCGCTGAATCTTTATCGGCGCGGCGAGAAGTGCAAGTTCTACTCGCCGTACTATATGACCCTCAAACATTTCTGGTGGCGTTTTGTCACGCTCAAAGGCTATCAGGACGGTAGGCACGGCCTGCGCTTGTCGTTGCTGCTGGCTTATTACTTTGGCTATCGTTACTATCGCCGTTTGGGCCAGCTGTATCGATCGGGCCAGCAATTCTCAATCTAACCTACCCTGCTCGCGATGGATGGTCACACGCTCCGCGAGCGTTGTTGACCGCCGGATATGACCACGTGCAGCGGAGCGAGAGCGTTGATCCCAAATGAAAATTGCTGGAAAAACCACCTCACAATTGACAGCCCTTGTGGCGCGTGGTATACTCTCGCGCGCGCGGATACGCGCATTCACGCTCGTGCATCCTTGCGTGGCCATCACGAAAACGGAGGGATGGCCGAGTGGTTTAAGGCGGCGGTCTTGAAAACCGCTGTAGCCCTTGTGGTTACCGGGGGTTCGAATCCCTCTCCCTCCGCCTTAATGGTGCATCTCGGTCTCATCGGGGAGGTGCCGGAGTGGCCGAACGGAGCCGCCTGCTAAGCGGTTGTGGGGGTTAAACTCCACCCAGGGTTCGAATCCCTGTCTCCCCGCCAGGTTAAAGGTGTCAGCTTTAACAAGTGAAGTTGTGATGTTCGCATACCCCTGTAGCTCAGCGGATAGAGCGCGGCCCTGCGGAGGCTGAGGCTTGGGTTCAATTCCCAACAGGGGTACTTTTAGTGGTATTGCAGATAGCCGCAAAAGCGACGCGCTTCGATCAACTGATCGAGGCGCGTTTGTTATTCCTCTATTGCGCTGGCCGTTATTCTTCAATCACCAGCACCGTCACCATACCGAACATGCCCTTGGCCGATTCAGCGTCCGTCCAGAAGTGTTTGGACACGAGCGGCGCAAAGACCACCAATATGCTAAGATAGTCCGCGGGCAGGGTCGGCAGCAGCAAGCCTCGTAGTGAAGATATGCCCAGATTACCTGCTCTGGTGTTTCTTTCAAATGGATAAAGTCCAGATCAGGGAAAGTCCCTAACGTGCGTCAGTACAATCCCCGTTGCTTTTAGCAAGCAATGCGCCTACAGTAGGAGTCCAAGATGAGTCAACAGCTCAAAGTGCTGTTGGTGGAAGATGACTGGTCAGTTCGCAGCGCCGTGCGCGATTATCTAATCAAGCGCGACATGGCCGTTTCCGAAGCAGATTGCCTGGAGGCGGCGTTGAGCGCGGCCGATGCCATCCGACCGGATGTGGCGATAGTCGATATCGTTTTGCCTGAACGCGCCGGTGAACGCGCCAATTTCGATCGGCACGTGGGGATTGAGGTCGCCCGGCAATTGCGCGAGCGGCTTCCTCAAGTGGGTATCGTCTTCCTATCGGCTTATGCTGATCGGGGGCCTGAGGTCGTCCAGTTGTTCATGGACGGCCACCGCCGGATTGTTTATCTGCTCAAAGGGTCCAAGCCGCAAGAGTTGTTGGATGCCATTCGCAAAGTCGCCGGAGACTTATCGGCGCTGGAGATCGCGTCTGGCGTGCAGACGACGCGCAAGACCGCGTTCGATCTGGCGGTCGAAACATTGGCGGATGACGAACGCGGCTGTGTGCTGGCCGCGCTTGATAATTTGGCAACACTCACCAAACCCGAATGGCGCGTGTTTGAAACGGTGGGTCAATGTCTAACCTACCGGCAAGTCGCGCACGATCTGGCGATCAGCGTCAAAACCGTGGACAGCCATATGGGCACGATTTACGAGAAACTTTGTCTGCGGGGAATCGATTCAAGGTTTAACCAGTCGGCGTTACTGGCGAAGGTGTATCTGTTGCATTGCCTGCATAAGCTGGATAACCATTCGCCTGGCCGCCCGGTTGGGTGACTATGACTGCTACCACTTCCAATGGGCGCTCGCCAGCTCGGTCCCGGCGTCTCGTGCAGCGTGCACTGCCCGCGCTCATGCTGTTGATGCTCCTGGGCGGCTTTCTGGGTGGTGTACGCCTGGCCCTGGCATTAGGCCAGCCTTTCCCTGGGGTCTCATTGATGTGGCGTAAAGAGCTCAAGCTATTGGCCGTCAGTTGGGCCACGCCGTCCGATTGGCCAGGGCTTGACCCCGGCAAGCTGCAAGTCAATGACCGCATTCTCTGCATCGACGGCTATCAGCCCAGCCCGGATTCTGTCGTCTATGGCTTGGATCCGCGCTATGCTAGCATCACGTGTCCTCAAGGCGGAAAGGAATACTTTACGCTGTTCCGCGAGCGATTTGACGGCGCGCGACCTGTCTTCTTGGAATTTTTAGTTGATCGGTCAGGCGCGTTCATCACTGTGCCCGGCGTCCCCTTGATCGAGTTTACACTCGTCAATCTGGCGGAAGTCTTCTTGCCGTCTTTTCTGCTGGGTCTGGGCCTGCTGGCGATCGGCTGGGTGGTTTATCGCGCCAATCCCGAGACGGAAATCAACCTCGTCTTCACGCTGTTCGTCACCATCGTCGCCGGACTGGCGATGAATGAAAGTTACGCGGGACGTTTTTCCGCTCTGTTTGCAGATACGCGGCTGGTGGCGTTGGTGATGGTTGTGCCTTGGATGCCTCTGCTCGGTGTTGTGTTCTTCCACCTGACTGGCTTGCTTACAGATCAGCCTCGGTTGATGGCATTGACCCGTCGAGTAAGTCGACCTTACTACTTCCTCTCTGGTCTGTTTTCGCTCGTGGGAATTGTGGCGTATGTGATGAGCGACCAGCCCATCGGCGTCGCACTCGATTGGCCGTTTGGCCTCTTTGTCGCCGTCAGTTGTGTGCTGGCTATATCGTGGGGCTTTATCAGCCTGGTGTGGACCTGGCGCGCCACGTCCTCGCGTCGGGTCCGTCACCAGACCGGCTTGATCCTGGCAGGTGTGACACTATCCATCGGGCTGTTGATCTCCTACATCGCGTTCTTCTTTTTCAATGCCGCGTTTCGCTACATTCACTACGCGCCGTATCTGGGGCTGGGCATGGTCGGCATCATGGCTTATGCGATCTTGCGCTATCAACTCTTCGCCTCAAAAGCCCGCACGCTAACGGTGCTGCTGGTCGTGATCGGCTGCGTGCTGATCGCCAATCTGGTCTATCTGGCGCTGGGATCGATCACGGGTTTCCTGCCCATTTTGGTCACGGCGCTGCTGACGGGCCTGGCGCTAGAAGTGCGCCGTGGACCAACGTCGTTCTTCACCCGCTTGCTGCGTCGTGAGACACTGGACTATCAAGTGGTGACGCGCTTCAGTCAACGCGTGGGCGGAGTGCATCCGATCGAGGTGCTACAGTTAGAAGCCCGACAGGCACTTCAGGCTGATCTGGATGTGGAGCGCGTTAGCGTCTGGCTATTCGATGCCGATCACCGGCAGCTCGATCGATTTCGTGAAGGAATTGTCGTGGATTCAATTGATCCTCCGCCGGATTTTAGCGCCTACTTGCAGGCGCAACCGAACCCGATCAATGCCACGCTGCCCGGCGCGACAGCGTATCGTGTTTTGCTTAGGTCGGACCCTGCTAACGCCGTCGACTTATGGGTGCCGCTGGTGGAAAGCGGGCAGGCGGTGGGCGTGCTGGGGCTGGGGCCGCGCTGGACGGGTGAGGTATATGACGAGCAGGATGTGCAATTGATTGGCATTCTGGCCCGACAGCTGGCACTGGCGATCCTGAACGCGCGTCACTGGGCGCGCCTGCAAGCGATGCCGCACCTGATCCTGCAAGCTGAGGAAAACGAGCGGCGCAAAATCGCCCGCGAACTGCACGATACGATCCTGCAATTTCTGCTGGTTCTGACTTACAACCTGGATGATCTGCGCGAACGACAGGGCGAGCTAGCGCCCGAGATCGAACACTGGCAGGATCGCATCAGCGCCGAGGCCAGTCAGCTGCGCGATCTGATGAGCTACCTGCGCGCGCCGGAACTGCTCGTGCAGCAAGGTTTGATCGCGTCGCTCCAGGCCTGGATCGATCGGACGCGCCGCGATACGCCCATCACGATCCAGACTGATTTGGCCGCCGACGTGGAACGAGCCGTGTCCGTCGAGGTGCAGGTGACGCTGTATCGAGTGTTTCGAGAAGCCATTCGCAACGCAGTGGTAACTATTCAGCCTTAACGAATTTATAACGAACTTCTACTGTGAATTATACAAACGCCAGCGATAATTGCCAACATGACGCCTACCCAATTACCCACCCGTGAAGACCTGCAGGCCGCGTCC
>Ga0182021_10003848_pt1 | contig 17614 bp, 15 predicted proteins | sample 612E3MmetaG_FD_120493 | JGI IMG/M metagenome (GOLD analysis project Ga0182021, IMG submission 120493) | Permafrost microbial communities from Stordalen Mire, Sweden - 612E3M metaG (Illumina Assembly) | ecosystem: Environmental > Terrestrial > Soil > Wetlands > Permafrost | place: Sweden... | reverse complement strand
CGCCAGGATCGGATCGATGTCAAAGGGATGGCCGTAAAGATGCACGGGCATGACGGCCTTGGTGCGCGGCGTGATGGCGCGTTCGACCAGCCTGGGGTCGAGATTGAAGGTGGCTTCATCAGCGTCCACAAAGACCGGCTTCGCGCCAACGTAGGAAATCGCCCAGCTCGTGGCGACGAACGTGAAGGGCGTGGTGATGACTTCATCGCCGGGGCCGACGTCGAGCAGCAGCATTGCCACGTGTAACGCCGAGGTGCCGCTGTTGAACCCGACGCAATGTTCCGCGCCGATGAATTTGGCGAAGTCCTTTTCAAACTGCGCCACGTCGGGGCCGAGGCAGAACGAGCAATTGTCAATGGTGCGCGCGATGACGGCGTCCAGTTCCTTGCGGAGCGGACGCAGTTGTGCCGCGAGGTCGAGATAGGGAATTTTGTCGTCCATTTCGCTGGTGAAAATAATCCGATTGCGCGGCGATAAACAATCCAAATATTCCGTGGTTGGTTGCGGTGAAGGTGGTGACGCTCATGGAGCGCCGCTACAGTTGAGTTTTTACCCCGGCGTTAAAATGCTTTGCAGGCTGGCCAAAACCTGTTCCGGCGAAATCGCCGCCAGGCAATAATTCTCGCTTTGACAAACACTTGTGCCGGGACCACAGGGACACGAACTCCCCATCAGGACGCGATGACGCTTGCCGATCGGCGCCCACCGCGCCGGCGAGCTGGGGCCAAACAGCGCGATGGTCGGCACGCCCACCCCGGCGGCAAAATGCAGCGGTCCGGTGTCGCCGGAAACAAAAACTTCCGCTCGTTTCAACAACGCGAGAAACAAGGCCAGTTCGGGCGCGGGCGGCAATACCGGCGCGGATGGGGCGAGCTTTTTTAATTCATCCGCCAAAGATTGTTCACGCGTGCCAGTCGCGGTGGTAAAGGCGAGCCGTTGCCCGGCGGCAACGGCCAGGTGATAAAGACCCGCCCACTGCCGGACCGGCCACTGTCGATTCGGCTGGCTCGAAGCCATGTGACAAAGAATGGTTCGCTGGGGGAGCAGCTCCGCCGCCAGTGCGTCCTTTGCCGGGTCGGTCCGGATTTCAAGCTCCAGCGAAGACGGTGGCGCGATGCCCCACGTGGACAAAACGTGTGCCAATCGCAGCGACTCGTGCTGCGTCACCGGTGCTGATGGCACGCGTTGGTGGTAACAAAAACGCCGGCCCCAAAAACCACCCGGTTCCAGCAGCCCCAGCCGCTGGCGCGCACCGCAAAGGAAGCTGATGATGGCTCCGCGATCATTGCCGGCAAAATCCACGGAGCGGTCAAACCGTTCGCGGCGCAGGGCGCGGATGATTGGCCAGCTCCGGTCGAAGCGGGCGTGCCCGCGCTGGCGCGGCATCGGCCAAACGCGATCCAGCCGGGGCAGATGATTAAAAATGGGCGCAACTTCCTCGGGCACCAGCACGTGCAATTCACCGTTCGGAAAGTGGTCGCGAATCGCCCGCAATGCCGGGGTCATCAACGCGGCGTCGCCGAAGTATTTGAACTGGAGGGCGAGAATTTTTTCGGGCCGGGCGCTCACGAGGCGAATTGCAATTCGTAAAGTTTTTGATAAACGCCGCCGTGCCGGACCAGTTCCGTGTGCGCGCCGGTTTCCACGATGCGGCCTTGATCCATTACCACAATTAAATCCGCATGCAAAATGGTCGAGAGGCGGTGCGCGATGCAAATCGTCGTGCGGTCTTTCATCAATCCGTCGAGCGCGTCCTGCACCGCCCGTTCGGACTCGGTGTCGAGCGCGCTGGTGGCCTCGTCGAGAATAAGAATCGGCGCATTTCGCAAAACAGCGCGGGCGATGGCGAGGCGCTGGCGCTGGCCGCCGGAAAACATCACGCCTTTTTCGCCGATCATGGTGTCGTAACCTTTCGGGCTTTCCATGATGAAATCGTGCGCGTTGGCGTGCCGGGCGGCGGCGATGATTTCCTCCTTGGTTGCGCCGGGCCGGCCAAGTTCAATGTTCCGGCTGACGGTGTCGTTGAAGAGGATGATTTCCTGGGTGACGACGGCCATCTGGCTGCGCAGATCGCGCGTGGTCACTTCACGAATGTCCACGCCGCCGATGCGAATCGCGCCGCGCGTGGGGTCGTAAAAGCGGAGCAGCAAATTGGAAAGCGTCGTTTTGCCGGAACCGCTGGCGCCGACGAGCGCCACCATGCGGCCGGCGGGAACCGTTAGTTGAATGTCCTTCAACACTTCCTTGTCGCCGTAGGAGAAACTGACATGGTCGAAACAAACCGCCGCGCCCGCCGCGCGCAGGGGCACGGGTTGGGCCGGTTCGCGCACGGAGTTTTGCATGGACAGCAAATCGAAGACCCGCTGGCTGGCGGCGCGCGCCTGTTGAAGCTGGCTCTGAAGGCGGACGATATTTTTGATGGGGCGATACATGAGAAACACCCCAATCGCAAATTGGACGAATTTGACGGCGTGAGGACTTGTTTGAAACGCGAAGTAGATGAACAACAGGGCGACGCCGATGGAGGCAAAAAACTCAATCAACGGCCCGGGAATTTCCTCCGAGCGGACGACCCGCATGCGGTGGCTGATAAAGCGTTGGGAAACTTCCTTGAATTGTTGAACCGCTTTTTCTTCGAGGTTGTAGGCCTTGATGATGCGATTGCCGGTGAAGGATTCGTGCATCACCGTTGACAGTTCGGAGTAACTGTCTTGAATGACGGCGCTGGATTTGCGCACTTTGCGGCTGTAGATGATGATGGGAATGAGACAAACGGGAAAAATCAGCGCTATGGCCAGCATGAGTTTGGCGTCCAAAATCAACAGATAAATCACCATGCCTATCACCGTCACCGGATCCTTTACCACAACCGCCAGCGGCGCAGTGATGGTGTACTGCAACGCGCTGGTGTCCGAGTTGATGCGAGACATCAGATCGCCGGTGCGGGACTGGACAAAAAAGCCGACGGAAAGATTTTGGAGATGGGCGAACAACCGGGTGCGCAGGTCGGTGATGGCGCGGATGGCGACCCATTGCAGGCAATACACATTCAGGTAGCTGAACAGGCCGCGCAGAATAAACATGAACGGCACCAGCAGGATCACGAGAATTTTCACCACCGCAGCGGGTGAGGATTCAGAATGTGAAAACCGGGAAGCGATTGTATCCGCAATGGTTTGCAGCCGGGGCGACAGATTTTTCAGCACGGCCGAGGCGCTGTCCGCGCCCGCGCCGGTAAAGACCACCAGCCCCACCACCGGAATGACCAGCACCAGCAGCGGTTCGACCAAGCCGCTAAGGAATCCAAAGGCGATGCCCAAGGCCAGGCGCAGCCTGTATGGTTTGGACAGACCCAGTAATCGGTGGAAAAATTCAATCATGCCAACTGCCGGAGTTTGCCGAAAAACCGGGCCGTCTTACCAGACTTTTTACAGTCTTTGTATTTCAAGCCACTTGACCGGAACGATTCAATTCAACCACGGATAAATACAGATGGACGCGGATGAGAAAACATTTCAACGCAGAGGCGCGGAGAACGCAAAGGGACGCGGAGTCCGGTTAAAATTATTTATTTCTCCGCGTTTCTCCGCGCCCTCTACAGTGCCATGTCCCAACTTTGTTGAGTGCTGCGAAGATTTTTACGGCAAGTCTGTCGCGAAGCGTTTGGACTGCGGTGACTTTAGCGGCGCTGGGCCTCACACCATGCGAAAGCGGCGATGAATCGCGCGCAGTCCAAACGCTGGCGCGTGGTCTGGAATGGCCTGCGGACTTGGTGGCGCGCTCTGGTTTGGTTGCGGCCCGGCCGCGCCATGCCTCTGCGTTTGACTTGCAGGCCATAAATCCGTGTTTCTCCGCGTCCATCCGTGGTTAAACTTTTGTCACCGCGCAACCCATTTGGAAACTTTTCGGAACCATTCCGTTTTGCGCAAACGGCGATGGAGGCGGGCGAGCAGCGGCAACGGCCAGTTCTTGTGGATGTAGGAGGCGTGTTTGTAGGTGGCCCGGAGATGGCCATGGTTTTGCATCCACGAGTCAACCCGCTTCTCAAAGAGTTCGCCGCCATATCGCGGATAACGCGCGGAGGCGGGATGGGATTCGTTGTAGATGCGCTGGCGGAATTCTTTCGAGCGAACCAGGTAGCATTGATCGGAAAAACCGCCGGATGCGATATGGAAATCGTCGGTTTCCTCCACGGCGGTGCTCTTTGCCTCCCGGTGTTGTTCATCCCAATCGAGGTTGCAAACTTTGACGCGCGGGTCCTGCGACATCAAATGCACCGCCCGGGACACCCAATCACAAGTGCTGGCCGGGATGCAATCGCCGGCATAGTGCAAATGAAAGTCCGAGCGGCACAGGAAAAGGCCCACCAGTTCGGCGATGGAATAGGCATAGCCGATTCCCAGCGATTCCCGGCTGATCGCAAAGAAGTCGAGCGCTTCAGCCGCGTGTTCCTCCGCGATGATGTATTGGGTCAGCCACCCCTGCTGGATGGCGCGTTCCGCGTGTTGGGATACCACGGAATAGTTCTTTACGTTGTTGATCATCAGGATTTTTTCACTGAAGGGATAAGCATTCCGTTCCACCAACAGGCGCAATCGTTCGCCATCGAGGATGCGCTTCCAATCCTGTTCCCAACATTTGGTTTCGAGGGTCACCGTGGGTGTCATAAGAAAAGCGTAAATACTAACGGTTTGCCTCTCCGCTGATTTTAAGAGTCGTTGACGCCAGCTTGAAATCCACCTTGCCGTCCCAATAATCGCGAAGGAACCGCTTCATCTCATCGCGCAGCCAGTCGGCATCATACATGGCGTCCATTTTGCCGGCCTGCCCATAAACCTGGCCGCTATACCATTGGTGATACGCGATTGGGGAACCATTGAAAAAATAGACTTGCCCCAACCCATAGCCGGTGTGTTCCGAGTCCAAAGTCAGCACGCCATCCGATTGGTTGCGTCTGACCAACTCAGTCAAACCGTAGTAGCGCTCCAAGGGGTGCTTTCCCCACTCAGCGCGCCAGATGAACGGCTTGGCTGACCATGCGCGAACACGCGGCGCGTCCATCACCATCAGGCTGGCGTGGACAAATTCCGGCCGCGTGCGAAATGAATGTCCGGCCGCTTGCGGATAACGCCCGCAAAAGTTCGGATGGGTGGCGCGGAATTCATCGCGCGGACCGATGAGAATCTTTTCCGATTCAACCAGTCGAATGACCGGGTCCAGCGAGGCCAGCAACACACAATCCTGGTCGAGAAATATTCCAACGCGGCTTCGAATCCGGCGGAACATATAATTCAACAACCCGGTGTGCCGGTGTTTGCCCGCCAGCGGGTGCAGTTCGGCTCCGTATCGCGCGCACACCTCCCTGGCGGCGAGGAACTCGCGCCAAACGGAACTCGCATCCGCCACCATCACCCGCGCAGCGGGATGGAAACGGCGGATGGCGTGCAAGGTGGCGGCGAGAAACTCCGGCGAATTAAAATGGGCGATGCAGAAAGTGACGGAAGCTTCCGGCGCCGGGCGCAGGAATTGTTTACAGCGGAACAACGTGGTCGCACCCAGCCGCCGGCAGAAAGTGAAGCAAGCAATACGTTGGTGTGAAGTCACCATTTTCTTTGGATTTTGCGATGGACAATTCCCGCCCACGGCGAGTTTGGCCACAACGCGGCAAAACACCAGAGCAGCCATTTGAGACGGGTCGGACAACACAGCCAGGCGCGCAACGCCGCAGCCGGCACGGCCCCGGGGTGTATTTCAATAAGCGGGCGAGCCCTGGCTAATTCCAGGTTGCCCCGGGCAATTTGCAGGGAATATTCGTAGGCATGCCGCCGCGTTGCACGTTGTGGCCTTGCCAGCGCTTTCTCCAGCACACGGATGTTGGCTTCGCTCATCTGGACTTTGTTGCGGCTGATTTGGTCCGGCCAGTTCCGATAGCGAGCCAGTGGTTGCCGGACGCCTTTTACGAAAAGTCCGCGTTCGGCGATGCGCAACCACATGTCCCAATCCTCCGCCGGTGACAGTTCAACATCGAACCAGCCGGCCGCAGCCAGCGTTTCCCGCTTGAGCACCACGGTGGACGTGCCGAACAAGTTAAAGAAGATCAAGCGGCGGCCTGCGTCACCGTCAGGAAATTTGTCCGGGTCGCTGTAACGCCGTCCGAAATCATTCCGGCCGTCCCAGAGAAAATAGTTGGTGAAAAGCAGGTTGGCGCGCGGTTCCCGCTTGAGCAAATCGATCTGGGCGGCAAGTTTTCCCGGCAGCCAGACATCATCCGCATCGAGAAACGCGATGAGTTCGCCGCGGGCGGGCGAAATGGCCGTGTTGCGGGCCGCCGACGCGCCGCCATTGGACTGACGCAACACTTTGATCCGGCCATCCTCGTCCGCAAATTTTTGCGCCAGCGCATAGCTGCCATCGCTGGAACCGTCATCCACAACGATGACTTCGAAGTGTGCATAAGTCTGTTGTTGAACTGAAGTCAGGGCATCCGACAAGACGGCGGTCCCGTTGTAAACCGGAATTATAACCGAAACGAGCGGGGCGTCATTCATGGGTCGGATTGATTGCTGACAATAGCGCAAGGGAATGGCCATAACAAGCGTTCAGGCAATTGGCATGAAGCGCCAAATTCCAAAGCGGGAAATAATTTACCAGACCCAGACGGCACCGCGTTATTAATCGCCGGCGGCGGTTTTCGCAAGGGCGGTGCCACCCGTGGCGTCACTCCAACACATCAGCATATGCCAGCCGATGCCGGCAATGCGAACGGAGCGCAACAACAAACCCGCGGAAATTTGTTGGTGGCGACACGGCAGGGTGAACAAAGCCGCCAGCAGGCAAATCGCCATGTGAAACGGCGTGATGACCAGCCGTCCCAGCCGATAGATGATCCGCGAAGGATTCCGGTGAATTTTACACAATCGCATTGTGGCACTGGCACGACCCTGGTTGAACTGGCTTCGCAAGCGCCAACCCAATCGCATGCGTTCAGCCGCGATATTATGTCTGACGTTTCCTTCAGCAAGCCACCAGACTTCGTGGCCGGCCTTTTCCAAACGCAGATTCAAGTCAATTTCTTCATTCGCTCCGATGGACGCGCCTTTGTGTCCCAAATCCGTGTTGAATTTTCCGGCTTCGATGGCCGCCTGGCGCAGGTAGGCAATGTTGCAACCCCACGGGCCGGCGGAACCGGGAATTCGTTTGGACTCGGAACCCAGGTCAAATTTGACGATGGCATTCATCCATCCTGGCGGCGGGGCCTCATAATCCATTAAAACGCGGCCTCCGACCACAGCAATGCGCTTCGCCGGCGGCGCGGAAAAAAAACGCCGGTAGGCGTCCAACCAGCCGTCTTCCACCACGGCGTCGTCATCGAGGAAAATCACCCAGCGGCCATGAGCCCGGAGCAACGCCGCGTTGCGCGCAGCACTCAATCCCAATTCCTCTTCGCGCCAGACTTTTACCCGTGGATGGTTTGCGGCCAAACGCGTGGCGACCTCAGCCGTGTTATCCATTGAAGCGTTGTCCACAATCAGGAGTTCCGTTTCACCGGTCATTTGCGGCAGGACGCTGCCAACGGCCTTTTCCAGAAAAGACGCGCGATTACGCGTGCAAATGGCGACGGTGATCAACACCCCGGTGGGCAGGGGGGAGGTGGGAACCGGTTTATTGTCAGTCTCAGGGGCGTTCACCATTCTTCCTGATTTTTTGTTGCGAGCACCGACTTTTGACCTTGATGTCAGGTATAATGTGCCAGAAGTTAAAATTTCCCCCGGGATTGTCCAATGAAATATATCATCCCTGCGCTAAATGTTTTCACCTGCGCAAAATATTCGACTTGACGCGGGTTGGCCCCGGTTTTCTCATTGGGGTTGCAAGCTGGCAAATTTTACACTTGGGGCCGGCTGCCTCCTTGGATTTTTGCAAAATTTATGAGTGTTTCAGTTGAATACATGGGCAGGTTTGGAAACTGGATGTTCCAATACGCTTGCGCCCGGCGGTTTGCCCGGCATAACGGGTTGAGGCTGGAGACAAACTTTCCCGATTGCCCCATCCTGTCCACAACGGCGCATCCGGAAGGGCTTTCCATTGTTGGCCAGCCACAAGTCATCACCGACAATGATGCCAGCCTCTTTTCTAATTCATACCCGCCCGCCAGATATGTCCTGCGCGGGTGTTTCCAGCGGCCGGAATGGTATGCAGACCAGACAGAAATCAAAAATTTCTTTGTGCTCAAGGATGAGCATAAGATGGAGAAAAACCGTGCGGACATCGTCATCAACCTAAGGCTTGGGGACTACAAGCGCCTCCATTGTGTCATCCATCCGGAATGGTATTTGAACATACTCAAACAAGAATCATTCCGCAGACTGTATATCACTGGAGCCTATGACCGGTCCAACGCCTTCGATCGGAAGTATCTCGGTTTTTTCTCGCCGTATTCGCCCATTCTGGTTGCGCCCGATCCGGTCCAGAATTTTTATTTCCTGATGAGCTTTGACAAAATCGTCTGTTCCAACAGCACTTTCTGTTGGTGGGCGGCCTGGTTTGGCGAAGCGTCCAGGATATATATGTTTCAAAACTGGACTACAACGGCCTCCCTTACGCGACGCCTTCCAATCTTCGGCACGCCATTCAACTGCCCGGCACGCTGATGGCCGGGGCAACGACGACCCCGATCTCGTTTAGTGTGCTCAGGCTCTGGGACAGGCTCTGGAGCCCGGCGCAGCAAGCATAATTATACTTGCCGGTACCGTTGGAAAAGGTTGAGACTTCTTTCCCGATACCACCGCTGCCAATGAGAAAAATCCGCATAGATTTCTGCGACTGCTTTCCCAACTTCAGCAAGACCGACAATTATCTGTTCAAGCTGTTGGCGGAGCGGTTTGACGTGGAACTGTCCGGCGATCCGGATTTCCTGATTTACTCCCCTTACGGGCACGCGCATCGCCTGCATTCGTGTGTCAGAATTTTTTATTCGGGCGAGTCCGACCGGCCGGATTTCCGCGAGTGCGACTACTCCATTGCGTCCATCAAACTGGACGACCCGCGGCATTTGCAACTGCCCTTCTATGTTGCCTATGGCATGCCGGAGGAAATCATCAAGCAAAACGACGACCCGGCGAAAATCCTGGCGGCCAGGAAAAAATTCTGCAGCTTCATTATTGGCGGCTATAATCGGAGCAAGAATGGCAATCGCGTGGAATTTTTCCGCAAGCTGTTCCGATACAAACGAGTGGATAGCGGCGGGCGAATCTTTAACAACATCGGCGGCCCCATCCCCGGCGGAACACGCGAAAAAATCGAGTTCCTGCGCCAGTACAAATTCAACATCGCCTTTGAAAACCGCTCCCTGGCCGGGTATACCACGGAGAAAATTTTCGAGCCGATGGTGGCGCGATGCCTGCCAATTTACTGGGGCGATCCAACCATCAATGAACAGTTCAACCCGCGCAGCTTCCTGAACCGGGCCGACTTTCCCAGCGACGAGGCGCTCATTGGGAAAATCATCGAGCTGGACAACGACGACGCCAAGTATCTGGAATATCTGCGCCAGCCGTATTTTCACAACGACCGGCCCAATCAATTTTTCAACCGCCAGCGCGTGCTCGACTTTTTCGAAAAAATCTTCTCGCAAAGAATTACTCCGGTGGCCCAGGCCGGACGGAAAACCTTTCCCTTGGGGCGCATCTTCGGGCGTTGGAAACTGGTCAAACGGCACCATTGGCATTCCATGCAACCGCCGACCTGGTGACATCAACGGCACAAAATCGGATGTCACTTTCGGCCGGCCAATTAAATATACCATGTCTGCGCTGGGGGTGTTACCACAAGCCGCTAATTCTTGCCTTGCCGGAAAGCGTTTGATTCAATTATCAGCATTCCAAAAAAGAATGAAGATAAAATCAGAACAACCAATTTGCGGCTTCGGCTGCTGTTTCTCACGAAATGGGAAATTTCAACCGCAGGACAGCGTTGAAGGCACGCTCCCATCTGGACCAAAAAATATGTTGATCATTTTGGGCAAACTTGAAGGTGGAAGGGACTAAGAAGATGAATATCCTTGGAGTTCATTACGGGCATAACGCCACTGTCTGTCTCATGCAAAACGGCCGGTTAGTTTTCTGTCAAAGCGAGGAACGCTTCAATCGGATTAAGAACTGTGTCACATTCCCCTCATTGACGCTTGAATATATCTACCGAAATCTAGTTTCACCGGAAGAGATAGATCATGCGATTCTGTTTGAAAGCAAAGATGGAACGTATCGCGTATTGAAAAAAGGCGGGTTCAAGCCAATAGATGGCGGTTATTATCTGAATCCCGACAGCTTGCGCGGCAAATGGAATGAATCAATTTATCAGACCACTCTTGGCCGGGCATTCAAACAGAAGAAAGATGAACTCAGACATGAGGTTCGTGGATACCGTCGCAAAATGATGGCCTGGGCCAGCCAAGAGTTACGTTTGCCACCGGATAAGGTGCAGTGCGTAGATCATCATCTTGCCCATGCCCATAGCGCTGTGCCAAATATTCAGAATTGGGAACAGGCCCTGATTTTTACGCTTGATGCTTCCGGGGATGGCCACTGTGCGACCGTGAATTTATTTACCAACGGTGAGATGCAGGTATTGAACAGCACAAGTGACAAACACTCTCTCGGCTTTTACTACACCCAAACCACCTGTTTGCTCGGAATGAAAGGTTCAGAACATGAGTTCAAAGTAATGGGGTTGGCACCCTATGCGAAGTCCCAGTATTACCAAACCATTCTTGAAGCGTTGCGCCGAATGATCAGGATCAACGAAGGGGGAGACTGGGAAAGCAGCCACAGTTCAAAACCGCTTCTCAGAGAGCTTGACAAGATCTATCGGTTTCAACGTTTTGACAATGTCGCCGGGGCTATCCAGGAATTGACCGAGGAACTGACCTGTCAATGGGTGCAGTATTGGATTCGCAAAACCGGCTGCCGGAATATCGCCTTGGCCGGTGGTGTTTTCATGAACGTCAAGGCGTGCCAGCGCATTGCGGCAATGGATTCCATTGACAAGATATTCGTCGTACCTTCGGCAGGAGATGAAACAACCGCTGTTGGCGCTGCTGTTTGGGCACATTTAAAATATTCGCGATCCCAGCCATTGGAGCCAATTCGGGATCTGTACCTTGGAATTGAGTACGGAGACTCCGAAATAGAGTCTGCACTGAAAAACGCGGGCGTTTCATCGCGTTACGATGTCAGCCAACCCGGCAACATCAACCTCACGATTGCGAAACTGCTCGCAGAAAACAAGATCGTGGCACGATGTTCAGGACGGATGGAATTTGGTGCGCGTGCTCTCGGAAATCGCTCAATCCTTGCCAATCCAAGTGATTTTGCGAATCTGAACACCATTAACGAGGCAATCAAGTGTCGCGACTTCTGGATGCCTTTCACACCAAGCATCCTTGAGGAAGAAATGCCGCGTTATATCCAAAACCACAACCGCATCTTTGCACCCTATATGTGCATCACATTCGACAGCACTCAGGAAGCGCGCAGGGATTTAAAGGCGGCCCTGCACCCAAAAGATTTTACGGTTAGGCCACAGTGTGTAATTAAGGACTGGAACCCGGACTACCATGAGATTATCAGTGAGTTTAAAAAGCTGACCGGCATTGGTGGAGTGCTCAATACAAGTTTCAATCTTCATGGGGAGCCTAATGTCTGCTCACCGGCAGATGCAATCTACACGCTGGATAACTCGGGGCTCAATTATCTGGCTATGGGGAGATACCTTCTGAGTAAGCGTGCTTCGTTGTAACAAAAAACCGCGTCTGTCCTACAGGCTCTTGTCCGTTAAACTGGATGTCGAGCCTTTAGCGGTCCCGCATGCAAATGGCCACCATAATTATCCCCCCCCCCGGTAGGCATGGGCGAAGTGGAAGCCGGTTTATTATCGGTCTGGAGGCGTTCACTATTTTTTCCTGGGTTGTCCAATGAAATAAACCTGCGCCGGACCGGGGGTGCTTTCCGCGGCGGCGAGCATTTCCGCGACGTCCGCGCACCGGTGAGCCTGGGGCCGCCGGAATTTCGCCAGGCTGCACGCCAGTTTCGAGGCGTGGCGGCCAATTTGGAAATACCAGAATTCGAGCTCGTAATCCGGCGAAATCAATTCCAGCAACTCGCGGGTGGAATGTCCGAATGACACGAGCTGTTCCGGGTGGACTTCGACAAACAGCAGTGGCCGGTGGCGTTTGAGCAGCCCGCGGGCGCCTTGCAGGATTTGATATTCGTAACCTTCGCAGTCAATTTTCAGCACGGCGATCTTTTCAATGTCCGCCAAATTCTCGTCCAGTGTTGTCACCGGCACATTCACGATGCCGCCCGCCAGGGTTTTTTGGGCTTCGGCCGCCCAGCCGCCCGAAGACGGCGCGTCCGGGCGGTTTGACCCGGAGGCTTGGGCGGAGTTTCCAGCCACAATCGAACCGTTGAGGCCGGTGGAAAAGGCGACTTCACCGCGCTGGTTTCCGCAAGCCAGGTTGCGGGCGTCAACGCCGGACAATTCATTGCCGGCAATGTTCCATTGCAGCAGTTTGAAGAGGAAGGGCTGCGGTTCGTAGGCAATGATCGGCAGCGGCGACGTGGCGCGGAACAGCAGCGTGTAAAGCCCGAGGTTCGCCCCGACATCAATCAAGTGCCCGTTTGTACACCGCTGGCAGAGCGCTTTGAGCGGTTCAAACTCAATCGCCATGTCCTCGCCCAGCACCAGTTCCGAAGTGATGGATTTGATCCAGGCCGCCGGTTTCATCACGCGGTATTGGCCGAAAGGAATCGCCAGCAAGCCCTGGGATCCGTTCAAAAGCCGCAGCAGCGGATGGTATTTTCGCCCCAGCGGCAAAAAACAGTTCAACGTACAGACCAATTTCCCGCCGCGCACGGGGCGCATTTCATCGCGGGGAAAAATTTCATTTGGCGCGGACATCTCGGGAAACTTTGGCTGGGCGGATTCATTCTGTCAATCCGCCGCAGGAACGGGGCGCCTGCCGGCGTGTCGGTCGTGTACTGGTGCGAGGCTGTTCCGGGTGTGAACAGCTTCGACAAAGATGACCGCGGCTTGCATAACTCGGACAGCGAAAGCAATAATCAGGAACCCAATCACATGAGCGCAACCAGTTCCATCGGCGTCGTTATGCCCACGCTTAATTGCGGCTCCTTGCTGCCCGGTCATCTTGAGTCAATGCAGGAGTGGCTCGACTTCGTTTCGGAGATTGTCGTGGTGGACAGTCATTCCACCGACGGGACGATCGAATTGGTCCGCGGGCGTTTGAAGCATCCCGCGTTGCGCATCCTTTCGCATCCGCGCGGCCTCTACCAGTCGTGGAATTTCGGTTTAAGCCAGTTACGAACGAAGTATGCCTACATTTCGACGGTGGGCGATTCCATTACCCGCACCGGTTTGGAGCATCTTCACGTTGTTGCCGAAAGTCTCCACTGTGACATCGTAGCGTCCAAGCCGCATTTGATCGCCAACGACGGCACGCCCCGTTCCGATGGCGTCCGCTGGCTGATTGATGACATGCTTTCCACGCTGCAAATTACCCAGCCAACGTGCATCGAGGGGATGAAGCTGTTTGCGTTCATGGTGCTTAACGACCTCGGCGCCATTCTGGGCAGTTCCGCGAGCAATCTGTATCGGACCGATCTCCTCCAGCGCCGCCCGTTTCCGACGGACTTCGGAACCGTTGGCGACGGTGCGTGGGGCGCTGCGAACCTGTTAGATTGCCGCCTGGGTATGACGCCGGAAATCTTTTCCACCTTCCGCGATCATCCCAAGGCTTATTCCAAAGAGGAATACGCGGTGGCGGATGTTTATCGGAAGATGTTTCTGCTCGCCAGCGAAACGCTTCGACAACGTCTTGCCTCGGATGCCGCGTTGCGAAGTGAAGATGAACGGATCGGATGCAAGGATTTTACCGGCCTCATTGGCGAACTCGTCGAATGGCAGCACCGTCTTGAGACATCGAGACAGCATATAATTCCGTGGATTTTCAATCCCGCCGCCTGGCAGGCCCGGTCGGCGCGCAATCGTTTCCGTCGTTTGGTGAATGAACGGAAGCGGGCCATTGTCGAATCTCTCCTGTCAACCTCAACGGCTCCGGGCGTTCAAGCCGGCTGACGTTTTCAGCGGGGCGCGAGCGGCTTGGCCGCGCGGTGAGATTTTCTTTGCGACGGCGGCATGCGGAGCGTTAAGCTTTGTCGTCATTTAACTTTATCATGCCCGAACCAATCAGCCTTTACATCATCACCTACAACGAAGCGCAAAATCTTCGTGAAGTGCTCCCGACGGTTTTGTGGGCGGATGAAGTGGTGGTGGTGGATTCGTTCAGCACGGACGACACGGGGGCGGTCTGCGCGCAGTTCGGCGTGCGTCTGGTGAACATCAAATTCGAGGGCTTCGGCAAATTGCGCAACGATGCGCTCGCACTGCTCAAGCACAACTGGGTCGTGAGCATTGATTCGGATGAGCGCAGCACGCCGGAATTTGCCGACGAGGTCCGCCGCACGCTCGCCGCGCCGCAGCATGCCGCGTATTTTGTTCCGCGCCGGAACACTTTTCTGGGCCGGCCGGTCAATTTCGGCGGCATGTATCCCGACTACCGCCAGCCGCAGGTTTTCGACCGCCGGAAATTCAAATACCGCGAGGACGCTGTGCATGAAGGTTTTGAATGTTCCGGCAGCTCCGGTTATTTCAAAAATTTCATCTGGCAGCATCCGTGGCCGACGCTGGCGGTGATTTTTGCCAAGGGCGAACGCTATTCCACCCTCGTGGCGCAACGCCGGTTTGAACAGGGCCGGCGCGCCGGATTCGCCCAGCTGCTTTTCAATCCGCCCGCAGCGTTCGTGAAAAAATTCATCTTTGAGCAAGGCTTCCGCGACGGCACGTACGGCCTGGTGATTTCCCTGCAGCACGCCTGCTACACGTTTCAGAAATACGCCAAACTCTGGGAGCTTGGCCGGAAACGCCAATGAAGCCCGCCGTTTCAGTTTCGCTGGTCATCAGCACGTTCAACCAGCCGCGTGTGCTGGCAAAAGCGCTGGACAGTCTGCCGTTGCAAACGCGCCCGCCGGAGGAAATTTTGATTTCCGACGACGGCTCCGACGAACCCACGCGCGAACTTGTCAAAAAAATTTCCGAACGTTCGTCCGTGCCGGTCAAACACATCTGGCATCCGCACGACGGCTTCCGCAAAACCGTCATCCTGAACAAAACCGTACTCGCGGCCGGCGGCAATTATCTGATTTTCACCGATGGCGATTGCGTGCCGCATCCGAAATTTGTCGCCGATCACGCGGCCCTGGCCGAGGCGGGCTGCTGGGTGCAGGGCCGGCGTTGTTTTGTCCGCGAAGAATTTGTCACCGAATTTGAGCCGGGCCGGACTCCGGTGTGGCGCTGGATGCTCACCGGAAAAATCACCGGCGTGGTCAAGGGCTTTCGCTGGCCGGTTCCAGTCATTCGTCATGACACCAAACAGCGTGGCATCATCGGCTGCAACATGGCGTTCTGGCGCGAGGATATTCTGGCCGTAAACGGCTTCGACGAAGATTATACCGGCTGGGGCACGGGCGAGGATTCCGACATCGGCACCCGGCTTTATCATCTGGGCCGCCGGCGCAAATTGGTCCATGGCCGCGCCATCACGTTTCATCTGAACCATCTGCCCGTGTCGCGCGAACATCACGCCGCCAGCCTCGCGCGGCTCGCTGAAACCATCGCCAGCCGGAAAATCGCCTGCGTCAACGGCCTCAACCGGCATCGGCCGGCCGGTTGATGGTTCTTACCGAACCAGTTGGTAATGTTTTTTGTCAAACCGGATTCCCAGCCACTGTTCCAGTCGCAACATGAAACGATGCTTCTTTTCGCGGGAAGTGAGCCGGTGATTCGGGTCGGTTGGAAACAAGCCGCCGGCCGGCGGCAGCCAGCTTTGCACGATTTTCGGGTGCGTGCCGGTGAAAAGTTTCAGCGCGGCCGGGTCAATTTTTGAGTAATCCACCTTCGCCGCCGGCTGGTCGTCCCAGTATTTGTGAACGGCGGCGGATTTCAAATTCATCTGCGCCTCGCTCCGCACCCAGCCGTAATGATAAATCGTCGCACCTGCGCTTGCCGCGCGCGGGTAGCGCGATTTTTTGTGGCCGACAACGACGTTGAAAAAAAGCGCCTCGCTCGACCACGCCGGAATTGTGTTGCGGATGACGCGGACTTCGCTGCGATACCAGCCCGGGGACCAGACCAAAGTGTTGGCGTTGCCGTAAAAATGCAGGTAGTCAAAGGCCAGCGCCTCGACCCGCCCGTCGTCCAGATGTTTTTCCATCGCCGCGCGGATTGTGGGCAGATCATTTTCGTGAACCACCTCATCAGCTTCGAGATAAAACGCCCAGTCGCCGGTGCAGTTGAACAAGGCAATCGTCTTCTGCTGGCCATAGACAAATCCTTTGACGCTGTAATCCGGTTGTATCCGTTCGTTCCACTGCGTCGGGAGGATGCGGATTTTGGGATCGTCAATATCGCGCACCATTTTTTCCGTGTCGTCGTCGCACGGACCGAGCGCGATGACGAACTCATCCACGATCGGCAAAATGGAGCGGATGGATTCAACAAACGGATAGCCGAGCTTCTGCCCGTTGCGCAAAAAGGTAAAGCCGCTGACTTTCATGCGCCGATGCTAACCTGCATTGCGCGTCAGTCGCCAAACAATTTTTTCAACTGCTCGCGCGCGGCGGCTTCGCGCTGGCTGTCTCCGGCTTTCGGCGTCCAAACCCGGCGCACAAATTCAAAATACTCGCAGAAATTGCCCATGTGCTTTTCCAGCACCGGTTCAGCCCGCCGTTCGCGGCATTGCTGGGCCACGCGCGGGTCGTAATGCGCGCAGTTCAGGCAGACGCGCAGGTCGGCCCGGCATTTCAGGCAGCTTTCGCCGCGCCCCGGCTGGCCGGCGAGGGTCCATTCCTCGCCGCAGTTATGGCAGTGACGGGTCATGGAATTTGCGAGTGATGCACACCTGAATTTTAACCTCGTAAATCGTGAATCGTAAATCGTAAATTGACCGCAAATCATCCGGCATGAAAAGGGTTCTGGCGCAAATTTTCTGGCTGCTGCTCGCACTGGCCGGCGCGGCCGCGTATGCCACGCTGGCGTTTCGCCGGAGCGAGCCGATCAACTCCGCCCACATTCTCATCGCGGCGGTTTGCACCTACGCCATCGGCTATCGGTTTTATGCCAAATGGATCGCGGCGCGCGTGCTCGCGCTCAATGACCGCCGCGCCACGCCGTGCGAAGTCCACGATGACGGCAGGGATTTTGTCAAAACGAACAAATGGATCGTTTTCGGCCACCACTTCGCGGCCATTGCCGGGCCGGGCCCGCTCGTCGGGCCGGTGCTCGCCGCGCAATTCGGTTACCTGCCGGGGACGCTGTGGATTCTCATCGGGGCCGTGCTCGGCGGCGCGGTGCAAGACTTTGTCATCTTGTTTTGCTCGATGCGCCGGGACGGCAAATCGCTCGGCCAGATGGTCAAGGAGGAATTGAATTCGCCGGTCGGCTTCATCGCGGTGCTGGCGATTCTGGCCATTCTGGTGATCAT
>Ga0182021_10003847_pt1 | contig 17617 bp, 10 predicted proteins | sample 612E3MmetaG_FD_120493 | JGI IMG/M metagenome (GOLD analysis project Ga0182021, IMG submission 120493) | Permafrost microbial communities from Stordalen Mire, Sweden - 612E3M metaG (Illumina Assembly) | ecosystem: Environmental > Terrestrial > Soil > Wetlands > Permafrost | place: Sweden... | reverse complement strand
TACTTTTTTCAAAAGCCATCCCGAATCTATTCCAGCACCCTTGACTGCAGATTCATCATCCTTTCCTTTTGCAATATGTTTCCAATACAACACAATTAGAGGCGTCCCTTGCCAATAGTAATTGTCTCTGCCCATCAGGTCTCTCATTGAAAACCAGTTACCAGTATCATTTTGGTTATTGCACCAACAGTAAACAGCTCCTTGAAGAAAATCAAGGATTTTTGCCTCTTGCTCAGGAGTAATACCATGAACATCTCTAATTTCTGAATTAATAGTTAATGCCATATTTATAGTTTATCAATTAACTTGTTCAAAGATGATACATTAAAATTTGTGTCTGGGAGCTGCTGATCTATGGACCGGCCGGCTATGAAAATAATTAATTTTAAATTTCTATTCCTAAAAGCCTTATTTTAATATCGCTTATAACACCATCAAGATGTTCCCCCGTAATTTGAATTACATTATTCCCCAAAGATTTATGTTCTTTGCCTGCCACATCGCATAGAGCCTCTATTCCGAGTACGTTTTCTTCTTTATGCGCTTTTACTTTTCTAACCTCAATTATAGTTTTATTTTTTAAGTTATTGCTAGTGAGATTTTCCTCCGGAACCGGGTAAGATTTCGGTTTTATCCCCATAAGCTCATAGAAACGCTTTCTATAAGTTCCGTCTAATAAGCTCTTCAAAAAATCTGATTTTGCCATGGTTACTGTATTAATTTTATAATTGTCTCTCTATTTTCAATCTCCCTTTTCAGAGTTGCTTTCAGCCTGTTTAAATGGATCTCAGTCTGTTCTTTTTCGTCCATGCATTTTTTTAAACCTTCCTGCAACTTAGTTATTTTCTGTTTCATTTCCTTCTGATCCTGAGGGAAACGGTACAGGGCATAAGCAATAAGTTTATCAATTAACTTATTTAGAGATGAGAGATTGAGTTTTTTCAATCCTTCCGTGAATAGCTTTTCTGTCTCATTGTCATAACGATATGTGAATTTTTTTCTATCTTCCATTGCCGTCATAATTTAATATCGCGGATCTTCCGGATCTTCAGCTGCAGCTAATAAATGCCGTCAAAAAGTTCTCCTGGAGATCTTCCGAGTCAGCTTCTCGATGCGATATGTGCCGTCATAACGTACTGCCGTTAGCTGCTGATCCGAGACCGGCCGGCCAGGTCCTTAAGTAAAATTGCCGTCATTATATTATATTTCATTTGTCTGTTTATTTCTTCCTTTTTGTAAAACCGTTAACCTTTACTCCCTCTTTTCTAAGATACCGGTAAATGGTGGACCTGCTTATATTCTGTGTTTCCTCAATAAAGTCAATAGTTTCTTTTTGTTTATAAAGGGTAACAACTGCAGAGGCTTTTTTCTTGTTGTAAGATCCTTCCGGCCTTCCTCCATTTAATCCTCTGGCCTTGGCTGCTTCAAGTCCTTTTATCGTTCTCTCCCGGAGAACATTTACTTCCATCGCCTTCAGGATGGCAATAATTTGAAATATTGCCTCTCCCATCGGGCTTGATGTGTCAAATATTCCCTCGGATAGGCTTTTAAACGCTATTCCCTTTTCTTTAAAGTCATTTAAAAGGATTATCAGTTCTCTGGTGGTTCTCCCTAGACGGTCCACGCTAAAAGCTATTAAAGTGTCCCCGGGTCTAATTTGTTCCAGGAGTTTTAAAAGCTCTGGCCGGTTTGGAGATCTCCCTGAAACTTTCTCCTGGAAGATCCTTTCACAACCGGCTTTTTTGAGCGCATCAGTCTGTAAATTCAGATTTTGTTCCTTGGTGGAAACTCTTGCGTAGCCAAAAATCATAAAAGTTCTATTATGTTCAAAAACAAAGATAAATAGAACTTTGATTAATAGAAAGCGTTAATCGAACTTTAATGTTCTATTTTTTTATGATTTTAGAAAGTTTCATCATACGGTCGTTTAATAAAACTTATGCGTTTAAAGTAAATCAATGATCTAACCAACCATTGTACAAATTAATGCTTCATGACTCATAACAGGGGTCATTGGTTCGAGTCCAGTACAACCCACAGATAAAGAAGCGCAAACAGTCAAATGATAAATTAATGCGATTTTTTGATTTGGTATATGTGACTATACTGAAACATTTATTCAATCTATAAACACTTGCTTTGACAGATAATATTTAATTGTTGATTTAAAATTATGAAATATAAATCTAAATCCTACTTTGGCAAAATAGGCTGCGAAAAATGTGCTTACTTTAATGGACCCATTGTTGCCTTTCTTAAAATTTCTACTGATCTCAGAGGACAATATTTACTAAAAAACAAATTACAATCATCTGTTCCTCCAATCGAGGCTCTATCCCTTGAGCCGTTCTCAATATTAATGGTTAGATAATCGCAGCGTTTTTTATAGAAAAACCTTGTAACAAAATATGGACTTTGTGATTCTATATCAAAATCCATATCTATATTTAACTCATACTGATCTGGATTATTATATAAGATACTGGCAGTATCTAAAATGGAATAGATAAGTCTCTGTTGAAAATTTTGGATCGTTAGATTAAAGAGAATCCTATTTTCAGACAGGAATTTTACTTCTAATTTTTGATTAATAGTGTCGTTACTAAATGAGTATGTACTATCAAATTTATTCTTTATTTCTTTATTTGAACAAAAGGTTAAAAGAAGGATTATAAAGCAAGTTATAGTTTTGATCATCTGTTTAATTAATTTAGTAGTGGAATCCATTATAAGAATTAACAAAAGGAATCTTATACGTATTTAGTGTATAGTTTGGTGTGTAACCAGTTGGATAAACATACGTGTTTATAGTGTTTGATGATACCGACCATAATGAAACGTTAGGTTGATTGCCGCCTAGCAATATTATCTTTCCATCAGCGTTATAACCTGCAACGAACGCAACGTGACCATTTTGAATCGCTACTGAACCAAAAGCAGGTTTGTTTTGAAGGTTTTGACCCCAATTACACCAAGATGCTGCAGTTGCATTTTGAGTACCTAATACATAGTTTGCAGCAAAACACCAATTCACAAAGGCAGAACACCAAGGCGCACTTCCAGTATCTCCTTTGAAGTTTGTTGAACCGAAATATTGAATTATTCTACCAGAATTTACATCCTTACTAAGTTCAGATTCACCTAATTCACCAAGTGCTGTAATCATCCATGGGGCCCCTGAGGGTATTATAATACCTGCATTAGAAGCTAATAAATCTCTACTACTAATAAAATTTTTGTACCGTGCAATTGAAAGAGTTAGGCTTCCACCAATTGTTGAAGACCATGTCCCGCTTGAAGTAATAAAAAGACAGCTACTAAAGAAAGCCTCATCATCACTCTGATAGTAATGTACCCCTGAATCTGAGGACCAATATCCTCCGAAGGTAGAATTAGAAATTGAATTTACTGCCTCATAAACATCCATTTGACTTCCAGAATCATAGTAACCACTACCCAAAGTACCATAATGATAGGCATGTCCACCAGAACCACCACCGCCACCAGCCATATTTCCAAAACTCATACTGCCATCGCAGAGCCAGTAGAAGTAGGCGTCAAAAGCAGCATCGCTTTCAGGATCCCTGGCTTTAGCCACCATACCTGAAGGGTCGGAGTACTTCAGCGGATTATTCAGGCAATATCCATACTTGTTATAATTTTGAGTAGATGTTGGATCTTGTATATAATTATCAGGACTTAAAAACATCGCGATAAGAGGGTCATAAAGTCTTCCATTCATATTAATCAAATTAAACCAGGGCAAATGTTCATGACCTGTATACCCTCTACCTGCCACAAATAATGCTGGTGCTGATCCTGGAGTATAATTTACCCAAGTAGAAGGATTTCTCATTCGACCCCATGCATCATAACTATATTCAGCAACAACAGCATTCGTTGAGCTATTTACCACATGAGTTATACTCCCTAAATTATCTCTGAGCAGATCATAATAAGTTGTTGTGTCACTTTGAGTAATTGCAACCACTGGTGCAGAATAAGCGTCCCCTCCAATAAAAGTATATTCTCTTGTTGTACTCCCATCAATCTCTTTAATATAACCACCATCAGAATACCAACGTGTTAGAATAGCACTTCCATTTTGCTTGACAAGCATCTGAACTCTTTCATTATCTGAATTATAGATAAAATCTGCTTCATAGTTTTTCTCAGTAATTGAGCTTACACTTCCAAGTGAAGTATAATTAATAGATTGAGCATCAGCGGTGTCCGCTTGTGTAAAGCCAATGGATGGATCAATGCTGCTTATTGAGTAGGGTTTATTATCATAATTGAATGTACCGGCATCGCTCTTAGTCAAGAAACTTCCTGTGCTGCTATCATAAGTTAATGTTGTAGTATCATTCTTTTGCATGCTTATTAGCCTGTCCAGATTATCATAATGAAACACTTCAATCAAAGCGGTATATTTATTATTTCGCCTTCGTTTCATATTCCCTGTTACAGGATCAAATTTACAAGAATCATTCTTAATTGTTCCTATAGAAGTAAAAGTCGGAAATCCATAATCGTCAAAATCATATGTCGCGTTAAGACTGTTTGCGAATTGTCCAGTTGTAATTTGCTGCCTGGCATTCATACTATTAATAGTCCATCTAGTGGCACCACTAGCTGAGACTGATGATAAATATCCATTTGAATAGGTATAAGATTCAGTTATTCCAGAAGGATGAGTAACTGAGGTAATTCTACCAATATTATTATCATAACTGTATGCAGTTCTTAATGTATCTGTACCTGAAATTGTATCAGTAACTGATTGGACTCTTCCTTTTGAGTCATAACGGAAAGTTTTACTAATGTTGCTGCTACCAAGGGCACGGGTATTTCTTAACTGTTTGTTAGAGTTATACCTATATTTTGTTGTCCCTTCACTAGTAACTTTCTGAGATATTCTACCATCATCAAGATATGAGATTGTCGTTGTTTTAGGACCAGGACTAACCTGAGATGTTAATTCACCAAAGCCATTATAGGAGTATTTGATTGTTCCAGCACTTGGATCAACAAGTTTTTTTTGATTGCCAGCTAAATCATAATACATACTAGTCACATTGCCGCCAGGAGCAGTAATTGTTCTGCTTTTCCCATCGGGATAATAAGTGTAGGTAATTGTTCCTCCATTATCAGTTGCCGAAGAAATAGTTCCATCAGAGGAGTATGTTTTATAATATGATTTGCCACTTGTTGTTTCAGTAACTATATTATTGTTATATTCCAGGCTTGTATTCCTTCCAGAGGGCCTTGTTATACTTGTTTTCCTTCCATAATCATCATATTCAAGAGTATTTAATAAAGGAGATCCTCCAGAATAGTAAGGTTCTGATATACTTTCTACCTGTCCCTTGGTATTATAAACGGTTGCAGTATAGATCATGGTCCCGTCAAATCCTTTTACATCTGATCTTATCTCCCTACCTAATTTATCATACCAGCTTTTTTTCTCAGAACCATTGTTTCCTATTATATCAATCGAATACCGTGCAGGTACAGGATCAGCAGTTGTGTCTTGCCAAGCATACGCTGTTGTTATCTGGCTACCGTCCGGAGATAGGACTGAATTTTGCCTACCTAACTCGTCATATCCATAAGTAGACGAGTTACCCAGATAATCTTGTTGGGTATATAACCTCCCATAACTATCGTAGGAATTTGTGGTTACGTGGGTTAATTGATCAGTTGCACTATGAATTCTTATGTTATCTGACTCGTATGTACAACTATTTGAGCGAGATACACTGCCAGCTGTTGCAGTTTGACTTTGCAATGTACCATTTGTATTATAGACATAAGATTTTGTAACCTCATTGTTGGTTCCAGAATACCATGTCTCGCTTGATATTTGATTGCTGGTTGTACCAAAAACTCTCGTTCCGGATCTCGTTATTGTAGTATCACCTGTAAATTGAATTGACGTAGCAGTTGGCCTACCCAATAACCATTGAGATGTAGATATCGTGTTATCATATGTATTTGAAGTCGATCGAGTCGGTCCATTTGAATACACTTTTGTAATTGAGGTAGGATTTCCGTAATTATCATACTGTGCACTTGACGATACTGAAAAGTCTGTGAGTTTATTAACCTGGTTTGAACTCTGAATATATGGGAAAATACGTTTATTTGTGGCATCCAAAACAGTATGTGACCATGAATTGGATACCCTTTCAATTGTATCAGTAGTTCCAACCAATCTTGAAAAAGATTTAAGTGATGTACTATAATAATAGGAAGAATTATAACCAAAAATATTGCCAGTTTCAATTCCTGATGTAACATCAGTAACAATTGTTTTAAAAAAGCCTAAAAATCCTTTGCCTTGCAAATGCATTTTTGGTCCCTCATAATAATAATTGTAGGTATTCTTTGATCCTATTCCATTATCAACCCGAACAGAACTTACCACAGACAAGGGTCCATGAAAGTCTATAACTGGATATATTGCTCCTGTACCTGGTTGATATATGTTTGAAGATGCCTGGGATAATTTTGTATAAACTAATTTGGTTAATGAGCCAAGTCCATTGGCTACTTTTTCCATAAGAATAGAAGATTTCCCACTATTTTTATAAAATCGATAGCCATACAAACCAGGAGGAACAGGGTCACTGCAGATGAATTCAGTACTCCCATCTCCATTAAAATCAGCACAATAATAATCATAGGAAAAATTCGGATGTGATGAAAAGCTTTCACTTCTTAAATCTGTACCATTATTTTTAGAAAAATAAAAGTTGGAATATGAATTAGTACCAATTGTATAATTAACCATAAGATCAGTAGCTCCATCTCCGTTAAAATCTCCAGAACGAATATAATCATCTTTCAGGTTGCTTTTTAATTGAGGAATTGAGTGTAATTCAAAGCTACTACCTGTAGAAAGATAAATTTGCCAATTAGCCATATCATAGGGTGATCCGGTACCTTTTCCCCCTCCATATACAAATATATCAGTCTTCCCATCAGCGTTAAAATCACCAAGTACATAATAACTTTTATTTGAAATTGTATTGGTTTTATATAAGAGATCCAATGAGCTTCCGTTTAAGGAATATATTTTTAAGCTATCATTTTCGAAGCTCCATAAATCGGATTTTCCATCACCATTAAAATCGCAACTTACTACATCACCTGGCAAAGTAGAATTGTTACCATTTGCTAAAGTATGTATCGATGATGTCAATTGACCTGTACCATCTACAAAAGACATTATTTCCCAACCTCCTGAAGAACTATTAATGAATATATCATTTATTCCATCCCCATTGTAGTCAGCTACATAGGCCGCTTTGACTCTTTGAAGTCTGCCTGAACGTTCATCATCTAACTCTCGTCGATCTGTCCGACTCATCTTGCCAGTGTACCCAGTATGTGAGTCATATGGATGTGATGTTAATAAAACGGGCTGTGATAAAGAAGTTCCATTACACATTATATAATTAAAGTTAGATGTTGAAGGACTCCCGTATTCATACAAAATGTCATCTTTCCCGTCACCATTGATGTCTAAAATTTTTAAATCTTTTAATTTGTCTTTATGGAGTGAAATATTACTTGTTATTGATGCAGAGTCCGGGAAATTGCCATTACCATCACCAAAAAATATACGAATACCAGTCCATGTTGCACCATTTACGGTATCTGGAAGGCAAAGAAAATCAGCTTTACCATCACCATTAAAGTCCCCAGTATATAAAAAAGATTTCATGGTAACATAGCGATTGCTAGTATTCCAGGTATTAAGATCAAATGAAATATTTTCAGGCATTTGATAGGATATAGCTGTAGAATTAAGTCTACTAGTGCCTGTTCCATACTCAATCACCTCATTTAAAATTGAATAAGAGTTATAATCAGTACCTTCATAAGATTGTTTAAACTCATAGGTTTTAATCTGAGTTGAATTGTATTTTATGATTATCTTATCAAGTAAGAGCCACTGCTCAATTTTGCCTCCTTTCAAGAATGAAAACATCTTGTCACTTCGTTGCTTATATGAGAATGTTATTGTATTCGGACCATAGGTAATTACCGAAGGATAAACACTATGATGATCTTGGATATAAGAAAAATCAATATGGTTGCCAAATAGATCACTTATCTTCGATACAAACCAATTCAATACCTGAGAATGACCACTTATCACCTGTTTTGAAGCTGTAATATTGCCATATTCATATGTGAGTCCAGATTTAGTCTCTGCTTTGAACCAAGCAGGTCCATTTGAATCTGTTCCTTCAGGGGTGACTCGTGTAAATATATCATTTTCTGTCTGGTACTGAGCATCTGAAGCACCATAAGTTGATGATGTATTTACCAATCTTTGCCCATCCAAATAGAACCTATCGTTAATATCCAGATTAACTCCACTTACCTCCCCATCATTATAAATTGTTTGTGGGCCCCTACCAATTGATGAGATTCCACCAAAATGCCAGCCAAATCCGGCAATACCTGAACCACCACTACTTGAATATGAGATAGAAAGTTCTGGACCTAGACCATTGACCCCTGGAGGCACTTCTATTGGAAGAGAATAAGATGCACCTCCCATAGGGTTTACATTGAAGCTTCCACTGGTTGCACCAACTAAATAAGATGTGTTTAGGGCACGAGTTTCTGGATCAGGAATATCATTTCCAGTCAAATAATTACTGTTAGCAAGGTTCAATACTATTTGTACCTTGTCTGAGTAAATTGTGCTACAATCAGATGTTACTCTACATTTATAATAATTATCAAATGTACCGGGCGCCTTGATAGTTAAACTCGATGTCTGATAACCTTGAGCAGGCAATCCAGTAAGATCTGTCCATGAATTTCCATCCGGAGATACTTGCCACTGATATTGTAGATTTGGACCAACTGCAATTAATCCGAATGAAGCATCACTTCCAAAATCTATATTTGAGTTCTCAGGTTGATACGTAATATAAGTTATGTCCTTAATATTCACTGTAGTATAAGCACATGAGGTAGTTACACAACCCCCTTCGGCACGTACCGAGTAAGTAGTTGTCACCATTGGATTAACAGTGATACTTGTTGTACCAGTCCCTTCATTTGTACTACCACAAGGTGTTCCTCCGGAATACCAATGCCAAACTCCATAGCCAGTTTCCAGGCTTCCTCCAGACAGAGTTAAAACAGAGCCCCCACCAGGATTCCCTCCTGGGCAAATACTTGGTGGATTTGCAGTTATTGATGAAGCGGGTGTTGAAGGTGTTCTGACTGTCAACATGGGACTTCCATTCATAGGTATTACGCAACCATCAGTATTTACTGCACTGACAGTATATGTACCAGCAACATTGTGGTTCCCAAATGAAAGCTGTCCCCCTTGGCCTGTCGGATCATGAACGGGTGGATTTAATGAGGAACCATTTAGATAGCAAGTATACCAAATAGCTGTATTTGTTGATGATCCATCAAGTGTTATTTCATTGGCATCTCCTGGACATATTGTTGTCCACTGACTATGCACTGTATATGGGTTTAGATAGCTGAAATGAATGTATGCTGGATTAGAAGTTGTAGTAAAACTACAGGACCCTGTTACAACACACCTGAACCCTCTTCCATCCATTCCTGTCGTATTTGAAATAGAATATGTTGTACCGGTTGCTCCTGATATATTACTCCAGATACTGCTGATTAAATTCTGCCATTGATATGAAATGGCTCCAGAAGCCGACACACTAAAGCTGGTTGATGCGCCGGCACAAATTGTTACATCTGTCGGATGCTGGGTAACAACTGGTGGAATAAGTACTGTGACTGTTATGCTTGCACATGCAGTAGTATTACATGTGCCTTCGGCTCTGACCCAATAAGTAGTGGTTGACTGAGGATTTACCGGGCAAGAATTTCCTGTAGTCACCAAGGTTCCCCCATTTTCTGTTCCACATGCTCCGGTGTACCATTTCCAACTGGCACCAGTACCTAATCCGCCACCCACTGTTGATAAAGTCGTGCCTGACCCATTTTGACAGATAGGGTTAACAGACGCAGATATACTGGATGGAGCAGTTGATTGTGTATTGTTATTAATAGTTGCACTTCCATCCATAGGGATTTCACAAGTTCCGGTTTTGCCAGTAAAAGTATAAGTACCTGGTGAAGAATTGCTCCACCATAATCCCTCTCCACTTATTGACGTCTTTGGAGGAGACACAAGAGACCCATTTCGATAGCATCTATATTCTACACCGGCAGTGGTTCCCTGTAATCCCACATTTATTCCAACACCTGGACATGTTGTACCGCCTCCGGAAGCCGTATAATGAGTTAAGTAACTTACTGTTACTCCATAGGAAGCAGTATTACTTGTACAGCCGTGTGCGTCAGTGCCTGACACCGAAACATTCCCTGAGGTTGAACCAAAAGTGACATCAATATAATATGTTGAACTACTACCTGACGCACCTGAAGGAATTGACCAGTTGTACGTTGTTAGTCCAGTATTACCAGCTGTATATCTGTATGTTGAGCCGGGACAGACAGGGGTTGTTCCTGTAATTGAAGATATTACCGGAGCTTGATTTACGGTTACTGTTATACTACTACAAGTCGAATTGCCACAGCCAGTTTCCCATCGCCCATAATAAGTAGTTGTTGTGGTTGGTGCAGCAATCGTTAAAGAAGCGCTACCAGTATATCCAACCTGTGTCCCACCACAACTCCCTGTAAACCATCTGGTATAAACTCCCGATCCTCCGTTTGCCGTAAGCGTAATGTTACCACCGGCGTTTGAGCAGAAATTATTTCTGTCAACAGATAGACTTGAGGGTGCAACAGGGTTACTTCCACAAGTCTGAGTAACATTCAGAGTATAGCTACCAATAGTTATAGTTCCGCTGCGTGTAGCCCCATACAATGCATCAACTGATACAATAACTCTTCCGGGGACAACCTGATAATGAATCCACGAATACGAAGTGTATATTGAATAAGTAGTGCAATTTGAGGGAGATGTATTTACAACTACTGATGGGGTTACCTGACCAGCACTTGGTCCGGTTGTCACAGATGTGGGAGATATTGAAGTAACTGAGCATGTCACTAATGGCTTCATCAGAGTCAGAGAGTCCTTTACACTCAAAGAATCAGTAATAATAACTTTCTGAGTTAGAGAGTCGCTGACAAATAAGGAATCACTACTAATTACTTTTTGAGCCAGAGAGTCTGGCAAAACCTCCTGGGCCATAGAATTACTAACGGAAACCGATACAATGAGTAGAATTAATGATATTCTTAGTTTTGAATAGAAGTTCATCATAGTATTTTTTTCAGGTTACAAATGGAGGGACAGTACTAGTTGTTATATGGAAGATTCTTGATAACTTTCCAATCAAAGGTCTTTTCATTTATCTTGACACGAAGTATATATATTCCGTCTATAAATCTGGTTATATCAATTTCAGTATGATTTTCAATATTCTTTTTCATCACAATTTCATTTCCTGACAAATCATAAAGTCTTAGCTCGCTAATAGAATTCAATGGCATATTTGAAATGTCAATCTTTATCAGTCCTTTATTAGGGTTTGGATAGACACGAGTTACGATTTCTCCTTCTGCCGGGCTAATTCTTTCCCTTGTAGAATCCGCAAGCGATTTTGCATCATCATTCTGGGAGCTTTCACCTGCGTTTAATCCTTTTGCCATGGCATTCTCCGTAGTTTTTAAATTTTTCGGATTAATGATAGGAAATTCAACAGACTTTGACTGGAGTTCCTGCACGGTGATTGTTCTGGTGTGTCTGTTGCCGTTATCATCGTAGGTGAATTCGACTTTCTGGCTAAGTAGAGTCACCATTTGAGACAAAGTCAAGATTATCAGTAGTATTCTTTTGAGATTCATTTTCATTTTTGTTAAAGGTTAGAGTGATATTATTTTTTGCTTATTTGCTTATGAGTATAAAAAATAAATTACATAAACTATTGATCATTACGGCAATGGCAATAGATACATCAGACTGAGTGATGAAATTGAGATCAATCATGATATTAAATTATTGACATGTATTTGCAGAACGATCACTTATACGTGAGTAGTCAAAGATTGTGACAAGGTTTATCGTTATTTTGATAACAGTACTTTAATTTATATTCATTCTAAATATAAATTAATGATCTATTGATATATAGTAAAAACCACTGAGAGATAATCTATAATACTATGATGACGCAATTAGTCAATATTATTGCAAGCGCTTACATAGTCAAGATCGAAACTAAGCATAGATAATTGTTGAATTCTTCTAGAAGTTTGCGCTTTAGCCAAAATTTATTAAATATTTATTTGCAGAAACCTGGGAGCAATAAGTATTTGTTTGGCAACGAAAATACGATAGCGGAGACGGAATGCAAACGCTTGCTTGCTTTTACAATTCATTGCATTAAGACTAGCCTTACAGCCAAATAGTTATCTATGGACTAAAAGTGGACAATCGACCAAAAACCTAAGGTGGTCATTATCATTATTGTTCACAATTTGACCAACTTAAGTAATGAAGGAAGTTAAAACATAGCCAATTAGTCTTTAAATTTGAATAATAGTTGGCTTTCTAAGAAAAACAGAGCAGGTTTTTTTTGATTTTATGGCTGAAATAAGTTTTTCAAGTTTTGGTAGTTTTTCAAATTTCTCGAAGTCTCTTTAAGTATTCTAATTTTTTCTTAATTAGTTGTTTGGAGCGTGGATAACGACTAAGCTTGTGTTTAATGGTTTCTAGTTTTAATTCCCAATAACGTTTTTCAGTTGTGTTCTCTTGTATTATCATCTTATAAAGTATTTATTTTTTTTGTAGTCGGGATCTCTTTAAATGTTTTCTCCCGGGTAGAAATAAATACTTAAAAAATATTTAAACGCCAGTACTGATTATTAGGCAGTTACAAAAAAAGACGTTTTTAAAATGTCATTTTTTGTCAGAATAAGTTCCTCAATAATTTATTTGTCAGTTTAAGTGGTTCAGGATAACATTCAACGTGTCTCTCCTGAAGTCTGCTGTTCCTTGCCTGAGCAACACCAATCTTAAAAGCAAGGTCCATCTGGCTGATTTTTGATCTGTTTTGGCAAAGGGGGGAAAAGCCATGGGATAATATCCTCTCTTTCCGATCCTTTAGCCATTTTTACTCCGGTACATAGCGATCAATATAACACTAATAATCAGTGTGTTTTATTTAGTATGAGTATAAATAAATGTTTTGTTTAAAAAAAGTCTGAAAAACTGTGTCACATTTATATATATCAAGACATGTATAGTACTGATCACTTTCGCTTAAACATTAATAAAACCATGCCAAAGGTTACTCTGGAATTAGTGGCTCAGTTTGATCCGGGATACTCACCAAAGTTAAATCTTATGAAAAGTGTTCGTCAAATATTTATAAATCTAGTTTATGCCATTTTAAAATTCTCTTTTATCCTTATTAAATAGTGCAATAAAATATTAATAATCAAAATGCTTTATTTAGAATGTCTATAAATTAACAGAAGTTTAAATAAATATTGTAAAACGAGGTAACAATAAGCATGTCATCCCAATTAAATCATTTCTGAAAGTTTAATATTTTAATTAATATTTTAAATGTTAGCCCTATTAACTGCAAATTCGATAACAAAAACTATCATCTCACATAATAGTGATAAAAGTTATTCTGTGTTTGAAAAATGCAGGTCTCCTGCAATAAAATAGGCACTGGAATCTGTTACAATAACTTTAGATATCAATCCAATCTAAAATTTATAAAAATGAAAATGCCCTTTTTTATCTTTCTATTATCATTATTTCTGTTTTGTTGTTGTTTTCAATGCAAAAAGGATGACAAACAAGTAAATCCAGTGAATATTGTGTTGTACAATCAACCTCTTGACACTATTCAACATTATATATTGGGAAAATGGAAATTTGTATATGGGAAGGGAGGTATCTGTGGCTCTTGCATTCATTATTGTAATAATTGCTATGTTGAATTTACATCAGATAATAAGTTTATTAGCAATACATATGCAATAACAAGTGACAGTACAATTATTCATTGGGTAAGAGATGTCGGAACCTATACCAATGCTGATTCCACATATCTCATGGCCATTAAAGATATACAAGGAGTCCCTTGGGTTTATGTTATAGAACAAATTTATAATGATACATTAATTTATCACGATAATTCTAGTGATGCCATATTTTATCATTTTATAAAATCAAAATAATCAAAACTTTAATTATTTCAATTATGAAATATATTGTAAAATTAGCTATTACATTTGTTTTGTTTTTGTATTGTATTAACTCGTACGCACAAGACAATGACACTTTGTTTATTCAAAGAAGTGAAAAAGGCAAAGTTCAATTTGCAAGGTTTAAAGTGAACGTCAACGCAAACAGAAAAATGCAAAATGATACAATATTTTTAAGATCAATTTTGCATAGCAATAAAGAAGACGAATTTAAAATTGCTAAAGAATTTACTGATGAGTTGGGCATAAAGCACAAAAGATTTCAACAATATTATAAAGGTTTGAAAGTAGAAAACGCCGAATATTTATTACATGGGAAAGATGATAACATTGAAGTAATTAATGGTGATTTTCAGCACATTAATATTGATGATGTAAAACCGACATTTAATGAACAACAAGCTTTAGAAAAAGCATTAGAATTTGTTGGTGCAAAGATGTATAAATGGGAAGATCCCAAAATGGAAAGGTTTGTGAAACAAAGTACAAATAATCCCATTGCAACATATTATCCTCATGGGGAACTGTTAATTTCTAAAGACCTTTTAACAGGCAGCAGTGTTTTTAAATTATCATGGAAATTTCAAATATCATCAATGTTGCCTAGCAATGAGCAATTAATATATGTTGACGCTAATAATGGGAATATAATTAATAATGTACCATTAATACTTGATGCAAATACATCATGTACAGCTCAAACATCATATAGTGGAACTCAATCGATAACCGGTGATACTTATTCAGGAGGAATCAGGTTACAAGAAACTAGAAATGGAGTACTTATACAAACTTTGAATTTGAATAGTACATATAATTATTCAAATGCAACAGATTTTTCAAATAGCAATACAAACTGGATTAGTGGAAGTTGGCCAAGTTTTACACAGGATCAATGGGCATTAGATGCACATTGGGGAACAGAAAAGGTTTTAGATTATTGGAGTTCTGTTTTTAATCGAAACAGTGTCGATGGGAATAGCTTAAGAATGCTTGGTTATGTACATGCTGGAACTAATTGGGAAAATGCTCAATGGGTAGCAGGGACTAACAACCACTTTATGCAGTACGGAGACGGATATACTATATTCAAACCACTTACTTCCTTAGATGTAGCTGCACATGAAACAGGTCATGGGATTAATGAATTTACAGCTAACCTTACTCCAGGTACCCAAGAATCAGGAGCTTTAAATGAAGGTTTAAGTGATATTTGGGGCGCTTCCATTGAGTATTGGGCCGCCCCAACTAAGCAAACTTGGAGGATCGGTGAAGAAATTGTTAAAGTTACAGGATATAATTGTATTAGGGATATACAAAATCCTAAAAGTACGACTGCATACGAAGGGCAACATCCTAATACTTATCATGGGACTTATTGGGACTATAATGGTGAACCTCATTGTAATTCCACAGTTTTAAGTCATTGGTTTTATTTATTGTCTCAAGGAGGTAGTGGTACTAATGATATAGGACATTCATATTCAGTTTTGGGAATTGGAATAGATCCTGCACAAAGAATAGCATATAAAACAGAAATAGCATACTTATTTTCATCTTCTACTTATACTGACGCAATGAATGCCTCTATTAGCGCAGCTACAGATTTATCAAATGGCAATGCAAATTCAATTAGAGTAAGTCAGGTTAAGAATGCATGGTATGCTGTTGGTCTTGGGACACAACCAACACAAATGAGTATCTCTGGTCCCTGGCTTCTTTGCTCTTCCGGTGCCTCATATACTATAATTAATCCCGTTGTAGGTGCATTAACCTGGCAAATGAGTTCTAATATTTCATATGTTTCAGGAACAAATCCGGCCATCTTCAGGGCAAATGGATACGGTTACGGTCCAGGTTGGATACAAGCATATTACGATGGATTACCAGGACCGATTATAAATGTTTGGTCCGGAACATATGAAAGTACACCTGTTACAGGACAATCAGGAGTTTGCCCTAATTCAATTTATAATTATACAGCTCAAATACCAGGAGCATATTCATCTGTATCCTGGACATATCCAAGCAATTGGATGAAGAACAACCAGTATCAAAATACTGTAACATTGCAAACTCCCATGTATAATCCGGCTTATGGAGCTGTAAGAGTATCAATAACGAATCAATGTGGTACCTCTGGATATTCAGGACTTACCGTTTACCCGGGTAGTTGTCCGCACTATTTTACGATCTATCCCAATCCGGCTTCAAATGATATAACTATTACGATGATCGATAATTCTACTTATTCTACAGCCACTGATACTATTATTACAAATGTGAATTCTAATATATCGACATCAGATGTTCCGATCAATTTTACTATCAGAATCTATAACAGCCAAAGTGCATTGATATCTTCAATAAAAAGAAGTGGTACGAGTTTTAGTGTACCATTAACAAATATGCGTGATGGTTCTTATATTATCGAAGTTAGTGATGGAAAAACCAGTTATACTCAAACTTTAATTGTAAAACATAACTAAAATCATTTTATCCCTTATCAAGGAGATGATCCTTGATAGGGGATAATAAATATTATGTGTAACGTATACTTTAAAGACATCCTGCATTTAAGCCCATGGTTAAAACCTTTTTACCAATATCCAGGATAATTTTTAACTGGTTATAAGAGGAAAAACATTGATTAAGAATTTTTCCAATACAAAAGTGGTGTTAGTCACTACCATTCCGGCACAAAAGCCCAAGCCGGAATGATTGATTATACATTTTTGCTCCCTGGCAAAAATGATCTTTGTAAAGCACATTTTCCCCCATCCCCGGTATCTACCGGAAAAACCAGTGGCCCTGATCATCTCTGGCCGGAGGCAACATCCCGAAAGGGAAAGCGCACCCGGAAGTAGCAATAGATTAAAAGAAGCCCCTGAGAATCGTTTTTCAGGGGCTTCTTTTAATGTCGTTTACCCGGCAGTCAGGCTAAAGTTTTTTGGACTGTGGCCATTTATCTTTTCGCTGCCGTACTTTTTTCGGATTTCATCTATATCCTTGGGTTTGCTGTTTAAGCATTTTTCTTCACTGGGGCGATAGTACCACATCACTTTTTTTGGGGCAAAGAATAACCCTGCTTTCTTTAGGGTTTCTCTATGCTTATAGGTGTTTCCGCTTACCCAAATCCAGCTGCCGATAAGCTCTATAAGAACCTGATCCAGGACAATAAGCTTGCTGATTACTTCAGGGTAAATGATGAAATCTTTCTCCTGCTCCTCATTATCAAAGGAGAAGCTCTTATCCTTAAGGATCTGTTGGTACTCGATGTTAATTTGCTGCATCGTCAGCGTGTCGCCTCCTTTATCGGGGTGATGCAGCATAGCTAGCTTCTTGTAGAGTT
>Ga0182021_10003846_pt1 | contig 17619 bp, 15 predicted proteins | sample 612E3MmetaG_FD_120493 | JGI IMG/M metagenome (GOLD analysis project Ga0182021, IMG submission 120493) | Permafrost microbial communities from Stordalen Mire, Sweden - 612E3M metaG (Illumina Assembly) | ecosystem: Environmental > Terrestrial > Soil > Wetlands > Permafrost | place: Sweden... | reverse complement strand
AATATAAGGTCGTATTGGATTGCGTCAATTCAGCAGGAGGAATTATTGTCCCTCGTTTGCTGGAAAAACTTGGGTGCGAAATTATCCCAATCCATTGTGAAATGACCGGTGTTTTTGGACATACACCGGAACCAATCCCTGAGAATCTTACTTCGCTCTGCGCAAAAGTACGCGAACAGCGCGCCGATATCGGTATTGCTGTCGATCCGGACGTCGATCGTCTTGTCCTTATCAACGAAAAAGGTGAGCCTTTTGGTGAAGAATATACGATTGCTTCCTGCACAAAATTTGTTCTGGGAAAAATTTCCGGTCAAAATCTGCAATCTCTAAAAGTTGTTGTCAATCTTTCCACAACTCGCGCGGTGGAAGACATTGCAAAGCAATATGGCGCTTCAACCCTTCGCACCCCCGTCGGTGAAATTAATGTAGCCAAGAAGATGAAGGAAGTCGGTGCAGTCATTGGCGGCGAAGGAAGCGGCGGCGTTATTCTTCCAAAAGTTCATCTTGGCCGTGATGCCATTGTCGGGATTGCTCTTGTTCTTCAGCATCTTACTGAGTTTAAAGGGACAATCTCAGAATTGAAAGCCGCCCTGCCGCAGTATTACATCACAAAAGGAAAGGTTGATCTCGGTACTTTGAATCCCGATGCAATTCTCAAACAACTGGCGGCTGCGCATTCTGTGACCGATACGATCAACACCGATGATGGATTGAAGATTGATTTTCCGGAATCATGGGTCCATCTGAGGAAATCAAACACCGAGCCGATCATCCGCATTATTGCAGAGGCACACACCAAAGCTGAAGCTGATGAACTCGTAAAGAAATTCACAGCGATGATTCTTGCTTGATAGTAAATTCGCCACATTAGCCTCGAACAGGTTAATGATTTTTTTAAATACTCTAAATAATATTTTTTATGATGAACGTACACGCACTTCTCAAGCTTTCTTCCGTGCCACGTATTGGCCCGCAAAAAATTCGCGCACTTGTCGCACACTTTAAAACTCCTGAAAATGTTTTTCGAGCATCAGCACGCGAATTAATTGCTGTTCCGGGAATCGAGAAAAAACTCGCTTCGAGCATCCTTCACCACACCGGTGGCGAAAAATTTGCCGACGACCAGCTGAAACGGCTGAATAAACTTGGCGGCAGGATCGTTACTGTATGGGACAAAGAGTATCCCGACCTGCTTCGCAAAATTTATGATCCGCCTGCTTTTCTTTTTGTGCTCGGGAAATTTAAAGAACTCGACTTGCGTTCCATCGCTCTCGTAGGCACACGCCATCCTACTTCTTACGGCCACTCAGTTGCAGAGAACATGACACATGATCTCGCCAAGCAATCCATCACGCTTGTCAGCGGATTGGCACGTGGAATTGATACGATTGTTCATTCGACAGCGTTAAAATGCGGAACGCGAACTATTGCGGTTATCGGTTCCGGTTTAGATGTTCCGTATCCTCCTGAGAACAAGAAACTTATGGACCATGTTGCCGAAAAAGGAGTTATCGTCTCAGAGTTTCCGATGGGAACAAAACCCGATGCATCGAACTTTCCGAGACGCAATCGTATCATCAGCGGCCTGGCGCTTGGTACTGTCATCATAGAATCTGCGGAAGACGGCGGTGCGCTGATTACCGCAACTACTGCACTCGATCAGGATCGCGAAGTGTTTGCCGTTCCCGGCAATATTACGGAGAAGCGAAGCGCCGGATCGAACAAACTCATCCGCGATGGCCGCGCAAAACTTATTACTTCTGTGGATGATATTTATGCAGAGCTTCGTCTTCAACTTCGCCTCACTCTCGAGGAACCAATGAAGGTACCCGCCATCGAGTTCACCCCGACTGAACGTACTATTCTTGATTTATTAAGTTCGGAGCCGATTCATATTGATACCCTTGCCGAGAAATCGGATTCTTCAACTTCTAACGTTCTGGTCACCCTCCTTTCATTAGAATTTAAAGGTGTCGTGCGCCAATTACCGGGAAAATTGTTTATCCGTTCATAATTCTCGCAGCTTTCCTATAAGTGAAATTTTCGCTATACTACAATTAGTTTTTATCAGGTTAAAAGATGATTGAGATTCAAAAAACTCTTGTGGAAGACGATATTCCGGAGATTAGATTTGCATGCAACACTGCCACATGCAAAGGTGCTTGTTGCACCTTAGCCGGCGGCCAAGGTGCTCCGTTGCTCGATGAAGAACTTGAACAGATCGAACATTCTTTCCCTCTTATCAAATCATATCTTCCGCAAGCGCATCTCGACACCATAGAACAGTTCGGACTTTTCGAAGGCGAGCCAAAAGCATACACCACTATGTGTTTTAACAATCGAGCTTGTGTTTTTGTACTATACGAAGAAGGAATTGCGCGATGTGCTTTTGAGAAAGCGTTTTTAGAGAATAAATTAAAATGGAGAAAACCTCTTTCTTGCCACCTCTTTCCCATTCGAATAGATCGAGGTATCATGCATCGATTACGATATGAGCGAATATCGGAATGCAACCCTGCATTATACCACGGCGATCAGAAAAATATATATTTAAGCAATTTCCTCAAGGAACCGCTCGTGCGTGCGTTTGGTTCTATTTGGTACGAAGAGTTCCAATTCAAGTGCGCATGGGAACGAAAAAAGACAAACGTATTATAAGAATTTATCACAAACGAAAAGATGATTAATCTTTCACAGCAACTTCGGCTTGGACTCAGACTTACTCCTCAACAGGTGCAGTATCTCAAGCTGCTCCAACTGCCGACACTTTCGCTCGAACAAAGGATAAAACTGGAACTTGAATTGAACCCTATGCTCGAGTTGAACGAAGAGCAGGACATATCACTTGAACAAGATGATCGTGTTGAAGAACCTGAGGAAAAAATTGAAGAGAGTCAAACCGAAGACGATTACACGATAGAAGATTACATCAACGATGATCTTGCTGGATTTAAAAGCCCTGAGGCATCCAAATCGAATGATGAAGATGATACATACGAAACGCCGATGTCTTCTACCATCCCGCTTTCCGAACGGCTCCTCAGCCAACTGAAGATGTCCATCATAGACGACGAAGAGATACTTCTTGCGGAAGAGATTCTCGGCAATATCGATGAAGACGGTTACCTGCGCCGCGAGTTGTCCCTTATTGTTCAAGACCTTAACCTCAGCTATGGGCTTACTCTTGCCATTGACAAGGCTGAACAGGTCCTTCAGAAAATCCTTCTTCTCGATCCGCCCGGCATCGCAGCAAGAAACCTCCAGGAGTGTCTTATCGCCCAACTTCGTGCGGGCAAATACGCACATTCCCTGAAGGAACTCGGCATTAAAATCCTGACAACTTTCTTCGAAGATTTCAAGCTTAAACGATTTGATAATCTCGAACAGAATCTTTCGATCAGCCGCGAAACCTTGAAAAAAGTCATCGAAATTATCCAGCACCTCAACCCGAAACCGGGTGAAGGCGAGTTTACGGCACAAGAGAATTATATTACACCGGATTTCATCGTAGAAAAGGACAACGGCGATTTCATCATTACCCTCAATGATCGCAACATTCCTGCGTTGCGTATCAACAGTGCTTACAAACAAATGGTGACTCCAAAAGGGAAAAAAGTTTCCGCAGAAACTAAGGATTTTGTAAAGAAAAAATTTGAGGCAGCAAAATGGTTCATCGCTTCCATTCACCAGCGGCGTGAGACTTTGATGAAAGTCATGAAAATCATCGTCGAGAAGCAGAAGCAGTGGTTTGAAGAAGGTGAATCATTGAAACCTATGATCTACAAGGATATTTCAGAAATAGTCGGTGTGGATATTTCTACCATTAGCCGTGTTGTCAATAGTAAATATGTGCAGACAGAATTCGGTGTTCATTCCCTGCGATTTTTCTTTACTTCCGGACTTGAATCCGATAGCGGTGAAGATATTTCCAATCAAGTTGTTAAACAGCGCGTCAAAGATATTATTGCTGCGGAACAGCCGCAGAATCCCCTGAATGACGATAAGATCGCTGAGATATTGAAACAGGAAGGAATACGTATCGCCCGGCGTACCGTTGCGAAATATCGAGAACAAATTGGCCTTCCCATTGCCCGGATGCGCAGGAAGGTTTGATGACGAGGAGATAACTTTCATGCAGGAAAAGAAGATAGAGGATAAACAGATACACGCAACGACAATTATTGGATTACGCCATAATGGCCATGTTGCGATCGGCGGCGATGGGCAGGTAACTCTTGGCGCTACGGTCATGAAACAAAAATCGAACAAGATTCGAAGGCTCTACAATGATTCCGTTCTTGTAGGATTTGCCGGTTCAGCAGCGGATGCTTTCAGTCTGCTGGAACGGTTTGAGGAAAAATTAGAACAATACCAAGGACAGCTTGCACGCGCGGCGGTCGAACTCGCCAAACTATGGCGAACAGATAAATATCTACGCCAACTTGAAGCATTGCTTGCCGTGCTCGATAAGGAACATGCACTCATCATCTCCGGAACCGGCGATGTCATTGAACCTGACGACGGCATCGTCGCGGTAGGTTCAGGCGGCAGCTATGCACTGGCAGCAGCGCGGATGCTTGCCAAACATACGAACATGGGCGCAAAAGAAATTGTACAGGAATCTCTCAATGCTGCTTCAGATATCTGCATCTATACAAATAAAAATTTCACTATCGAAGAATTGTAGGCAACGTGGCAAAAAAACCAATTTCTCTCCCGGCAAAGGAACTCACACCCCGTCAAATCGTCCATGAGTTGGATCGATATATTATCGGGCAGCACGCTGCAAAAAAAGCAGTTGCTATTGCTCTTCGCAATCGATGGCGCCGCCTTCAAGTAACCGGAACGCTTCGCGAAGACATCATGCCAAATAATATTATTCTCATCGGGCCTACCGGTGTCGGTAAAACAGAGATTGCACGACGATTAGCAAAACTTTCCAATGCACCTTTTTTAAAAGTTGAAGCATCGAAGTTTACTGAAGTCGGCTATGTCGGCCGCGATGTCGAATCGATTGTACGCGACCTGACCGAAATTGCCGTTAATATGGTGAAAGCGGAAAAAGCAGCAGAAGTAGAAAATAAAGCACGCGAATTGGCGGAAGAACGGCTTCTCGATATTCTTATCCCTTCCAACCGGCGTCCAAAACCGCCTGAATCTCCTGTATCATCTTCGGATACTTTGGAGGAACATGAAAACACGCGACAGAAATTTCGGGAGAAGCTTCGCTCAGGCGCGCTTGATGAACGGATCGTTGAACTTGAATTATCCTTTGCCCAAATGCCGTCGATGCAGGTGATGGGACCGTTCAGCATGGAAGAAATGGGTGTCAACCTGCAGGAAGTGTTTGGCAATATTCTTCCGAAAAAAGAGAAACGCCGTAAAGTAACAGTCACTGAAGCTCGCCGGCTTCTTATACAAGAAGAATCTCAGAAACTAATCGATATGGAGAAAGTGGTCAAAGAAGCATTGGAGCGAGTAGAAAATTCCGGTATCGTTTTTATCGATGAGATTGATAAAATTGCAAGTGCACGCGGGCATAGCTCCGGACCTGATGTCTCGCGCGAAGGTGTGCAGCGAGACTTACTTCCGATTGTGGAAGGTTCCAGCGTACTCACAAAGCACGGAATGGAGAAAACCGACCATGTACTCTTTATCGCATCAGGTGCTTTCCACATAGCAAAACCGTCGGATTTAATTCCGGAATTGCAGGGACGTTTCCCGATTCGAGTTGAATTGAAAAGCTTGACAGAAGATGACTTTGAAAAAATCCTTACTCTGCCGCAGAATGCGCTCATCAAACAATATGCTGCGCTATTAAAAACGGAAGGGATCGAAATTGAATTTAACGATAAAGCTGTGAGAGAAATTGCCAAGATTGCATACGAAGTGAACGACCAAGTTGAAAACATCGGCGCTCGCCGCCTTCACACCATCATCACAACACTCTTAGAAGAAATTCTCTTCAACGCTCCTGACGAGATTGCCGAATCCAATATTGTCATCACACAGAAGATTGTCCAAGATAAACTGAATTCGATCGTCAAGAATCGCGACCTTAGCAGGTACATCTTATAGAGTCCGGATGTTCTCCTTTTATACCCGGATCTTCATTCCTAAGGAGAACGAAACCATTCGGAAGCTTTTCGGGACAAAGAACATTCCGAAGTTTTCTGTGGCAATATCTAAGCTAAAGTAATGAGAGTTAAAACCTGTACCTAATGCCCAATGCACACCATCTCCGCCACCAACTGCCAATCCCGTTCGTATAGGAATAAATCGGATAACGCGATACTCAGCACCGAGAGAAAATCTTGGAATTGTTGTATTGCCGAGTGAATTATTGAGACCCTGAGTATAATCAAACGCAAGAAGCAATTTGCCGGGAATAAATTTGAAAAACTTAAACTGCTTTGCATCCATCTCTGCGCCCAGCCGCAAGGCAGTCGGTAAAGTCGTCTTAAACGATGTAAGTGCCTTTGTCGATCCTTTCACTGCATTTTTCAGTGTATCACCCATTGCACCGTATATGCCGCTCACATCCACAAGACCGCCTCCTGTGCTTTCAAATGCATTCTTGTCCCATCTGATGGATCCAATATCCGTCATGCTCAAAGCAACCCGCAAACCCGATCTGACCTCGCTCGATATTCCGATATCAAAACCGATCCCTTTGCCGGCAGGATCTGAGAATAGTATATCTTTGATCGACGAGTTAGAAGTATCACCAAAGAAATCTACACCTGCCCGGCGTGTGAGAAAATTGAAATTGCCTCTAAGTGCATATTGATCAGAGCCGGTCGGGTAATTGCCAAACGACGAGTTTTGTCGGTCCGTTGTAAAAATACCGCGCCCTCTCAAGAATTTAATACTTATCCCGGCATAAAGGTCTTTTACGAATCTTGGCTTGAATGATAGTTTATGGCCATAGGACAGAGTATATTCTCGATACCACCATGCTGATAAATCCGTTCCATCGAATTTATACTGTGAGCCCAAGGAATCTAATCCGAAAGCCGCCATCCTGAAGAAATCTTTTGACAATGCAACCGATGCACCTAAACGATCAATGACGGCAAATCCAATTCCTCCAATAACAGGATGTTGAAAAGTTAAACCAAACCACATCGTCTCTACCCGTGTGTTTGTTCTTGGAAGATCAGGCATCGGCGAAAGAATCGTATTTTTATCTTCCTCTGTAAGAGGCCGAGATATTCGTTTGCCGTCAGGGCCGGCCACACCGGTAAAATAGTCCATATAGGTACCATACGAAAATAATTCAGTATGCACCATCACTCCTATGGGAGCTAAGCTCAATGTAAATTTCCCTATATCCGGAATTGCGATATTTGCCGGATTGATCCCAATGGCATCCGTCCCAGTCGACGCAGCATTCATTGTCCTCCCCATTCCTACACCGCGAATATTTGAGAAATCACCGGCATAAACTAATTGCATCAATCCAAAAGAAAGCACAAGAGAGAAAACGATAAATTTCGATTTCACGTTATGTTCTCCCTTAAGGTTTATTGATTGTATAACGTGCATTGATAGATGCTTGAACTCGAATAGCATCTGTATTTCGAATTTTTACAATAGCGCCGTTATTCCCTGTTGCAATATTAATCCGGATAGCAAGAGAATCAGCTTGATTCACTTTATCTATTTGATCTCCCGTTAAATAGATTTTTACATTGGATACAACCGGGCTGTCGGTGAGACTATCAGCTCCCAGATGTGCAGAGGCAATCGGTCCAAGTGAATTGAATGAAATCAACGTATCGCGTTTGCCTGTCGATACATTGACACCAAGAAAACCTATGTCCGAAGACAAGACGAAAGGAATCCTGTTCGTAAACACAAAACTGATCATTGCATTTTTCACCGCGCGTGTAAATTCCTTCGGTATCTTTCCTTGAAGATCCTGGGTCTCGCTAATACGCCCATTCTTTATGCTCATCACACTTGAAATATTAAAATCGAATGAAGGATATACTTTACTTGTATCGTAGATACTATAATTCGTTGAGGAAGTAAAAACATCCATCGGACTAATCACGAGTTGCCCTCTCACATAGACTGAATCAGGCAAATCCGGAAAATGTAATCCAAAAAAGTTTATGAAGTTTTCATAATTCGCCGCACGAGACAGATCAAGAGGGGAATCACCTTGTGTAGGATCTATCCTGCGGGATGGAACCATCATTGATACTGATTGGTGATATTTCGAATTAACAGCAATCAATTGCAAATTAGTATAATCAAATGGAGTTCCTCCAGTGAACGCAAGGTGAGCAAGTATTTTTGTGTTTTTAAATGCTAAGACAGCCGATGCTTTATCTTTAATATTGCCGAGATCAAATTGCAATATTCCTCCGGAATTAATATCTCTATATTGAGGAGGGATTCTTCCTGTTATGGATCGAATTACTAAGCTATCTTGAGGTAGCAGCTTTACAGACACGACGTCATATTGGTCGACATGCTTTTTTAATCCTTGCGAATTTATGACCCTAATCCCTATTGAATAATGCAATCTTGTACCTATTGTCGTCCCGCTAGGCTCTGATATATACAACGTATCGACAGAAATAGAAGTAGAAAGGCTGTCTTTGCTTGCTAGTAATTGTGTCAGAGCAAGGCTCGTTTGACTTGTAGAGCTATAGAGTTCTTGTATCCGTACAACAGATTCTGTCTCAAGATCAATATCGCTCTTCACCAATACGAGGAATTTCCCACTCTGAAATCGTGCATCCTGTATTACTACAGAATCGTCAACAGTAAAGGAAGTCAGAGAATCCCTTGGAGTAATCTGCTGAGAAGGTATAACGGCATAGGCATTGTTCGCTACTAAAGATTGAAATTGAAAGGAGACCGCAATCGTATTTGATGAATCTATAGTCACAGGATTGCTGGAACCGGCTGTGTGGATTGATATAGGATCGGTTGTTAGAATACCTCGAAGGAACATACCCGTTAAATCCGCAGGGATTGTTATAGACTCACCTTGCCTAAGACTCCCATTGACAACAAAATTGGCTATAAGATTATTATCTACAGGAGAAGTCCAATTATTTCTTAATGTGATTCCATTCGGAAAATCAATAGGAACGGGTAAATTGTTTGTAATGGTTAATGAGAGTCTGCCTGAATAGACAGAAATATAATCGAACTGATTGGTATCATTGATTATTTCTGCCGGCAAAGTAAAATCATTTTCAGGAAGTGACGGCAAGTTTCCAGCGGAAATAGGTTTATATGATCTTACTGGAGCACTAAATCCCATAAGACCAAATTTTCCTAGTTCTACTTTCTCTTCTGTATATTCTGGCTGGATTGTTAATGTGTCGATCTGCCTGGGAGTTGTCGATTGCGTTGTAACATCCGACATCGTCCCATCGCTATTGACTTTTAAAGGTGTTTTTTTTATGAAATCCCCGGAGGTGTATATTTCATCTATAATTGGAGCACTCAACTGCACATCGGTAGAAGGGCCAACAGGTGACAATGGTGATTCCATGCAACTAACAAATATGATGGATAAGGAAAAAATAAAAACAGCAAGGGCTATTGTTTTTCCATAAGAGTGTTTTCGTTTCATATTTGCCCTTAACTTTTCATATTGTTTCTTAAAAGAAACCTGTAAGAATATACCGACCCCCTAAAGTATTGTCAAGGAATGCGAGTCTCATTTAGATCAAAGAGAGTGAAATTGTGCGTGTGCTCACAGAAAAGACGAAAGCTGGCTCACAAAACCCGTGCGCCAGCTTTTGGGGGAAAAATTAAAACCGAGTTTAGTGAAACTTTTCTTCTTTCGTCGGTGGCTGGAAGCCAAACATTGATCCAGCCGAAACATCTCCGACAAGCTTAATTTCTCCAAATTTTTTCTCAAACTTATCAATATTATCATGGAGAGCATTAAGCAGCATCTTCGTATGCTGCGGTGTCATCACAATGCGAGCATGAACCTTTGCCTTCGGAACTCCCGGGAGTACTCGTGTAAAATCCACAACAAACTCTGCCGGCGAATGCGTAATGATGGCAAGATTGGAGTAGATGCCTTCTGCTTCTTTTTCTCCAAGTTCAATATTTATTTGCTGCTGACCCGGTTGATCACTCATACGAATGTCCGTTTCTTCATTACTGCATGATTGAATTGTTCACTTGGCTGTTTTTCGTATTTTATCAGCTTCATCAAGTGCCTTCATTGCGTTCTCTGATTGACCAAGAAGTGCATAAATGGTGCCAAGTGTATTCCATACTTGTGCATCTTCTGGCTGCAATTGTGTACGCCAATCTTTTCCTGCTTTTGAAGCTGCTTCCTGTGCTTTCTTCATTTTTACCTCGGTCACTTTTATCCCCCAAGGGAGGGCTTCTTCAAATTTTTTCTTATAGCTCTTACTCTCGTCTCCTTTTTCTTGCTCTTCCTTTTTTATCTTGACCCCCCAATTATACTGTGTTACAAAGATATCATAAAATATATCGCTAAAATTAGGGTCAATCTTTATTGCTTCGTTGAATTCTCTTATTGCCCCATCGTAGTCATTGACCATTCTATAGAGCAGGCCGAGGATGTAATGATTCATCTTACTTCCAGGGTCATTATCGACTGCAAGTTTAAATGCGCTCGTTGCTTCCTGAATACGATTGGCTTCATAATATGCTTGCAGAAGTAAATTCAAGTTTTCATTATCTTTTGGATTTACTTTTTTGATTGCTTCAAATACGTCCACAGCGCTGTTAAACTGAACTATGGCTTCATAATATTTCGTTGAATCCATTTTCAATTCAATTTTCTTCTCAATCTTTTTCCCTACGACCTTCTCGCCTTCCATGGTAAGCGTCAATGCATATTGATTGTACTTCCAATCTTCTCTTTTAGAGTTTTCTTTATTCTTCTTTTGGCTGTCAGGAGCCCCTAACATTCGCATTACATCGCTCTTATAACTCCCTTTGTCAATTTCTATGAGGTTCTTTTGAATACGAAGCCCCTCCTTATTCTCTGATTGAAATTGCTCTTTTTTGGCTAAACCCTGCTGGATATAGTATCTTCCCACTCGTTTGTACGCGTCCACATCATGATCCAATTCCCATACTTTCTTCTGACTCACGATGGCATTCTCAATATCACCTTTTCCTTGATACGCCTGGGCAAGATAGAAATATGTTAAGGATGTATCCGGCCAGATCCCAGCCGATTTCTTATATTCTTCGATGGCTCTGTCAAAAAATTGCAGAGAGTCGGCACTGCCGCGTTTGACGAAAGAGACACCATCGTTGATATGCTGAGCCCAAGCTTTATAGCGGTAAGCTTTGATTTCGGTTGAATAATTCGGCGAAAGCTTTTCTGCTTCACGAAATGCTGCAGCCATGCCGTCATAATCGTTCAATTCCTCTCCCCGAATCCGGCCTAAGTGGAACCAGGCTTCATGATTTGACGGGTTTTTTTGGACCTCCTTCTCGTAGAGTTTCGCTGCTTCAACATAATTTTTTTGTTGTTCCTGCACCTTGGCGCCGGTGAATTCTGGAGATCCGCATTGGAATCCTTGAATAATGAATCCCGCTAAAAGCAGCGTGAAAACGAAATAGGTAAAGTTATTTTTCATGGACAGGTTCCTTCATTATGATCTTAGATGATTAAATACGCGCAAAAATATACCAAAAGGTGCTTGGAGAAGCAAGATGAAATTCAAGATGGAGTAACTGAATAATGAGATAGCTGAAAAGATCAGTCCGTAAACTATAATGATGCTTGGAATAGATACAAAAATGCCCAACCCATTAAGTTGGGCATTACGTAAAATATATTTGCCGTTCCATTCCTGCGATCACCGCGCCAAACCATCAGAGACAGTGTCTCTCCACACGTGCAATTCAATGGAATGATTCGGTGCTGCAGTCTGAAGAATCTGTTTTCGAAGACGAGGTTGAATGATAACACGCATTTGTTGTTGTTCGATTTCCTCTGTTGGAACATTAATCTCAACGCTGAAAAAATTATCGTTTCCAAAAGATTGAACCTGGTGCGGCCATGGTACATTTCTTGGTGCATACTGGAATTCCCTTGCTATCATCTTTTTCAATATTGCCTCACGGCGAAGCTCAAACGTAACTATGTTTTCCTCCATGTGTCGACGGAGGCTGTCGAAATTGATATGGAGTTGTGAATACATCATTGTGTCCGGTGTAATAATAACAAAACGATTACCCCGCGGAGATTGGGAAATATTCTCGAAGATACAATCTCCTTTTCTCGCCGGAACACTTTGCGCTGTAACAGTGTACGGCGCATCATTGGCTTCCAGCAAGCGCTCAAATTGGATTCTTTGATTCGGTTCTAAGCATGCAGCAATATTGGTCACCATCATTCTGTTTAAATTGGGCAAGTCCGGCGCTATAGCCATGGCATTATTCTCACCAATCAGGACCGAAGATTCTATGCGCCTGCCGGTTAATTCCAATAATGAATCGATTAAATGTTTTTGCTCGCTGGTTGGTTTCACTTCGGCAAGGAAGCGATTAAACGTCATAAGTTTTGCCTTGTTCTTCGAATCTTTCCCAACTTCTATACGATATCCTTTCTTTGATTGCTCATCTACGCGCAACTCCGTTTTCGATTTGTCATCAAGAGCAAGCGTGCCAAAAAGCGAAAACTGTAATGCCCGATCTTTGTCCACCTTTGAAAAGAGAGGCAAGAGCTGTCCTTGCAGTACATTCTTCTCATACACCTCCCGAACTGCCTGCGACTTTTCAGAGAAATATTTAACAAACTGCATTCGGTTTTGTATAACGAGTGTTCCGGCGGCGACAACCAGAGCAGTCGCCATTACGGTTATTACAGGAATAAATTTGCGCGGGAAGGGCAGAAAACTTTTTTCATCCTTCTTCTGCTCCTCAAGAGCAACTGCAAAGCGAGTCCAGAAGCCGATATCGGGTGTCAGTTTCTGTTTTGATGCCAGCAAGTCTTTTAATCGTCTCAACTCCTTCACTCGATGTTGAACTGATATGTCCAGTGTTAAGAAGGATTCCACCTTCTGAACTTCGATTTCTGAGAGCCTGCCATCGACATACTGCGAGAGCAAGTGATCTATTTGTTGTTCATTCATTTTTTTCATGTCTGCACCTCCTCCAATAACGGTTTCAATGCTTTTCGCAGCATCGACCGTGCTCGGGAGATTCTCGATTTTACGGTACCAAGTTCACATTGCATCACTTCAGCAATCTCTTCATACGAAAGCCCATCAATATCTTTCAACACCACAGCCGTCCTGAACTTCTCCGGTAGGGATTGTAATCCGAGATCAACTAACTCCTGTGTATCCCTGTCTTCCGGTGGGACGGAGAGACGCACATTCAATTCCTTTTTGATTCCTTCATCAAGTGTCTGGAATGAAAAAAACCGTCGTAGTTTTTTCTTTCTCAGTTCATCTCGACTTTTATTCACCGCGATTCTGTACAACCAAGTATAAAACGACGCTTCAAACCTGAAACGAGGCAGAGCCTGGTATGCTTTAATGAATACTTCCTGCGTAAGATCGTCTATAAAATCGCGATCATGAAAAATAGAAAAGAGCATATTTCGAATTCGTTCCTGATGACGCTCAACAAGGAAACGATACACATCATGGTCACCGCCCTGAAACGCAGTAATCAGTGCTTCATCGCTCATTTTTTTTAGAACCTCGATGGTTGGTTTTTGGAGGATCTGATCGTTTGTCATTGATCTCGCATCATTGGTTTTTGTGAATGAAGGTACAAAACTTCTTGCACGAACTCCAATTTGATACGGCTTATCCTTTAGAGACCATTTTACATCCAGCAGTGGTAGAGCCATGCTTACTCCTGATTCACTTGAATTCATGCTTCCTGCCCTGTGTATCAATTAAATATCTCAATCACCAATTTTATTGAATATAATAATTCGATTTATTAGACGGAGGATTGAACGCGATGGTTCCAACCGGAAAAATAAATGCGATTCTGATTATGGATAGGGCTTCTTGCGAAAGGGATAAAAATGGTTCAGGCGACGATTTTTTTGAGTGTTGATGCCTGGACACGCTTCTCGAATTCATCTCGGAAGTTATGGATCATGGATTGCACGGGCCAAGCGGCAGCATCACCTAAAGCACAAATAGTGTTGCCTTCGATATTGTTTGCCACGTCCAGCAGAAGGTCGATGTCTTCTTTCTTTGCTTCGTACTGCTGGAAACGTTTTAATATTTTGAACATCCAGTCCGTACCTTCGCGGCATGGTGTACATTGCCCGCAGGATTCGTGATAATAGAATTGTGCTATGCGTGCGATGACTTGAATGAGGTCGGTGTCTTCATCCATGACAATAATCCCTGCTGTTCCTACGGAAGAACCCGCGTTCTTCAGCGATTCCGAATCCATTCGAATGCCTTCGAGCTGATCACCGCGCAAAATCATCGTTGATGAACCACCGGGGATAACCGCTTTGATGCCTTTATTGCGGGGGACGCCACCTGCCCATTTATAAATAATTTCAAGCAGCGGTTCGCCTGTCGGCATCTCGAAGACACCCGGGTTGTTTATATGCCCGCTGACACCGACAAGAATCGGTCCTGGATGTTTTATTGTACCAATCTTTGAGTACCACTCCCAGCCATAATGAATGATGATGGGAATATTTGAAATCGTTTCGACATTGTTGATCGTCGTGGGACATCCCCATAAACCTTCTTGTGCCGGGAACGGCGGCCTCACTCGCGGATAACCTCGCTCACCTTCTATCGAATTCATCAACGATGATTCTTCACCGCAGATGTATGCACCGGCTCCTCGATGGATGCACACTCGAGTGGAAAATTCAGTTCCAAAAATTCTTTCGCCAATAAGTCCGTTTGCGTACGCGTCGTCGATCGCCTTCTGCAGCATCCTAATCCATTTGCCATATTCGCCGCGGATGTAAATATATGCTGCCGTTATATTCATTGCATAGCATGCAATGAGTGTCCCTTCGATGAGCAAATGCGGATTATATTCGAAGATCTGACGGTCTTTAAATGTGCCCGGTTCTGATTCATCCCCATTGACACACAAATATTTTGGTTTATCGGAATTTTTCGGCATAAATGACCACTTCAGCCCAGTGGGAAAACATGCACCACCGCGGCCGCGCAGATTTGACCTCTTCACCTCATCAATTACTTCCTCCGGTTTCATTTCCAACGCCTTCTTCAAAGCCTTGTAACCGCCACGAGCGAGATAGTGATCAATCTTGTAGAGATCACGATCATCTGGAATGATCACACGTTTCCATGTATTCAATTGTTCAGTATCGGCAGTATGGAAATTCATTTTATATTATCGATGAGTTTGTCAATTTTTTCGAGTGTAAGATTTTCGTAATACTCATCGCCGATAGCCAGCATTGGAGCGGTTCCGCACGAACCCATGCATTCGGCTTCCGAGAGTGTCCACTTTTTATCAGATGATGTTTCGCCAACTGTTATACCGAGACGTTGCTCGATGTATTCAAGAATTCTTCCGGAACCACGAAGCATACACGAAATATTCGTGCATACTTCAATATGATGCTTGCCAACCCGATATTTTTGCAGCATGGTATAAAATGATACAACGCCAAGAATATGACCAAATGGAATATGGAGCATTGCAGCTACATATTTCATGGAATCTTCGGAAATGTACCCCTCTTGTTCCTGCACCATCCAGAGCACCGGCAGTACCAACGCCTGCGACGATGGATACCGTTTCCTGAGCTCCTCAACCTTTTTCTGATTTTCTTCGTTCAGCATGTTTATGTGATAATAATTGATTACTTAATTTCACAATTCACAATTCGACATCTCTAATTTATTTATCTGCTTCTCCCATGACTGGATCTAAACTGCCGATTACCGCTACCACATCGGAAATCATTGCACCTTTGATCATCGTAGAGATTGATTGAAGATTCACAAAGGACGGTGAACGTATCTTCATCCTCCATGGTTGGCCTTCGCCGTTACTGTAGATATAAAAACCAAGCTCGCCTTTCGGCGCCTCGACAGCGTGATACACCTCTCCTTTCGGAGGTTCTACACCGAAATTGACAAGCATGAAATCATGAATGAGCTCTTCCATTTTTGTGTAGACCTGATGCTTGTCAGGCAACACTTTTTTTGGCTGAGCTGCTTTGACATCGCCTGCAGGCATATTATCCAACAACTGCCGAACAATCTTGATGCTTTCTTTTATCTCTGCCATCCGGACATAATAACGCGCCAAGCAATCACCGCCTTCATAGACAGGAATGTTGAAGTCAAGATTGCTATAGACCAAATATGGATTTGCTCTGCGAAGATCAAGTTCAACACCACAGGCACGGAGACACGGGCCGGTCAAACCAAGATCAATCGCTTGTTCTTTGGAAATAGGACCGACACCGTCAACACGCCCAAGAAAAATACGATTCGTATTGAGAAGCTTCTCACACTCGCGTATCTTTTCCGGAAGTTCATTGATGAACAAGCGAATGACACCGAGTGTTTCTGCAGCGACATCCTGCGCAAGTCCACCAATACGGGTGTAACTTGTAGTAAAACGAGCACCTGCAATCTTTTCAAAGATGTCATACAATTTTTCGCGCTCCCGGAAAGACCACATCCATACAGTAAGCGCGCCTACATCCATTGCGAGTGAACCGAGAAACATAAGGTGAGAAGAAATTCGTGCAAGTTCGGAAATAAGAGTACGAATGTATTGAGCCCGAAGAGGGGCTTCGATGCCAAGTAACTTTTCAACAGCAAGGACATACGCTGTATTGTTCGAAAGCGGCGAAAGATAATCAAGGCGGTCCGTATGCGGGATAAATTCATGAAAACTGCAATTTTCCGCCAGCTTCTCATATCCACGATGCAAATACCCGAGTTCCGGAACAGACGCAAGCACCGTTTCACCGTCAAGCTTGATGAGCAGCCTCAGTACCCCATGCGTTGCAGGATGCTGCGGACCCATATTTAAGACCATCTCGCTCTCAAGCGGATCGTTGAACGAAACGTTGGTGTGTTCGTTCTCAAGTGCTTCGAGAATCTTTGTTTTTCTGATTATGGTTTCCGGTTTTTGTTCCATGGTTCACTTCTTCGGCAAATCCAATGATCCGGGGATTCCCATCAATGGAAAATCTTTTCGCAGCGGATAATATTCAAATTCATCCGGCATATACATTCTGCGGAGATCAGGATGTCCATCAAAGATAATACCAAACATATCGTACGTCTCACGCTCGTGCCAATTGGCTGTTCCCCACACAACGGTTACGGTAGGCACATTGGGATGTTCTTCTTCTGTAAATGTTTTCAGCCGGATACGGTGTTTTGTTTTCAACGAATAGAGATTGTAGATAACACCGAATCGTTTTTCTGGGGTGTACATATCGATACCGCAGAGATCAGCAAGCAGATCGAATGCCAGTTCTTCATCCTCTTTCATAAATCGGCAGACTTCTACGATACGATCTTTGGGGACAACAATGGTTAACTCACCGCGAAATTCATTCACTTCTAAAATAGCATCAACATACTTTGCTTTGAGTTTCTCGAGAACTCTCTTGTTCATCACATCCATAAGAATTATTGTCCAGCGATTTTT
>Ga0182021_10003845_pt1 | contig 17622 bp, 8 predicted proteins | sample 612E3MmetaG_FD_120493 | JGI IMG/M metagenome (GOLD analysis project Ga0182021, IMG submission 120493) | Permafrost microbial communities from Stordalen Mire, Sweden - 612E3M metaG (Illumina Assembly) | ecosystem: Environmental > Terrestrial > Soil > Wetlands > Permafrost | place: Sweden... | reverse complement strand
GCGCGTGCTCACTCGCGTACGGTACGAGAGCGGAGCGTCGCGCGTCAGATCTGCGAGCAGAACGCCGAAGTCCGGGGCGTCGAAGACCAGATCGGCGGCCACGGGGCGGCCGGGATCCGCCTTCGCCGTGACGACGCCGGAGACCTGAACGGTCTGCGGAAGCGCCGGGTACTTCACCTTGCGCGGAATGTCGCCGGCCACATCGCCCTCGCGGAACGTGGCCAGCGCCTGGGCGCCCTCCGGGGGTTCGACGACCAAGGTCAAGCCGGCGAGCGTCGCCGAGGAGAACGCCGTGACCAGCGTCACCTTCTCGCCCTGGATTCCTTGCAGGCGAACCAGGCTGGAGACGCGACGCTCGTACGCGTCGACGAGGTAGATGAGCCAGCCTGCCAGGCTGGGCGCTCCGACTTCCGGCTCGACCGTGAACGCGAAGCTGTGCGTCGCGTCGGGGTTGTCCGTGAGGTGAAATCCGCGCGCGCCGTCGCCGATGACGCCGAACGGGATCAGGATCGGCGGGAACTGCTGGTACGGCGGGTCCGGCAGGATTTCGAGATCGTAGAGGCCCAGCCCGTCCGTCTGCAGCCCTGCAGGAACGCGCGCCTGGAAGCCCACACCGTTCCCGTTCGGATCCGTTCCGTTCGTCGGCGCCGGCTGGATGAACACGGGGCGTGTCTGCACCGATACGACGTCGGGCGCCGGAAGGCCGAAGGTGACGGCGTCGTAGCGCTGCTGACTCGCCGGATCGAGGTAGAGAGGATGAAACCGCGCGGTGACGGGCAGGCTCGTGAAGCCCGCGAGTGGGACGTTCGGACGCAAGCCGTTGGGCGGCGCGAGCTCCGATCCGAGGATCGAGTCCACGTCCACGTACCCGTCGAACGTGCCCAGCGGGGGCACGGGCACGCAGTCGATGAGACAGTTGGCCAGTGGCTTCGGCATGGTCGGAAGGAGGACCGTCCGGCCGGGACCGAAGACGTTCGTGCCGGGGATGGAAACGGCGAGGATGGGTACGAAGATGCTCTTGACGATGCACGTCCCCTCTTCGCAAACGGGCTTCACCTTGCTCGGGTAGACATCGGCGCACGTGGTGGAGCCGCCCGGGCACGCGTTGACGGGGGCCGTCTCTCCCGGCGGCAGCTCGATCGTGCCGCACGCGATGCATGCCACGAGCAGCCCGCCAAGGAGCCGCGGGCGCATCCGGCTCACGGGTCGCCCCCTTCGAAAGCCCCGTCTCCGCCGTCGTCGGCATCGGCGCCCGCGTCGGGGAGAGGAGGTCCGGCGTCGTAGGCCTGGCAAGCCACGCCTCTCGGACGGTACGACCAGTGCGCCTGATCACCACCTGGTGGATTCGGAGAGTATCCACCCGGCGCCCACGAGAGCGCGACGGTCACGAGAATGTCGTGGCACGTGGAGACGTCGAACGCGCCCTTCAGGCTGAAGTCGACCGTTCGCGTGGTGCTCGTCCCGGTCCGGGGAATGTCGACGATTCCTTCCTGGATGACGCTGACCGAATTCGGCGGGTCGAAGTCGAGGAAGACCTTGTAGAGCAGCACCTGGTTGGCATCGACCTCGACGGGGACGATGAAGCTCTGGAGATCCGTCGGATCGGTGATGTCGTGGAGCAACGTCGGAACGGCCCCGCCGTGGACGATCGCCGGCCTTTGCGGCGATGGAATCGGCAGCTCGGGAGGAGCGTCGGCGAGGATGCACGCCACCGGCGCGCCCACGAGGAGCACACCCCCGAGCGCGAGGCCGAGCCGAATCCGAGAGCGCTTCATAGGAGCCGATGCCGTCCGCTCGGAAATGTGGCACGTCCCGGGCCTTCCGGCATGGGTCGCCAGCGGGCGTCGGCGTATTCGGGGCTCACGGCCAGCCGGAGGAGGTCCGCGAGTGCAGGATACTCGGCACATCGGAGCGAGAGATCCGCGCTCGTCGCGAGCACACCCGCCGGCGCGTGCTCGTGGAGGACCGTTCGCGCGACGAAGGCGAAATCCCCGCAAAGGAAGAGCCCGGTGCGACGCGCGCTCTGCTTGGCACGGCTGACGGCGGCGTCCACGTCGTCGGGCGCGCGTGCGAGGAAGTCCTGGAGGCGCCGCTGCGTACGGGGCGGAACCGTGTGCCAGAACCCCTCCACCAGCTTCGTCGCTGCGGGGTCGGCGAGCTTCCCGTGCTCGGGCGGCCCGAAGGCGGCGAACATCGCTCGCCACAAGACGCGCACTTCGCCGTCGGGCAGCCCAAGCAGCAGCGCGCATTGCGGCATCGAGGCGCCGAGGGCGTACCCCAACGCGTACCGGACCGCGTTCGTGTCTTCGCGAAGATCCCCGTGGAGAAGCGCCGACAAGGTCGGGAGAAGCGCGACCGAGGGCGCGGGGGCCGACGCGCGGCCGCTCAGCCCCGCCAGCGAGTAGCGCCCACTGCCGGTGCTCGAGCCTTCCGGCCGTCGCGCATACAGCGGCACGTTCGGCGTTCCGATGAGGACGCTCGCCAGCTCGTAGAGGCGCGCGATGGTCGAGTGCGAGCCGGGCACCACGCGCTCGAGCCCCGTGATGGCGTAGGCCGACGGCTCGCGGGACAGCAGCGCGCCGGCCCCCTCCCACAGCGCCGACAACGCCTCACCCACGGGGTCGAGGGATGGGCGAAGAAGAATCGTGGATAGCCCAGTCTGGGCGACCTGCGACGCGAGCGGCGGCGGCACCAGCGGCTCCACGTTGGGCTCGAAGGCGCGGAGAACGTGGTCCACGGCGTGCGCGTAGGCGACGTTGCGATCGAGCTCTGCCGCGTCGCGGAGCGACTCGAGGAAGTGGCGCTCCCCAGGCCGCGCGTCGACTTGCTGACGGCGCACGCGGACCAGCTCGCCGATCCGCCCCTGCTCCGCGTAGCGCTGCGCGAGCAGCTCTCCGCTGTCCACGTCGCCATCGGCGAGCCCCTCGACGAGGAGGTTCTCCGCGGAGTCACCGTCGAGGCGCGCGAGGTGGGCGTGCGCCAGAGCCCTACGCGCCCGGACGCGCCCTTCCCTGGGAACGGCTTCCCGGACGCGGTGCGCCAGCACCTCGAGCGGGATGGCGTCCTCCACGGTCGACGGCGGATTCACCGTCGGCGGCGGCGCAGCGCTCGGCGTCGCCGTCGCCGCCGAGAGGACCTCGAGCTCGGCTCGCAGCTGGGCCAGCAGGATCGAGTCCGCGGGCGCAGCCTCGATGGCGCGACGGAAGTTGCGCTCGGCGTCCTCGCGGAGGTTGCGGTCGTCCTGCGCGGCAGCTGCGCCGAAGAGGAGTCGACCGAGCTGCGCGAGCGTACCCACGCGATCCTCGGTCCCTTCCTGGAGCAGCGCCTCGAGGCACGTGCGCGCGCGAAAGAGATTGCCCGACGAGGCGGCGATGCGCGCGGTCTGCCTCAAGGCGACCTCACGCGTCTCCGGATCGGCGGCCGCTCGCTCGAGCATCGACACCGCCAGCTCGGGCTGCTCGGCACGGGCAGCCGCCTCGGCGCCCTCGAGGGCCAGCGTCGACACCGAGCGAAGGCCGAGGAGGTCCCCCGTGAGCGACGTCTGGAAGTACGCGAGCGAATCGGCGAATCGGCCCTGCGACGCGAGCCGCGTCGCGACGGCAGAAGCCACCAGCGGATGCGCGCGAAGAGGTTCGGCAAGCGCCTCGAGGTGGCGCAGGCCCGCGCCGGCCTCCTCGGCGACGTCGAGAGCCTCCGCGTGGAGGAACGCGGCGAGGGCAGCATCGTCACCGCCGAGCTCGCCCTCGATTCGTGCGAGGTCGTCGAGCGTCCGCCGCGCTTCGGAGGGGCTCCCCACGCCGTGCACGCGATACTCGAGCGCCCTCGCGAAGAGCTGCGCGCCGGCTGCGTTCGGCGTCGCATCGGCAGCGCGCCGCGCGTAGCTCAGGGCGCGTTCGGGGTCGCCGGCGCGCGCCGCCGCCTGCGACGCCTCGACCCACCGGGAGGCGCGCCGGTCGGCCTCGTCGGTGGAAGCTTCGGCCAGCGCGGCAAACCAGTGGGCGAGCGAAGCATCGTCCCCGCGCTCGCGAGCCAGCGAGGCCAGGAGCACCAGCGCGGCCGGGTGGGCGGCGTCGTACCGGAGCGCGGTCTTCGCGAGCTCCTCGGCACGGTGCGACTCTCCCAGGGATTTCGCGGCGTGCGCGGCGCGCACCGCGAGGTCCGCGCGATTCGCTTCGTCGGCCGTCAGCGTCGCGAGGTGACTCCATACCGCGAGGGCGCCGGGAGAATCCCCCTGGCGCTCGAGCAGATCGCCGAGGTAGCGCAGCGCGCTTTCGTGGTTCGGCCACTCGGCCACCAGTTGCTTCAGCTCGGCGACCGCCTGGTCCAGCTGCCCGAGGCGCTGCTCGAGGATCGCGGCACGGCGGAGACGCACCACGCGCAGGGTCTCGCGATGCTCCGGCGAGCGCGCGAGGCGCGCGGCGCGACGCGACAAATGCTCGGCGTGCCGCGCATGATCCCCGCGGCGAACGATGAGGTCTTCGATGGCGTGGTCGGCCTCCTCGTCGTCGGGTGACAGCTCGTGGATGCGCGTCCACGTGGCCTCGACGGCAGCCAGATCGCCCAGCTCTTCCAGCGCTTGCGCCAGCCGTCGCAGCACCGCGCCCCGGGCGTCGCGCGGAACCCGCGTTTCGATCTCGCGCAGGGCCTGCGCGCGGATCGCCGCGGCGCCCGAGAGGCCAGCCACGCGCTCCAGGGCGCTCCAGCGCTCGAGCGGCCCCGAGTCCAGAATCGCAGCCTCGCGAAGCGCAGCGGTCGCGCCGGTAACGTCACCGCGACCCTCACGAAACTGCGCGACCTCGTTCCAGCGCTCCGCGCGTTCGACGGCGGACGAAGCCTCGTTTCGCGCCGCGGCGACCGAACGCGCCTCCACTTCTTCGCTCTTGCCGGCGCGCTCGAGGCCAGCGCGTACTCGCGCCTCGATGGGGGGGCGCGCATCGGGGGACGCCAGCGACAACGCGCGCTCCAGGGCGGCGATCTCGCCCTCGGGATGTCCGGCTCCTCGCTCGTCGTCCGCGAACGCGAGATACGCACCGACCCGGCGCTCGGCGGTGACGCGCGCGTTGAATCGGTCGAACGCAGGTCCCGCCTCCGCCGCGGTCGATGCCCGATCCGCCGCCCGCACGAGCTCGTCGTCGTCGCTCTCGCGCTCCGCGGCCAGCATGAGGAAACGGGCCGCCGCCGCCGAGACGCCCGCGGCGCTCGCCACGCCGCCCAGCAGCCGAAGCGCCGGAACGCCGACGTTGCTGAAGGGTTTGTCGATGAGCGCCACGCAGCGAACGATGGCCTCGTGCGCCCCCGCGCAAGCGCCCAGGAGCGGCGCGAACGGCAGGAGAGTGATGTACTCGTCGAGGTCCGCGTCGGTCCCGAGCGCGCGCTCGACCGCCACGAGAGCGCCCTCCGCGTCTTCGAAGAGGGTCAGCGCGAGCTCGGCGAAGGACAACGCCACCCTGGCGCCGTCGGGCCCGTCGAGCTTCTCGGTGAGCGCGCGGCTGGCGCGCGCGAACCGCATCTGCAGCCCCGCGCGTTCGTCGGGGGTTCGCTGCAAGAGCGCGCGCGCGGCGTCGCCGAGCAGCGCGAGCGTCGAACCCACGGGCTGCAGGAATGCGGCCTTCAACAGCACGTCGACGCGCTGTCGGCAGCCTTCCTCGTCGTTCGCGGCCACGGCGGCGGCGCGGAGCAGCCACGCCGCGCGGATCCCCGCCGACGGCGACGCGTCGGCGACCTCCTCGACGGTGCGCACGGCGAAGCTTCGGTCGCCGGTGCGATCCGCGAGCCGCGAGAGGAGCAGGAACGCTGCCCCCTCCGACGGCACCGCCGTGAAGGCCAGGGCCGCATGGCGCAGCGCCAGATCGCGCTCGCCGCGCAGGTCGAAGAAGCGGGCGCCGCGAAAATGTGCGGCCCGGCGTCCGAAGCGACCGCGAGCGCGCGCTCCGAGGGCGTCGTAGATGCGCGTCAGGTCGCGCAGCTTTCCCCCCTCGACGGCGCCGCGCTCGGCGATCTCGACGGCACCTGTGAGCATCGGATGTCGCTCGAGAGCCATCTCGGACAGCTCCAGCGCGCGCAGCGGCTCGCCGACGGCGAGCGCCGCGCGGGCCGCCTCCGCTGCGATTTGCCCCGAGCGCTCGAGGTTCCGCTCGGCTTCGATGAGCTGGCTCAACCGCTCGAGCGCGGGCCTCGCCCCAGCGAATCGCGCCAGATCGAGGCCGAGCTGGAGGTAGCCATCGCGCGGGGCGAGGCGCGCCGCCCGCAGCCACGCGTCCTCTGCGCCACGGTGATCACCGGCGAGATCCCAGCGCAGGGCGCCGAGCTCGCGAAGAACGCTCGACGCCGAGCGACGCACGTCCTCTCCGGGCGCCACGCCGCGATGCGCGCCGAAACGACGCGACGTGGGCATCTCCATGGCCAGCGCCGCCCGCGTCTCCCCGACGACCGCCCGCGCCTCCTTGAGCCAGAGCTCACCGTCGGGAGACAGCCCACGCGGATCGATGCCGACCAGCGAGCCCTCGACGGCCAGCGGGTCGGCGCCCAGACGAAGGGCGAGCGCCAGCGAGCGAACCGCGCTCTCCATCTCCCCGAGCGACGCGCGAAGGGACGCCAGCCGGAGGAGCATGGCGACGCGGTCCTCCGCAGCGCCGGTCGTGGCCGCGCGACGTTCGACGACCGCCGCCAGGAGCGTGCGATCGGCCGCGTGATCGGCGCAAGCCTCGAGGACGCCCGCCAGGACCGGCGAGCGCGAGCCCAGCACGTCGAGCGCACGGCGCGCCGCCACCGCGGCGCGCTGCGGATCGAGCGTCGAGAGCGTCTCGAGCGCCGGGCAGACCAGCTCGACGACCACCGACGCGGGCCACGGTTGCGGAAGAAGCCAGCCGATCGAGTCGGCGAGGCGCTGCGAGTCCTTCGCTGCAGCCGCGCGCGCGAGGAGCGCCGACGCCGCGTCGCGATCACCCGGGCGCAGGGCCACGAGCCGCTGGGTCCACGCGACGGCGTAGTCGAGCTCCCCGAGGCTCTCGAGCGACTCGGCCAGCGCCGCGCAGAGATCGCCGCGCGCGAAGCCCACCGACAGCGCCCGCTCGAGCGCAGAAGCCACCGTGCGTCCCTCGCCTCCCACCAGCGATTGGGCGAGCGCCACGACCGCGCGCGCCGAGCCGGGCTCGGCCTGACATGCGAACTCGGCGGCGCGGCGCGCCGACGCGAGATCGCCGAGCGCGCGATGATCGTCGGCGGCGACCGCCGCGAGCAGCGCACCGACGCCGGGCGCCGCGAAGCTTGCGAGACGCTCGAGCGCCCTCGCGCGCCCGCCGCGATCACCCGCGAGGGCCGCGTCACGCCAGGCGAGACCGACCGCACTGGGCGTGAGCGCCGGGTTGTCGAGGAGCGGACGCGTCGTGCGGGCCGCTTCCTCGAGATCGCCGCGCGCGCGGGCGGCGCTGGAGAGCGCGGCGCGCGCCTCGACCTCGTCCGGGGCCACGAGGTCCAGGCCCAGAATCCAGCGCGAAAGACCGAGCGTTCGCGCCTCGCGTTCCAGCTCGCGAGCGAGCGCAGAGCGCCAGGCGCGGGCCTCCACTCCTTCCAGCGGCCCACCCAGACGACCGAGCGCCCCGGCCGTCGCGGTGTCCTCCGGATCGTCGGCCAGGACGTGCTCGAGGGCCCACGCCTCGAGGCGGGGGTTCTTCAAGATTTCGTGCGCCAGAGCCGCGAGCTGGCGTGCGCACTGCGCGCGCCCCTCGCGAACCGGAGACGCGGTGCCTCGCACCAGGGCCTCGAGCAAGGGCAAACGGTCCGCGTGCGCCGCCTCGTGCGCGCGCAGGTTCGCGAGCGCCTCGACGTGTCCGGGGGCCTCCGCGAGGATGCGGACGTACTGGAGCGCAGCGCGGACGGGGCTCGCAAGGGGGCCGGAGAAGAGGCGCGCCAGCGACTCGAGCACGCGAGAGCGCTCGCCCACCGGCATTCGCTCGGCGCGCACCTCGAGGCGCGCTGCCAGCGGCTCGAGGAGACCGGCGCGAAGCAGGACATCGTCGAACGCCTCCCCGTGACGACCCGTGAAGTCGCGATCGAAGGAACCGTCGAGCGCGGCCCCGAGCGCGTCGAGCACGTCGTCGCGTCGCAGCGCTTCCGTCATGCGGCGCTGGAGGACACGCGTCCGCGCTTCGCTGGGCACGGCACGCGCGTGGGCGCGACGGACCTCGGCGGCCGACTGCGGGCGGCCGCGCTCCTCGAAGGCGAGGATGAGCGCGTCGGCGACCTCGTCGGACGTCCGATCGCACTCGAACGCGCGGAGCAGGTCCTCCAGCTCGGACCCGGGCGCCCCGGCCGTCTGACGCCGCGGTGCTGCCGCCAGGTAGGCGCGCGCCGCCCCTCGCCGATCGGCAGGCTCACCGCTCTGGGCCAGGAGCGCTCCCAGGAGCTCGAGGCCAATCGCGTCCTCGCCATCGGCGCGGGACGCTTCCTCGAAGGCAGCGACGGCGCCGCGTGCGTCGTCGGCGCGGGCGAGGAGCGTTCCGACGCGCACCATCAGCTCCGCGGCGATGGGGCCGCTGGCGCTCGCCACGGCCCGGCGAAGCACCAGCGCCGCGGTGCCCGGCTCGCCGAGGCTCTCGAGCCAGGTCGCGATGTCCTTGCGCAGCTCGGAATCCTCACGGAGCTCCACGGCCCGAAGGCCGAGCTCGATCGCGTCGTCCAGATCACGCTCGCGGAACGCGAGGTAGCGGGCGAGCGCCGAGGCCGCGGCGTGCTCGGCCAGAGGATCTTCCGCCGCCTGGGCGGCGCGCCACTCCGCGCGCAAGGACGCCTCTTCCGCGCGGACACCCTCGCGCCGGACGAGGTCATCCGCGTAGGCGATCTCGCTCTCCGGAGGCGCGTCGTCACGTGTCCATTCCGGCGGAGCGAGCGTCGCCTTGCTATGGACGTTCCCCTCCTCGTTCGAGGCCATGCGCCGTCAAGATAGCGCAGTTTCGCGATCCGAGCGGCCTATCGCACGAGAAGCGCGAAGGGCATCGCGCACACGGCGTGCTCGCCGTCCACGAGGGGCTCGAGCCCGCCGACGAACGTCATCACGCCCGGCAGCACCCGGTCCGCCAGCGTCGCCGCAGCGGAGACCGAGGCGGCTCCGACGGCGGAGGACGGCGTGATCGGTGCGCGGCTGTCGACCCCGCCCCCGCCGCCCAGCACCGTCGCAAGGCGCGGCGTTTCGACGTAGACCAGGACCGGAGCGTCCGCGGGCAGGTGCCCGCGGTCCTTCGCGCGGGCCACCGCCGCCGAGAGGCCGCCCAGAGTATCCACGAGCCCGCGGGCCTTCCCTTCGCGCCCGCTGAAGATGCGGCCCTCGGCCGACACGGCGATCTTGTCGACGGTCGTGTGGCGCCCTTCGGCCACGCGCGCGAGGAAGAGGTCGTAGACGCCCTTCATCGAGTCGTAGACGCGCTGGCGCGTCGGCTCGTCCCAAGCCACCAGCGGCGACTCGTAGGCGGCGCGGCTCTTGGCCGCCGGATCGCCGGTCTTCGCCGGGAAGGTCTCGGTGTGGACGCCGATGCGCTCGAGCGCGTCGCCGAAGCCCATCTTCCCTCCGACCACTCCGATCGAGCCGACGATGCTCACGTCGTCGGCGAAGATCTCGTCGGCGGTGGACGCCAGGTAGTAGCCGCCGCTGGCGGCCATCTCGCCCACGCTCACGATGAGCGGCTTCTTGGCGCGCAGCCGCATCAGATCGTGCCACAGCAGATCGCTCGCGAGCGCGCTGCCTCCGGGCGAATCGATGCGGAGCACGACGGCCTTCACCGAATCGTCTTCCTCGACGCGCTTCAGATCGCGAGCGAGCCCGCGCTCGGTGATGCCGTCGTCGCCGCCGAAGGCGCTCCCTCCGCCGGACGTGATCTGACCCACGGCGCGGATCACCATCACCTTCGGCGTGTTCGTGTCGTCCCCGGCGAAGATCTTGAGGAGCTCGTCGAGATCGGGTCCCTCGGGCCCGCTTCCCGAGCCGTAGGCGATGTCCTCGCGGACCGCGCCCACGAGCTTCTTCGCCGTCGCGCGCGCGTCGTCCTCGTAGCCGACCTCGTCGACGAGGCCGCGCTCCTTCGCCACCGGAGGTGCGAAGGGGCCATCTTCCGCGGCCAAGGCCACCGCTTCGCTTCCGCCGCGGCCGGCCTTGATCCCGTCGAGCCACACGGTGCGCAGATCGACGAGAACGCTCTCGAGCGAGGTCCGCGCCTCGTCGCTCGGTCCGTCGCGGGTGAGCGGCTCCTCCGCGCCCTTGAACTTGCCGACCTGGAGGATGTCGATCGAGAGGTGAAGCTCGTCGGCCAGCAGGCGCCGCAGGTACACGACCTGTGCAGCGATGCCGACGGTCTCGACCTCGCCCGCCGGCGAGATCCAGATCTTCGAGCACCCGCGTGCAGCCGCGAGGATGGTCGGATTGTTGAAGCCGTCTCCGTGACAGACGACGGGCATCTTCTCGCGCAGCCCAGCCAGCGCCGCCCCCAGCTCCTCGGCGCGCGCCAACCCGAAGCTGCCGCCGAAGCGCACGTAGGCGCCCTTGACGTCCTTGTCTTGCTTGGTCGCTTCGATGGCCTTCACCAGCGCGTCGAAGCTCCGGCGCTTCCCCGGGGGCTGACCGAACCAACCGACCGACTCCTTTTCGGGCAGGCCGCCGGTGAGATCGAACACAGCGAGCGAGGGGCCGGTGTGCGGGTCCGGCGGCGGCTTCGTGCCGGCGGCGCGCGGGCGCCCTTCGCACGCGAAGCAAGCCATCGCCACGAGACCGAGGAGCGCGAGCCGTCGCTTCATGGATTCCCTCTCACGGTGCGGGATCCGACGACGTCGGTGCAGGAGTGGCGCCACCGCCGCCCCCCCCCTCGGCTCGCTGCTTCACGTACGACGCGTACGCAGCTTCCGGGAAACGGTCTTCCACGTCCTTGTAGATCTTCACTGCGCCGGGCTTGTCGCCCGAATCCCAGAGCACGTCCGCCAGCCCGACCATCGCCGGCAGGTACGTCCCGTTCGCCGCCATGGCGCGGCGGTAGTAGGTCTGCGCGTTGGCCATGTCGTGCTGCGCGTGTGCGACCTGCCCGAGCCCTGCGAGCGCCTCGGAGTCGCTCGGGTTGAGCTCGAGCGCCTTGCCGTACAGCGTCTTGGCCTTGTCGAGGTCACCGTGCTGGCGTGCCGTGTCGGCTTGCTGCAGGAGCACGCGCGGATCGTTCGAGGCGCCGCCGCCAGTTCCCACCGCGGCCCCGGTGGGCAGGGCGTTGACGTTCATCACCGCCACGGGGCCCGCGTCGCCGGTCGGTGCCGGAGCGCGGTCGACGAACGCGCGGAGCGGCGCGAGCAGCGCATACGGTTTCGGAAGCGCCAGAAGCCGTTCGATTTCTCGCCGCGCGGCGCCCGGATCGCCGGAGCGTGCCAGCGCGTACACGAGCGCGCCCCGAGCGCGGCCGAGGTTGCGCTCGGCGTCGGCTGCATCACGAAGTCGCGAGAGGACCTGCGCCGTGGGCACGGTCGGCTCGGCCAGGTCGAGCGCGGCCAGGACGTACGCGCTCTCCGGCTGCGCCGCGATCGACGACGTCGGAAGCACGAGCGCGCGCGCGCCGGGGAGATCCCCGGTGATCCGCAGTGCGTCCATCTTCGCGCGCATCGCTGCAGGATCGTCCGGCGCCGACGCCAGCGACGCTTCCGCCGCGGCCTTCGCCTTCACGGCCAGGTCGTCGAGGTCCTTCTTCGCGAGCGCGAGCGGCTCGCCGCTGTCGGGGGGCAGCAGTCGCACCTTCAGCCAGGCCACGTCGGCGCGCGCGTTGGCGACGCGCGCGATGTCGAGCATCACGCGAGGATCCTTGTCGGCGAGCATGCTCGCCTTGTCGAAGTTCTCCTTCGCGCCGTCGAGATCACCGTCGGAGTACGCGCGCTCGCCGTCGTCGAGGAGCTTCTGCGCCTTCGGATCCAGGGGCGCGAGGGACGACGCTGCGGGCTTCGGCGTTCCGGGAAGGAGGTAGGGCTTCGCGACGAAGAAGCCGAGCACACAGACGCCCAGAAACAGCACGGCCGCGACGATCCAGCCTCCCATCGGCCTGCGCGGCGGAACCGCGAACTCGTCGGCGAGAGACGGCCGCGGATCGAGGTAGCTGTCCTGGGGCGGCCGCGAGGCCCGCGTCGCAGGCGGCGGGATCGGCGACGACATCTCGGGCATGTAAGACTGCGGGCGCGCGTCCACCTGGACCGCCGGCATCGTCGGCACCTCGGGCGGCGGCGCCATCTGCGGGGGCGGCGTCGGGATGGTCGGCTCGGGGGGCGGAACGGCAACGACGAAGGGCGGCGGCGGCGTCCGGGACGGCACGCCGGGCGCCTGCATGTGCGGAAGCGTGCCGGCGAGCGCAGCGCTTGCGGGGGACGCTGTTTTTGCAAACGGCGACACGCGTTCTTGCGCGGCGGCCGGCGGCGGCATCGCGGTGCCGTGCTCCATCGGCGGCCGAAGCGTGTCGATGCGACCGCGCTTCGGCGGCTCGAGCGGGTGCGACTCGTTGCCAGGCGGCGGCGGCGGACGGGACGACGACCGCTGTGTGCCTGCCTGAGGCTGGACCTCCGACGCCGCGGCCATGCTGGTCCGCTTGCCGTCGAAGAAGGGCTCGAGCTCGGCGATGCCGCCAAGAATGCGCGGCGGCCCCGAGCCGCGGGCCAGCGAGTCGCCGCGTGCGACTTGCTTGCCCAGAATGGCCTTCTGGAGCTCGCGCAGCGAGGTGAAGACGAGGGTCTTGCCGGAGACCGTCGTCACCACCCAGCGATCGGAGCCGGCCTCGACGACGGTACCCGCGCCACGGCGCACCTTGAACTGGTGCCCGCACTGGGTGCACTTGACGGTCGTGCCGCGCTCACTGACCAGCGCGTCGTCGAAGTCGTACTCGGTCTTGCAGCGCTCGCACTGGACGTACATCGACCCGCTCCACCACCTGGGACCCGTCTGGCTACGGGTCGGGACCTGTTCTCACACGCCGGCCTCCAAAGCACAACCTCTCGTGAGCTTTGGGGCTTTCCTGGACCCCCGCGTCCCACCTGCGGCCTCCCTCCCCTACCCCGACGCCCCTGGTACGTGAACGGATGGGACCCCCGGCTCCACCGGCTCCGTGAACGGCCGTCTACAGGGGGGGCCCAATTCCCGCAATTCGCAGGAAATCCCACAGTTGGGCCGGAGGCACGGGCATTGCTAGGCTATAGTCCATCGCGGAGCCCCTCTGGGCAACACCCCGCGGAGGTCGGAAAGGTCATGAAGCGAATCTTCTCGTTCTTCGTCGTTGGGTTGGGAATGGCGGCCTTCCTGGGTGGCTGTCCCATCTACTCCGGTGGTGGTGGCGGCAACCGCGTCTGCACGGCATCCGGTTGCTACGACTGCACGGGCAGCACGTACGATCCGTCGTCCTGCTCACCGTGGTCGTGCGGCAACCCGTCCGACTGCCCCAGCGGGTACGACTGCCAGAACAACCAGTGCGTCGGCACCACGACGCCCACCGCATGTACCTCGCCGGCCTCGTGCGCGCCGACCGAGAACTGCGGTTCGGATGGCACCTGCCACGCCGGCGACTGCTCGCAGACGGGCTGCGTGACCGGCTACAGCTGCAAGGTGGCCAACGGCGCCGCCTCGTGCGTGAAGAACGGCACCTCGACGCCGACCTGCAGCGACAGCGATTGCGCCACGAAGCTGGGCGCGGGCGCCAAGTGCCTCAGCGGAAGCTGCGTCGCTCCGGCAGACCAGTGCACCGACGGGACGCAGTGCGCGGCCAACTTCCAGTGCGTGCAGGGCGTCTGCACTCCGGGCTGCAGCAGCACCAAGCCCTGCGCCACGGGCTACTCCTGCGACCTGACCAAGGGCGTCTGCACCGGCAACCCCACCCCGTGCACCAACGGCGGCACCTGTGGCGGCGGCAACATCTGCGTCGACACGCACTGCGTCGCTCCGTGCGGCGTGAACAACACCTGCGGCACCGGCCTCATCTGCGTGGCCGGCGGGTGCATCCCCGACGAGAAACCGAAGTTCGTCTGCACCACCGAAGGCGTCCAGGACGTCTGCGCCGCTGGCAGCCTCTGCCTCCACCACAACTGCTACATCGCGTGCGACGGCACGGCGGGCTCCTGCAAGTCGGCCGACCAGTTCAACGTCTGCAAGCAGGTGACCACGGGGACGGGCACGTACCAGGTGTGCGGCTCGACCTCCAACCTGGGCAGCGACTGCGATCCCACCACGAACAAGCTCTGCTCGAACGCCCTCATCTGCATCGACGGCTTCTGCCGCTGAGACGAGCCTTCCGAGAAGAGAGAACGACGGGGCGAGCCGAGAGGCCCGCCCCGTTTTTCGTTCAACGGCGCGCCGTCACGCAGCCGACGTTCACCGACATCTCGAAGCCGCCCTCGCTCCAGTACTTGTCGACCGCATCGCGAACGTACTCGAGGGGCTTGGTGAGGTCGGCGAGGCCGAGGTTCACCCGGAACTCCGGCACCAGCATGAGGCGCGTGATGGGATCCTCCGCGAAGGCTCTTCCGCTCGGAAACGCGATGGACAGCGGCCGGAGGCTGACGTCCACGTACTCGAAGCCCGCCTCTTCCAGCTCCGCGGAGAGCGCCTCGACCGTCGGTCGCTTGGCCAGCGCACGATCGACGGCCAGCGCGAGCGCCGAGTCGTCGTTCTTGAGGGCGCACTCGCGCAGCAGATCGGCCACCTCGGCGAACGAGCCTCGAAGCGGAACTGCAATGAGGAGCTGCCCGCTCGGGGCGAGCAGACGCTTCATCTCCGTGAGCAGCTCCGTGCGCGACTCCGGATCGAAGAGCGGATGGATGGCCAGAGCGTGCGTGAAGGACGCGTCCGGAAGGGGCGACGGGAACGCATCGGCCAGCAGGTACTCGCCGCGCATGTCGCGCATCGTCGCGGCCTTCGCGCGCGCGAGCTCGAGCGCCGCGGGCGACGAGTCGATCCCGTAGATGTTCGCGCCCGGAAGCTTGAGCGCCAGCCCGCGATCGGGGTACCCGGTGCGAGACCCGAGGTGCACCACCTGTGCGCCCTCGCTCTCGAGGAGGAGCTCGAGGAGGAGCTCGCCGAAGTGCACGAGGTAGCGCGGCACCACGAATGTCTCGAAGACGGCGGCGTCGGAGGCCGTGAGCCGATAGGCGGAGAACGCGCTCGACGGGGTCCCCGCGACGTTGCTCACGAATGCCCTCCGCGGGCGGGTCCCCCTTCGCTCGCGCGACTTGCACTCTGCAACAAGTCGATGGCTTCCTTGGCGAGCTCACCCAGGGTCACCGTGGCTTCGTCGCCCTCGCCGTCTTCCATCGACACGACGCGCTTGTCCTTCACGAGCGGCATGAGGAGCGGAATGGCGTCGGGATCGGCCGTCTGCGCGAAGGCCTCGACGGCCGACGCGACCACGTCCGGCTCTTCGCTCTTGAGGAAGCGACCGAGCAGCTTGAGCACGCCCGGCTCGGGGATCTCGGCGAGGAGGTAGGGCAGCTCGACGAGGGCGGCCCCGTGCGGGGGAAGGCGTTCGAGGGCGCGCTCGACGCCGAGCGCGAGCTCCTTGAAGCGAGCGTAGCCGCGCTCCTCCAGGGCCTCGCCGGCCGCGAGCCGCGCCTCGGGCGCCTCGGCGCCGAGGACGTCGATGAGGAGGTCCACGGCGCGTGCGCCGTCGAGCTCCGCGAGCAGCTCGGCGATGCGGACGAGGCGAAGGCTGGCTTCGTCCTCGGGCTCTTTCTGCGCCGCCACGAGCGCCGTGGCCAGCACGTCGAGGACCTTCGCACCGTCGGCGCCGGCGAGGACACCGTGATGGGTACGCACGTGACGTTCGGCGTCGAAGAGTTGCTCGAGAGTCTGCGCGAGGTCCTGGGCCATGGGCGACTTGTAGCGACCCAACGCGCGCGGTGCAACGCGCGTGGAAGCTTCGGGCACCGATCCGGGTTACGCTTCGGTGGTGCAACGCGCGCTCGTCGGTGCGGCCGTCCTGGGCCTCGGCCTCGTGCTCTGGCCGACGAAGCACGGGCCGAGCTTCCGCGCGGCGGCGGCGCAAGCGGCGCCCGAGTCGAGCGACTCCACCCTCCCGGCGCCCTGCGAGGGCGGCCTCTTTCCCGATGGAAACGCGTGTGTTCGCCTCGCACCCGGGGACGACGAGGGCGATCCACAGGTGCTGGCCAACGGACACCACGACCGGTCCGGACAGTGGGTCGTCTACGAGCAGATCCCCCGTCGCCCGGAGCGCACGGCCGACTACGACGCGTACCAGTACCCGATCCCGCCCGGGCTCCCGGGGGACAAGAGCGTCATCAGCGGCTACGACCTCGACCGACCGGACAACACGCAGCGCCGCGGAAAGACCCTGCGCGCCGTCGGGCACGGCGCCGTCGATCTTCCGCAGGCCCGCGGAACCCGAATCTCCATGCTGCGCCTCGAGCACCAGGAAGGCGACGCGGAGGTCGTTTACGTCGGTCCGCTGTTCGGCACGACCGTGGTCACACGGCACGCGCTGCGAGAAGGTGGCCAGCTTCACGACTACCTCCTGCTGTTCGGTCACCTCGAGGGGCCCGCTCCCGGTCTCGAGAAGGGCAGAACGCTGCGTGACGGCGAGCTCGTTGGTTTCGTCGGTGACACGGGCTCGCCCGAGCTGGTGCACCTCCACCTCGAGGCGCGCCGTGTACGTGAAGGTGTGGACGCGTCGAAGGTCGCGCCGGGAGAGCTGCTCGCGGCCCACGTGTCGATCGTCTGCGATCCTCGAAACGTCCTCCCGCTGAAGGCGCGCTAAGACCTTGCGCGTCGAGCACAACCGAGGGACCATGTAGGCGCGCCGCGCCCCTTCCCGGGGCCATGGAATCCTCTTTGTCGCTCCCTTCCGCACGCCACGAGCCCGACGAAACTGCGCCCTCCCAGCGCCGCGTCCAGGGCATGGTCTGCCCGAAGTGCCATCGGCGCTTCGACGAGGGCAAGGGCGCGCCCTCGCACTGCCCCAGCGACGGGAGCTTCCTCGTCCGCGCACAGGATCTCGCCGACGCCTCGGGCGACACGATGCTCGGCCGGACGCTGGCCGAGCGATTCACCGTCGTGGCGAAGCTGGGCGCCGGCTCCATGGGCGCGGTGTACCGCGCGCGCCAGATCGCCGTGGGCCGCGAGGTCGCCATCAAGATCCTGCGCACCGATCGGGCCGTCGACGACGCGGCGAAGGCGCGCTTCCTCCGCGAAGCGCGCGCGAACAGCGCGCTCCAGTCGGCACACACCGTCACCGTCTTCGACTTCGGCCAGAGCGAGACGGGCGAGCTCTACCTGGCGATGGAGCTGCTGGAGGGCGAGAGCGTCGGCCAGCGGCTCCAGCGCGAGAAGCGTCTGGCACCGGAGGCGGCCATCGACGTCGCGAGGCAGGCGCTCCGATCGCTCGCCGAGGCGCACGCGAAGGGGATCGTGCATCGCGATCTCAAGCCGGACAATCTGTTCTTCGCCCGCCTCGTCAACGCCAGCGGCCAGTCGGACGAGATCGTCAAGGTCCTCGATTTCGGCATCGCCAAGATGCTCGGCGAGGGCGCCGGCCCGCTCAACGCGGTCGAAACTCAGGCGGGGACGGTCTTCGGAACGCCCCGCTACATGTCGCCGGAGCAGGCGCAGGCCAAGCCACT
>Ga0182021_10003844_pt1 | contig 17630 bp, 15 predicted proteins | sample 612E3MmetaG_FD_120493 | JGI IMG/M metagenome (GOLD analysis project Ga0182021, IMG submission 120493) | Permafrost microbial communities from Stordalen Mire, Sweden - 612E3M metaG (Illumina Assembly) | ecosystem: Environmental > Terrestrial > Soil > Wetlands > Permafrost | place: Sweden... | reverse complement strand
ACGGCCACAGCCGGACCGGCCAGAAACACAATCGCCATCCCTAAGACTGGCAGCTTCATTGCAACCTCCCGAATCGCGGCGCGAAACCAGTAGTTTCACACCTTAATCTAGACCAACGCTGATGGTAACAAACGAATGTAACCGAACCCGCGCCCGCGCGCAAGGGCTTGGCGGGAGGGCTGGTTTATTGTGGGATCCACACGAAAGGCTTCCACACGGACCGTTTTGAATAACTGCACCTGCCGCAGTCGAACACGGCATCATTGGCCGGTGCGAAAATACGACCCTCGATTCGGCTCGGCGTCACGCTGTTCAACTCAATGTTGTTTTCGATACTGCAGCGGTTGTTCCAGGGCCCAGTCCACCTACGATAGCTGCATGCGAAGGTGCTCCGGCGGACGCCGCTGTAGCCACCGTTTTGAGCTTTCTTGAGTTCGCAACTGTCGAATTCAACGTTGCGCTGTCTTTCAGTCGGCGCGGTTTCGACATAGATGAAATCCCCGTCAAACCGCAAAGTGTGGACGACGCCAAAGGTAAGGGACTTCCAAACGGTGGGAAAACCGGACGACTTGAAGACATCGGACCTTGGGGAGGCCAAATTCGCTCGCAGTTCGTCGAGGCTCATTGCCTTTTGAAGGTCTTCCAGCATTCCCCGCACATAATTGATTGGCACGGCGAAATTCAAACCTTCAGATCCCTGGAGTTTCCATCTGACAATTCCAATGGCTTGCGCTCGATCGTTAAGCAGCGGGCCGCCGCTATTGCCAGGATTTACGGAAGCATCCGTCTGAATGACCTTGAAACCGGTCCCTGCCGGATCGTCCCGTACCGCACTGACCACGCCCGTTGTGACCGTACCTTGCAGGCCACGTGGACTGCCGATCACTACGACCCGCTCCCCGCTTCGGACCTCAATGGAGTTGCCCAGTTCAACAATGGGCAGATCAAAACCAGCAATCTTGATGATCGCCAAGTCCTTCCTGTCGTCAAAAGCCAATACTGAAACGGTGTCGAAGATCTCCCCGCCGGCCAACTGGACACCGGCATTTTTCAGATCTCGGATGACGTGGAGATTTGTTGCGATCTTTCCATCCCGGCTCACGATCAGGCCGCTGCCGCTTATCGTTCCAGCACTGGATTCCCCTTTGATGAACACGACCGCCGGGGACACTTTCGCCACTATCGAGGGGCTATCGAGCGGCGATTGGGCGTTCGCTGCAACAACGGCAGTGCACAAAGCAACAATGGCACGCATTGGAAACCGCCTGCGTACAGGCTATCACCATGCACCCCTGGTGGGGCGGACCCCCAGGTCCGCGGCCGACCCCCTGGTCGGCCTGCTCTTTGGTGAGAAATCCGCCATCCTCACCGAACCATTCTGGTATGGCTCTCTACCGGCGCCGGCTTCCGCACGATTATGAGACTGACCAGCCCGTTTTCCTTACCTGGCGTCTACATGACAGCCTGCCCTCCCACCGGGATTTCCCGACGGCAGCCCTCAACTCCGGACAGGCATTTGCCGCCATGGATCGATTGCTGGACGAAACCTGCGTTGGGTCGTTCTACCTGCGCCAACCGGCCATCGCAGACATGATCGTAGAAGCCATCCAGTACAACGCCAAAATCCTCGGGCATTATGTCTTACACGCCTTCGCGGTCCTGCCAAACCACGTTCATCTGCTGGCCACTCCCGGCGTGGCATTACCGAAACTGACGAAATCGCTGAAAGGCATCACGGGTAAGCGGGCTAACGCGATGTTGGCAATGACGGGAAGCTCCTTTTGGCAGGAAGAGAGTTATGACCACCTTGTGCGGCATGAGCGGGAGTTCGAAAGAATCCGGAACTACATCGAGGAGAATCCAGTGCGGGCGGGGTTGGTGAGGGAAGCCAGTGAGTATCGGTGGTCGAGCGCGGGATGGGTGACCGGGGGGTCACCCGCCGACCAGGGGGTCCGCCCCACCACCGCCCAGCAGCCGTAGGTTGCAGGGACGATAATACTGTGATGAGAAGTGAATACGATTTTTCCCAGTTCCGCAAGAACCCCTACGCCAATCAGCTCAAGCGCCAAGTCACCATCCGCCTCGATACTACGGCGGTGGACTACTTCAAGGAAATGGCGGCCGAGTTGGGGATGCCGTATCAAAACCTCATCAATTTGTTCCTGCGGGACTGCGCCATGCGGAAACGGCGTCCGGTCATCCAGTGGCCCCGGGACTCCACGAAACGGGCAGCCGGTCGCTGACTCCTGCCCCCTCTGATCCCTCGCCGCAACACCTGTGAGTCGAATTCACGGATTGACCGCGCCAAGTCATTCGAACTAAAATGGATGTCAGCTAAAATCAGTCCTTGTCCCAGGAAGCGGTGAGCCGTATGAACGCTACGCGCCTTTCGATCTCCGTGTTGTGCCTGTCGCTGCTGCCCGCCATCTCCGCCGTGGCGCAGGACAAGAAGAGCTCTTCGCAACGCGAAACCGTTGCCCGGCCGATGACCGAGAAGGAACGCAAGAAGAAGGAAGAGAAACTCCGCAAGGAATTGGAGACGCCCTACCGCAAGTGGATGAACGAGGACGTGGCCTACATCATCACCGATGAGGAACGGCAAGCGTTCAAGCGCTTGCAGACGGACGAGGAGCGCGAGCAGTTCATCGAGCAGTTCTGGCTGCGCCGCGACCCCACGCCCGATACCGTCGAGAACGAATTCAAGGAAGAGCACTACCGCCGCATCGCCTACGCCAATGAGAACTTCGCTTCCGGCATCCCGGGATGGAAAACGGATCGCGGGCGCATCTACATTACCTACGGACCACCCGATGAGAAGGAAACGCACCCTTCGGGCGGCACCTATGAGCGTCCCATCGAAGAGGGTGGCGGCACCACGTCCACCTTCCCGTTCGAGCAGTGGCGCTACCGGTATATCGAAGGCGTCGGGACCGACATCAACATCGAATTCGTCGATCCGTCCATGTCGGGCGAATACCGCATGACCATGGATCCATCGGAAAAGGACGCGCTGCTGTACGTGCCCGGCGCGGGCCTGACCATGATGGAGCAGATGGGGCTGAGCAGCAAGGACGACCGTTTCAACCGCTCCGATGGCACCCACCTGGGCGTGCCGGTTGGACAGGAGTCGCAGAAGATGAACGAGTTCACCCGCTTGGAGCAGTACGTGAACTTGCAGCGCCCGCCAGTGGTCAAGTTCAAGGACCTGGAAGCCGCCGTCAATTCGCGCATCAGCTACAACATCCTGCCCATGAAGGTGCGCGCCGATTTCTTCCCGCTCACCGAAGCCAGCGTGCTGACCTTCGTGACGCTGCAATTCGACAACAAGGACTTGCAGTTCCATGCCAAGGACGGGGTGCAGAAGGCGGCGGTGAACATTTTCGGCAAGGTCAGCACCATGACGCGGCGCATCGTGACCAACTTCGAGGACACGGTGGAAGTCACCAGCCCGCCGGAATACCTGCAACAGACGGCGCAGCGCAAGTCCATCTACAACAAGAGCGTGCCGCTGGCGCCGGGGACGTACCGTTTGAATGTGGTGGCCAAGGACGTGGTGGGCGGCAACCTCAACAGCTACGAAGTGGCGCTGGTAGTTCCGCGCATGGACAACGAGAAACTGACGGCCAGCAATATCGTGCTGGCGGACCTGATCGAGCACGTGCCCACCAAGAGCATCGGCATGGGGCAGTTCGTAATTGGGACTTCGAAAGTGCGGCCGCGCGTGGATGACATCTTCAAACGCGAAGAGAAGATGGGGATCTATTTTAAAATCTATAACTTCGGGACGGATGGGGAAAGCCGCATACCGGAAGGCGAAGTCTCCTACGAGCTCACCAGGAACGGCACCAACGAGAAGATTTTCGAAGTCACCGAGGATGTTTCGAAGATCCCCGGCGCCTCGGCTAACCAGGTTACAGTTGAAAAATTGTTCCCCCTCAAGGACCTGCTCCCGGGGCAATACACGTTACGAGTGAAAATAACCGATAAATTCCGTAAACAGGTACTCACCCCTTCCGCCCAATTTACGGTAACCTAGGGACTGGCGGGGGGCTCCCCGCTCCATAGAGCGTCGTTTGATGCTGGAAGCACGGACGCACAAAACGGTTGCTTCGCTGGTTCTGGCGGGTGCGCTCTGTCTTGCCGGCGCGGGACTCGGGCAAGCCGCCACTCCCCTTGCCGCGGCGGGCGCCATCACGGGTTTTGTCACCGACGCCGCCGGCGTTCCACAGATGGGCGCGGCGGTGATCCTGCTCAACCGTCAGGAGCGCCAGTTCGAGCGGGCGCTCACCGACGACCGCGGCGCGTTCCGGTTCCTCGGGCTCACGCCCGATCTCTACTCCATCAAAGTCACTCTGGCGGCGTTTGTGCCGGCCATCAAGAAGGGCATCCAGGTGCAACCCGGCATGGCGAGCGTGCTCAACGTCAACCTGAACACGCTATTCAGCTCCATCCAGTTTGCCTACCCGCCGATTGAGAACGGCAGCCTGATGAGCGATGAGTGGAAGTGGGTGCTGCGCAGCGCCTCGCCCACGCGGCCCGTGCTGCGCTTCAACAGCGATGCCGTGGCCAATAGCACCGTGGCGAAGCTCTCGCGCCGCACGGCTGTGTTCAGCGATACCCGCGGTGTTCTCAAGGTATCGGCGGGCGAAGGGCCGCTCGCTTCCGGCACCGGCAATGAGGCCGACATGGGGACGGCATTCGCCGTGGCCACGTCGCTCTACGGCAACAATATGCTGCAGGTCAGCGGCAACTTGGGCTACGGATCGCAGACCGGAGTGCCCAGCGCGGCTTTCCGCACCAGTTACAGCCGCAATCTGGGCGGCGGGAGCCCGGAGGTGTCGGTCACCATGCGGCAGTTGTTCCTGCCGGGCCGGTTGGGCGCGGCGCTGACGGGCAACGAGGGCGCCCTGCCTCTGCTGCGCACCATGGCGGCCAGCTTCGACGACCGCACCGAACTCACCAGCGATCTTTCCGTGCAGTACGGCTTCACGCTGAATTCCATCTCTTTCCTGGATCATCTGAATTACGCCAGCCCCTACGCGCGGGTGACGTATTCGTTGGGCGAGAACGGCGAAGTGGCGTTCGCCTACACTTCCGGCGACGCGCGTCCGGATCTGGCGGCCAACGGGCAGCAGGACGCCGATTTACAGCGCGAGCTGAGCACGCTGGGACTGTTCCCGCGCATCAGTTTGCGCGAAGGCCGGCCGCGCATCCAGCGCGGCGAGAACTTCGAGCTGACCTACACGCGGCAGATGGGCTCGCGCACCTACCAGGTGTCCACCTATCGCGAGAGCGTGCGTAACGCGGCGCTATCGCTGGTGGCGCCGGCGGGTATGTACACGGGCGGCGACATTCTGCCCGACCTGTTCTCCGGAGCTTCGACATTCGACGCCGGCGATTTTCGCAGCACCGGTTACACCGCGGCGGTGACGCAGAATCTGGGCGACCACCTGGCCGCCACCGTGATGTACGGATCCATGGGCGCCCTGACGGCGGCCAATCGGGAGATTGTCAGCGACAGCCCCGATGAGTTGCGGTCTATGATTCGTGCCGGCCGCCGCAAGGCCGCCACGGCGCGGGTCACGGCCACGGCGCCGTGGACCGGCACCCACTTCATCGCCAGCTACCAGGTCACCGCCGATCACCGCTGGGCATCGCCCGGACACAGCTACAGCACCGCTTCGGTGCGCCAGATGCCAGGCTTGAACCTCTACGTGCGCCAGTTGATTCCCGGCCTGAGCATGCTGCCCTGGCGCATGGAAGCCACCGCCGATCTGCGCAATATGCTGGCGCAAGGCTACCTTTCGCTCGGTACGATCGCCGGGCAGCAATTGCTGCTGGTGGAGAATCCACGCAGCGTGCGCGGCGGATTGAGTTTCATTTTCTAGGTGAGCGGCCCAATCGGAGAAGACCAAACGGCCTTAGCCGATCCGCGCGAGCAACTGCTGGGCGGCGCGGCGCAACGATTCTACCGCCTCGACACGGGGGATGCGGCTTGATGTCCGCACTTCACCGGGCGGCCAACCTGGCCAGGTCCAATCTGGCGGCCTGCCTCGCGCTGACGGCGCTCAACCTCTCCATATCCTGGCGTCTGCTGAAGATCGAGTACATCAACCAGTTCAGTTCCGTGGAAGGCTATTTCATCGCCATCGCCCGCTACATTTCCGGCCATTGGGGGGACCTCTCGTGGTTTCCCCTGTGGCACTGTGGAATGCCCTTCGCGGATACCTACGTTCCCTTATTGCACCTGGTGGTGGCCGCGACCGCATCCCTGGGACACGTCTCCGCCGCCCGCGCCTATCATGGCGCGATCGGCGTCACCTATGCGTTGGGCGCCCCGGCGCTGTATTGGATGGCGGTGCGCCTTGGAGCGCCGCGCGGAGCGGCCTTGCTTTCGGCGCTCGGCTACTCCCTGTTCTCTCCCTCCGCCCTGCTGATGGCGGACGTGGCTCGCGATCTCGGCGGCCTCTGGTACGGGCGGCGCCTCCAGGTGATGACGGTCTATGGCGAGGGCCCCCACGTCACCGCCATGACCCTGCTGCCGCTGGCCGTCCTGGCGCTCCAAAACGCGCTCGTCAAGCGAACCGGGCGCGCCCTGGCGCTGGCGGCGCTCGCCATCGCGCCAGTCTTCCTCACCAACATCCCGGGCAGCATGGCGCTCGGCGTGGCCGTCTTCTGCTGGATCTGCGCCCAACCGCGGGACCGCCTGCGCGCCGCCTGGCTGGCCGCCGCCGCCGCTTCCGCCTTGGCCTACGGCGTGGCCTGCTTTGGCGTGCCGCCTTCCAGCATGTTCCGCGTCGGCGCCAACGTGGGCGATATGCACCGTGGCTTTTCTGGCAGCCTCCACTACGGCCCGCTCCCGCTCCTGCTGGTGCTCGGCTCGGCCGCCGCCGCCGGCTTCGTGCTGGCCCGTACCCGCCTGCCGTTGACCGTGCGCTTCGCCATCCTGTTTGGCGCGCTTACCGGCGGCATGGCGGCCACCGCCAGATCGGACACCTTCGAGCTGCTGCCGCAGGTGGGCCGCCTCCATCTGGAGTTCGAAATGGGCGCCTGCCTCCTGCTGGGCTGTGCGATATGGGCTCTCTACAGCCTGTTCCCGCGCTGGACCAGGCCCGTTTTGCTGGTCATCTGCCTCGGTCCCCTGTTCGTCCAATGGCAAAACTACCGCTGGCGCGCGCGCCTCGACACTCAGCCCGCCGATCTCGCCAGGCGATCGGAATACACCACCGCCCGCTGGCTGGACGCCAATCTCGAAGGCGGCCGGGTCTATGTCACCGGATCCACCGCGTTCTGGCTCGACGCTTTTTCCGCCACCCCCCAGTTGATCGGCTGCTGCGACCAGGGCCAGTCCATGCCGGTGCTCAACGTAGCCCCCTACAAAGTGAATACCGCGGTCAGCCCAGCCATCACCGAAGCCGGTATCGACTGGCTGCGCGCCCTCGGCGTCCAGGCCATGGTGGTCAACGGCCCCACCAGCACCGATGAGTATAAGGACATCCGGACGCCCGAACGCTTTGACGGCGTAATCCCGCTGCTGCATCGCGAAAACGGCGACGCCATCTATTCGGTCCTCCCCCTGGGAACCTCGCTCGCGCACGTGGTCCGGCCCGAAGACCTGGTGCCGCATCGCCCGCCCGGCAAGTTGGCCTATGACGACATCCGCCGCTATGCGCAGGCCATCGGCGATGCCGCGCGCCCGCCGGCCGCCTTCGAGTGGCGGGGCGGCGGCAGAGCCCGCATCCGCGCCGACCTGCACCCCGGCGATCTCCTGTCGGTGCAAATCGCCTGGTTCCCCGGCTGGAAGGCCACCGTCCACGGCCAACCGGCGCCCGTCTCCGCCGACGGCATGGGCTTTATCGTTATCCAGCCGCACTGCCTGGGCGAGTGCGAAGTCAACCTCACATGGACCGGCCCGGGCGACCTCCCGCTATCTGCTGCAATCTCCCTGGCCACGCTCGGGCTGCTCGGATTCCTGTTTTTCAAACGGCGGGGAGTTGCCAAGTGACGCGATCAACCCAAATACCGTGCGGTTCGCAGGCGGAAGCGCCTGCGCCACCATTGCAGACAAACAACTGTCAACCGATTTCTTCTCAGCTTCTGACGGTTGCGGCTCTGATTGGTGCAACGCGGCCGTGCCAGACAGGTTTAACGGTACTTACGCAGCCGCGGGATGCCCGCGGTGTGCGCCCAATCGCCTCGTAGGACAGCCCTCTCCAGGGGCGCCGGCGGCGTCGCGTGCTATGATGTGGCAGAGAAGCTACTCTTTGGAGGAAATGAAACCATGGGTCCGCTGGGTTGGCCGGAAACGGTTTTCATCTTTTTCCTCGCTCTGATCCTCTTCGGCCCCAAGAAACTGCCGGAGTTGGGTCGTACCGTCGGAAAAGCATTGACCGAGTTCCGTCGCGCATCGAACGAACTCAAGTCCACGTTCGATCGCGAAATGAAAAGCCTGGAACAGGAGACGGAGTCGTTTAAGGAGATTTCCAATCAGTTTCAGTCCGATACCTACAACTACGATTACTCGTCCTATGAATCCTCATACGAGGGTTCGTACGGCAACGAAAGCTACGATTCCTCTGTCACCAGCCCATCCACTCTAAGCGCATCCGCACCTCAGGACGCTGAATCACCAGCCGGTTTGCCCGAAGGCACCGTTGCTTATGGCTCGGAAATCGCCGCCGCCGGCGTCCCCGGCGAACATGTTGCAGAAGTTTCGGCGCATGATTCGCCGGCCACTCACCCCGAGCCACTGCCACATGCCGCGACATCCCCGGCCGAACAGCACACGTAACGCATGAATCCATCCGAAGAACAGAAGGGGGCGGCCGGCCCCCCGGCCGGGGAAGCGTCTTCCACCGGGAGCGTGCCCGCCACAGAGCCGCATTCGCCGCAGCCCGATCATGCGGTGTCTTCCGAGCCGCCGGTACAGCCTGCCGACCCCTTCGACAGCTACCCGGATGGATACCCGCCCGAGCCTCCCCAGGCTCCCGCGCCTGCGCCTCCCGTCCAGGTGCAGGCCCTCGCCACCCGCCCGCGCCGGCCCAGTGGCGGCGGCAAGAAGCCGCCGCCTCCACCTCCGCCCCCATCTGGCGGCGGCGGCGATGACGACGATGGCATGCTCCGCATGTCGTTCCTCGAACATCTGGAAGAGCTTCGCGCCCGCATCATCCGCTCCCTGATGGGCGTGGCGGTCGCTTTTGGGCTCAGCCTCTTCTACTCCAGCCCGCTTTGGGACTTTGTCCGCCAGCCTGCCGTTGCCGCGCTCAAAACGCTGGGATACCAACAACAAGACCTGGTCCAGATCGAGCCCATGGAAGCATTTAATATTATCTGGTTCAAACTGCCGGTTTTGTGCGCCATCTTCCTCTCCGCTCCTTGGATTCTCTACCAGGTCTGGGCCTTCATCGCGCCCGGCCTCTACAAGCGGGAACGCCGGTGGGCCGCCCCGTTCGTTCTGGGCGCCGGCGGGTTATTTATTGTCGGTGGCTGTTTCGCCTACTTTGTGGTCTTTCGCTACGGCCTTACCTTCCTCCTGAGCATCGGTCAGGGCCACGGCGTCGTCGCCATGGTGTCGATGACGGAGTATTTCAACCTGTTCGTCAACGTAACCATGGGTGTGGGTCTCATCTTCGAGATGCCCGTGCTGATCTTCCTTGCCATCTTACTGAGACTCGTCACTCCCTCGTTCCTCATGAACCACAGCCGGTACGCGATTCTGGCCATCTTCATCATCGCCGCCATCGTCACACCGACCCCGGACGTCTTCAACCTCATGTTGTTCGCCGTCCCCATGTGTATCCTGTTTTATATCGGAATTTTTGCCGGATATTTGCTGGTCCTGCACCGGGAGAACCGCAGGTTCCCCTGGAAGAAAACCATAACTATCGTTATCTTCGTACTGATTCTACTAGCTTTGGTGCTATACGTATCAATTACTAAGTATGGTATGAGACTGGTACCACACTGGCCCTTCCTCACCAGGTAAAGGGTGTATTGTAAAATTGAAGTGGGGCATCCGGCGACCACCGGTTGCCCTCTTGTGACGTGATGGATCTATACAAAGCCATTCAGGACTTATACGCCGAAAAGGAAAAGCTCGAGCGCGTAATTGCTTCGTTGGAGGAATTGCAGCGGAACGCCGGGCCCTTCCCGGTTTTGCCCAAGCCTGCCAGGCGCCGCGGCCGTAAGTCCATGAACCCCGCGGAACGCCAGGAGGTCTCGGAGCGGATGCGGAAATACTGGGCCAACCGGAGGCAGCCCAAACAGCAAGAGCCTACCGGCACCGGCGGCTAGGGTCGGCGGTTAACTTTGGATATCAGGGAGTTTTACCGCTTGAAGTACCACAGCCAGTAATACTGCTCGCCCGCGCCGTATTGATACCGCAATTCAAACCCACAGCGCTCCGCCATCTCCCGAACCTGCTGCTCCGTGAACCACTCGCCTACCCAGCTATGCTCCGGGGCGTCTCCGAGCGGTGAGCCCTGCACCTGAAACTTGAACAGCCCCCCACGCCGCAGCACCCGGTGCACTTCGCGCACATAATTCTCGATGATGTCGCGGCTCGGAATGTGCTGGAACACGATCACCGAAAACGCGAAATCGAACTCCAGCCGCCGGCCGATTCCAAAACGCCCCCGCCACTTCGGCGCCACCGCGGACAGATCCTTGCCGTTGTTCCGAATCACGTGCGCGTGCGGAAAACCCGCTACCGCCGCCCGCGCCTGCCGCACCATCTCCCGGCTGATATCCACCGCATACACTTCGCCGAAAAATCCCGCCAAAGCCCGCGTCACCCGCCCCGCGCCGCAACCGATCTCCAGCACCCGCATGTCCCTCGGATCCCGCCCCTGGCAGACATTCGGCAGGTCGGTGAGGATCTCCTTTTCCAGTTCGACCTGCCCGGATCGGAAGAATTCCTCGTCCGTCCAATCGTGCTGCCCGGTGGCCACGTAATGGCGGGCATTTTCCCGCGCCCGGCGATCCCAGTCGCGCCGCATGCGCATCAGTTGTCTGGTGATTTGAAAGCCTGCCATCTGCTATATTGTAGTTGACCGGCCGAAGTGGGCGACTAGCTCAGCTGGGAGAGCGCTGCGTTCGCAATGCAGAGGTCGGGGGTTCGATCCCCCCGTCGTCCACCAACTTCCCCCTCCATCACGCCGTCGCCAGCTTCGCCAGGCGGAACAAAGATACCCCGAGCCCCAGCAGAATCCCCGCCACCGTTCCCAATACCGCCATGCTCAGGCGATTGGGATAGATTGGCTCCTGTGGGAGACTGGCGGAGTCTATCACGTCGGTCGCAGATAGCGGCTCACCGGTGATGGTGAGGAACCGCGTCACCAGGTCCCGCGTCACTGTCTGCGCCACCACGCGATCCGAGTATCGGAATGAGATGGTAAACGCGGCCCCCTTGAACCGTGGCCGAACTTGCACCGTTTGCAGGCGGATGTACTCGTCCCTCATCTTCCGCACTACATCGTGCATACTGCTCCTGCTTAGATCCCGGGAGTACAGATGGTCCCTACGGATGATCGCCGCCAGTGAGTCTTCACTCATTACCTCTGCCATGGTGGACGGCAACCTGCTTCCATCCGCGGTGCGCAACACGGCGGTCGACACATATTCGTTCGGAATCAGGAAAGCGACGGCCAGGCCGAGAGCCATCCCCGCGCCCGCAAAGCCGCCGATTCGCATAATGCTCCGCCGCCCTTTCCGCCGTGTAATCCACCAGATCGCTCCACAGGCCAGCCCCAGCACGAGGCCAGCCCCAAGGCCGCCGCCGATCGCCAGCATGCGATTCGGTCCGGCGGGTTGCGCCGGCAGCGATGCCGGGTCGAGCACTTCCATAATGGCGGTTCCATTGCCCTGCCGCTTACTGACCCGCACGTCATGCTCCGCCATCGAACTCACGATAGCCCGGAGCGTTGCCTGCGCGGCGGCCGGATTCTCATTCTCGAACGACACCACGAACGCCGTGCCGCTCTCGTTCACGGACTGCATCCGCAGGTGCCGAGTCCGCATCTCCCGAATCACCTCCTCCAACGGAAGTCTATTCCGCTCGTTCGCGTAGAGGTTCTGCTGGACGATGATGGAGGCTAACGACGACCGGCTGAAGGTGTCCTGTTGTACGGCTTGCATGTGGCCCATAGTCTCCTCCAGGTCCGCCGGGCCGCCCGTCGCCGGGTTCGCGATACTGATGCGCACCACCGCCGTGGAAACATACCGGTTCGGCTGCGCCAGAGACCAGACGCCCGCCGCCAGCACGCCCGCCAGCGTGCATCCCGCCAGTATCTTCCCGAAGCTCAAGCTCGTCATCTGCATGAATAGCGCTCCCCGCAGTACGTCCCACAAGTCGCCGCCGCCCGGACCCACATCCTCCAGCAGCGCTTCCATTTCCTCGCCGTAGCGCGCCCGCCATGCCGCCGGATAGAGCCGCGCCGCCCACCGCACCAGACTCCTCATGCCGGTCTCAGCCTCCGCATGGCAGTCTTCACCACCTGATCCAGCGTCGCCAGTTGCTCTTCCAGGTATTGTCTTCCGGCACCGGTGATAGCGTAGGGACGCCGCCGGTCGTCCGACTCCAGGCCGCGAATCCACCCGCGTTCTTCCAGCCGCGTGATCGCTCCGTACAGCGTGCCCGGGCCCAGCCGGACTCCGGCGAAGCGCTGTATGTCTTCCATCATGGCGTAGCCGTGCTTTTCGCCCTCGGCCAGGCTCGCCAGTACCAGCAAAGTGGGATCCGACATAATTAATACGTACCGCGTAATATCGTAGAACGTAATAGGTCTGATGTCAACCGCTTCAACCGCTTCGCGATGCTACCATGTCCGTGATGAAGCTCACATTCTGGGGCGCGGCCGGCACCGTCACCGGCTCCATGCACCTGTTGGAAAGCGACGGCAAACGCTACCTGTTGGATTGCGGCCTCTTTCAGGGACGGCGCAAGGATGCCGACCTGAAGAATCGCCATTTGCCCATTCCGGGCGCTTCCATTGACGCCGTCGTGCTCTCCCACGCCCACATCGATCACAGCGGCAACCTGCCCTCGCTCGTGAAGAACGGCTTTGCCGGCCCCATCTTCTCCACCCCGGCCAGCATCGATCTCTGCAACTGGATGCTGCGCGACACAGCCCACATTCAGGAGAAGGACGCCGAGTTCCTCAACAAGCGTCTGGAGAAACGCCAGGCCGCCGGACAGGCGGGCAAGGGGAACGGCAACGGCATCGTGCAACCGCTCTACACCACAGCCGATGCCGAGCGTACCCTCCCGCTTTTCCGCCCCGTGGCCTATCACGAGCCGTTCCAACTGTCCGGCACCCTGAGCTATGAGGCCTACGACGCCGGCCACATTCTGGGATCTTCCAACGTGGTGCTGAACGAGACATCGGGCGCCGCGCCGCTGCGCTTGATCTACTCGGGCGACGTCGGCCGGCCCAATCTGCCCATCATCCGCGATCCCGAGACCATGCCGCGCACCGACTACCTCATCATGGAGAGCACTTACGGCGGCCGCTTCCACAAGCACGTCGAGCATGTCGTCAACAAGCTGGCCGACGTGGTCAACCGCACCGCCCGCCGCGGTGGACGCATCATCGTGCCCGCCTTCGCCGTGGGGCGCACCCAGCAACTCGTCCTGCTGCTCCACCAGCTCTTCAACGAGAAGCGCATTCCCAACATCCCCCTCTTCGTGGATAGCCCGCTGGCCCTCAACGTGACCCAGGTGCATCGCGATCACCCCGAGTGCTTCGACGCCGAAGCCCAACGTTACCTCACCGCCGGTGAGGACCCGTTCGGCTTCCAGCGGCTGCAATACATCCGCGAGGCCTCCGAGTCCAAGAAGCTCAACGATCTCCACGGCCCGTTTGTGGTCATCTCCGCCTCCGGGATGTGCGAACAGGGCCGCATCCTCCACCACCTCCGCAATAACATCGAGGATCCGCGCAACACGGTGCTGATCACCGGCTTCATGGCGCAGGATACGCTGGGCCGCAAACTGGTGGAGAAGTGGCCCGAGGTGCGCATCTTCGGCGAACCCATGCGCGTCCGCGCTGAAATCGCCAGCCTCGATGAACTCAGCGGCCACGCCGACCAGGGCGAGTTGCTCGAATGGATCAAACCCATGGTGGGTTCTCTCCGTAAGGTGTTTCTGGTGCACGGCGAGCCCAGCCAATCCGAGACCCTGGCCAGGTTGCTGCACACCAACTATGGTCTGGAGGCCGTCTGCCCCGTGCCCGGCCAGAGCTTCGACCTCACATAAAGTGAAACCGAAAAGCCTCCCGTATCCATCTATAATGTAAGGAAAGCTAAAGGAGTAACGTTCGTGAGTCCAACACACTATGAAGAGCCGCGCAAGCCGACTGGCCTGCTCATCGCGCTTGTCTCCGGAGGCCTGATCGCGCTGATCGCGGCCAACATCTATCTATTCATTCAGGTAGACCACCTGCGGGACGAGGTGGCCAAAGTCAGCGCCACGCTGTCCACCGAATTGAGCAACCTGCGGGACGCGTCGACGGTGACTACCGCTTCCCAATCGCGCCATCTGGAAACCATGAAGGCGGATCTCGAAGCCGCCCGCGCCCAGGCCCGCGATCAGGCTCGCTCGCTTTCCAGCCAGGCCAAGGCCGAAGCCCAGGCCCACGCCGACCAGTTGGCGCGCCAGATCCAGGCCGAAGAAGCCAAGGTCCAGCAGCAGGTGTCTAGCGAGATCAGCGAAGTGAAATCGTCCGCCAACTCGGCTAACGCCAAAATTGCCGACGTCTCCACCGACGTGGGCGGCGTCAAGACCCAGGTCTCCGCCACCCAGGCCGAACTCCAGAAGACCATCGCCGACCTTCACAGCACGCGCGGCGATCTCGGTGTGCAGAGCGGCCTGATTGCCACCAACGCCCAGGAACTCCAGGCGCTCAAGCGCCTTGGCGAGCGCACCTATACCGAATTCAAACTCGGCAAGACCAAGGCGCCGCAGCGCGTCGGCGATATCACCCTGAAGCTGAAGAGCGTCGACGCCAAGAAGAACAGGTACACCGTCGAAGTGATGGCCGACGACAAGCTGACCGAGAAGAGGGACAAGAACGTCAACGAGCCGGTCCAGTTCTACACCGCCAAGGCACGGCAGCCGTATGAGATCGTGGTCAATCAGGTACAGAAGGACCTCATCGTCGGCTACCTCTCCACGCCCAAGGAACAGTCCGCCAGGTAGGACAGGCTTCAGCCTGTCAATCCGAGCGCAGCTCAGACTTCTTCTCTCCGGGGAAGGGGCGAATCCCGCTCCTTCCCTCCTTGCCTGTTTTCTCTGCGCTTATCTCAGCGTCTCTGCGTCTCCGCGGGGAATCGGACGCCTCCCCTGTCCCTTACTACGCTTCCGTCTTTTCCACCAGCCGTTCCACGTGCATGCTGTAGATGGCCGCTTTGCCGTGCCGGTCGCTCTGGAAGTAGATGCGCTGGCTGTCCGGCGAGAATAACGGCGCCACCGCTTCCGCATTGCCCGCCTTGTGTTCGCACATCGTCCGCTCGCTCGCGCCGGTGCGCAGCAACAGCAGCACCGCGCGCGACGTATTGCGGCTGGCGCCCACGAACACGCTGGCATCCCGGTTGGCCCCGAAGGCCGCGAACTGGCTGGTTTTCCCGATCATCTTGTCGACACCCGTATCCGGCGTGAATTCCCGCAGGTTGTTCAATTGCGTGCGGTCTTCCGGGAAATTGAGATACAGGACGGTCTTTCCGTCGGTCGACCAGTTCGGCGTCCCGATGCCTCCGGCAGCCACTCTCAACTTGCGGTTCTGGGTGCCGTCGGCGTTCACCATCCACAGCGCCTCGCCGCCCTGCCGGTAGAGAATCTGCGCCCGCATCGGCCGCGCCATCGGGGCGGACATCGGGAATGGCGATTCGATTACGGTCCTCGCCGCGCCCTGCCCCAGCGTCACCATGCGCAGACGCGACGTCTCGCCGCGCCGTTCCACCAACGTGACGTGCGTGCCGTCGGGCCCCACGCTCATCCCGCCCGCCGGTTCCCAGCCTTCCGGCGCCTGGTACAGCGCGCGCTCCTTCAGGTTGGAATCGTTCAAGATGTATAGAGACCGCCCCGCCAGGTAACAGAAGGAGCGGTTGTCGGGCAGCAGCGTCAGCGTCGAGGGGTCCAGCCCTTCAATCTGCGTCATTTGCTTCATCTCGCCCGACTTCAAATCCAGCCGGAAGCCCTGTGGCGAACCCGTGCGGTCGCTGCCGCACAGCATCCAGCCGCTGTTGCGCGCGATGCCGCGGTTGTAATATGCCGTCAGGGTGCTGGTGTAATCCGGTTTGGTGAGCCGGTAGACTTCGATTTCGGTCAGCGGATCCGCGTAACGCACGGCGTCTGACGGCAAGATCTCGCCCTTGCGCCCTTCGGCAAAAAGCCGTGTGGCGGCCAAGGCGGACAGGCACAACCGTCTGCGCGTCATACCCATGCTTCCGATGGTAGCAACTCCGCCCAAGCGCGCTAAGATCCCAATCCGAGCCCGACCGTGAGGGAGCGCTCCCTTACGGTCGCGGCTCTGCTGGAGCGCTAAGACGCGTCCTCAGCGGGCGTCTCTCTTTACAGAGTAAAATGGTATTTGCGGGTTCCTCCCGTAAAGAGACCCCTAAATGTCCTTTATCGATACTTTCCTGCCCAGAGTCTTCGGAACCAAGAACGAACGCGAAGTCAAAGCCATGCTGCCCACGGTGGCGGCAATCAACGCGCTGGAACCGGGGATGCGCGAACTCTCCGACATCGACCTGGCCGCCAAGACTATCGAATTCAAAGAGCAGATCGCCCAGGGCGCCACGCTCGACGACCTCTTGATTCCAGCCTTCGCGGTGGTCCGCGAGGCCGGCCGCCGCAAGCTCAACATGCGCCATTTCGACGTTCAGTTGATGGGCGGCATGGTGCTCCACAAGGGCAAGATCGCCGAAATGAAAACCGGTGAAGGCAAAACCCTCGTCGCCACCCTGCCCTGCTACCTGAACGCGCTCGCCGGCAACGGCGTTCACGTGGTCACCGTCAACGACTACCTGGCACGCCGCGACTCGGAGTGGATGGGCAAGCTCTACAAGTTCCTCGGCCTCAAGGTGGGTGTCATCGTCCACGATCTGGACGACCAGGAGCGCAAGGACGCCTACAACTCCGACATCACCTACGGCACCAACAACGAGTTCGGCTTCGACTACCTCCGCGACAACATGAAGTTTCGCATCGAGGACTGCACGCAGCGCGCACACAACTACGCCATCGTCGACGAAGTCGATTCCATCCTCATCGACGAAGCCCGCACCCCGCTCATCATTTCCGGTCCCAGCGAAGAATCCACCGACAAGTATTACAAGGTCAACCGCATCATTCCCAGGCTCGTCCGCGGCGAGGTCATCGAGGGCAAAGAGCCGGGCGAGAAGTACACCACCGGCGACTACACCATCGATGAGAAACACAAGTCCTCGGCGCTCACCGAAGAGGGCGTGCTCAAGGTGGAGAAGTTGCTCGGCCTCACCAACCTCTACGACATTGCCAACTACGAGGCGGGCTGGACCCACCACGTGGAGCAGGCCCTGCGCGCCCACGTGCTCTACGAGCGCGACCGCGAATACGTCGTCCGCGATGGCGACGAAGGCCCCGAGGTGGT
>Ga0182021_10003843_pt1 | contig 17630 bp, 10 predicted proteins | sample 612E3MmetaG_FD_120493 | JGI IMG/M metagenome (GOLD analysis project Ga0182021, IMG submission 120493) | Permafrost microbial communities from Stordalen Mire, Sweden - 612E3M metaG (Illumina Assembly) | ecosystem: Environmental > Terrestrial > Soil > Wetlands > Permafrost | place: Sweden... | reverse complement strand
GGCTGGCACGCCGGTCGCGCTCGATGCCGTGGCCTTCGTCGGCCCGCAAATCGGTTGGCTGGTGGGCGCCTCGGGCGTCATCCGGCACACCGTCGACGGCGGGGCGCACTGGCTGCGACAGCGCTCGGGCACAAGCTTAGCTCTCTATGCGGTGGCGTTCGCGGATGCCCAGCACGGCTGGGCCGTCGGCGATCGGGGCCTGATCCTGCGCACAGTCAACGGCGGCACGACGTGGACGAAGCGCCGGGCCGGCAACGGCAGCGACCCCCTCCGGTCGATCGCCTGCGCGGGTCCCCGGAAGGCGTGGGCGGCCGGCGACAGCAACCTCCTGGTGCGCACGGTCGACGGCGGCACTACCTGGAAGACCGTGCGAACCGGGCTCTATTGGGAGAACGATCTGTGTGGCGTTGCCTTCACCAGCGCCGCCAAGGGCTGGCTGCTGGCGAACTACGGCAACACCGACGAGCCCGTCGCTACGCTCATGCGCACGACCGACGGGGGCCGTACGTGGCGCCGGCAGTTGTGGGCCGGCCCCGGCGCCTCGATCTCCCGTTTCCAGGGAGTGGCCTTCGATGCCGGCGGGAGCTTCGGAGTGGCGACCGGCGTGCAGTTCGACCCCGATACTATGGAGGAGACGCCGGTCGTCCTCCGGACCACGGACGGCGGCGGCTCGTGGGCCGGCGCGTCCGGCCCGATCGGTGCCGCGGCGGCGGCAGTGGCAGTGACGCCGGCGGACCGCGTGGTCATGGCGACGGAGTTGGGCCCGCTGCGCCTTTCCGACGACAAGTGTACGACGTGGTCGACTGTCGGCTCCGCAGCGGGTGACGGCGCGCAGCTCGCGGCCGTCGACTTCGTCGATGCCACGCATGGCTGGGCGGTCGGCGACTTTGGCCAGATCGTCGTTTCCGCCGACGGGAGCACTTGGCACGACCAGACCAGCGGCACGACGCAGGGCCTGAACGATGTGGTCTTCACCGACAACCAGCACGGGTGGGCGGTCGGCGAGGACACCGTGCTGCGAACGCAGGACGGCGGCGTGAGCTGGACGGCGGCCGACGTGGGAACTCAGGCGACCTGGGAGTGCGGCGTCTTCGCGGATCCCCAGCACGGCTGGTTCGCGGGCAACAGCTGGAGCGCCGGCGGGCAGCGCTGGGTGCCCGTCATCGTCAGGACGCAGGACGGCGGCGCGTCGTGGGCGCGTGGCGCCCTGCCGGCAAGCAAGGGCGCCGTAAAGGCGCTCTGCTTTCTGAATCCCGACCAGGGCTGGGCGGTCGGTGAGGCTATCTGGCGCACCCGGGACGGCGGACTGACGTGGACGCGCCTGCCGTGGCGCGGCCGGACGCCGCCGGAGCTGCGCGACGTGGTGTTTCGGAGCGCGACGGTGGGGTTCGTGGTGGGCGAGCACTGCGGGATCTGGAGAACGACGGACGGCGGCGCGTCCTGGAAGCTGCTGCGCGCCGCCTCGTCGCGAAGCTGGGAGTGGTTAGACGACCTGTGCGGCATCGGATTCGGGAGCAGCCAGAACGGCTGGGCGGTCGGGTCTGGTGGTTTGATCCTGCAGAGCACCGATGGTGGAGCCTCATGGGTACGTCGGGCGTCCGGCACCGCCGAAGAGCTGACCGGTCTCGACGCGGTCGACGATGGGCACGTGTGGGCCGTCGGCAGCCACGCCTGCATCGTCAGCACCGCCGGCACGGCCGGCCGCTAGCGGCCATCCCAACCGGTCGGTGGCGGCGGACAGAGGCCGCGCTGTGCGGCCGGGCAGAAGCGTCGCGGCCGGGTCATCGCTTCCAGCCGGTGTCGTCCCGGCGCGGAAGGGAACATCTCTCGTAAGGCTCGGCAACACGGCCGCGCGTTCATTCGCGCGTGCGGAGGTGAGCGATGGACTTTCTTCGCCAGAGCGACCTGCATCAGCTGCTCGAGGTCTCGGCAACTCCCTGTGTCTCTGTATTCACGCCGATCCAGCGCGCGGGTAAAGAGACCCAGCAGAATCCGGTCCGTTTGCGGAACGGTCTGGACGAGGCGCAGTCACGTTTGACGGCAGCCGGCATGCGGCGGGCGGAGGCCTGCGAGCTGCTCAAGCCGGGTCGAGACCTGCAGGCCAACGCCTCGTTCTGGCGCGAGCAGCAGGGTGACGGTCTGGCGCTCTTCCTGGCGCCGGGAGTCAGCCGCATGTTCCGTCTGCCGATCTCGCTTCCCGAGATGGTTGTTGTCAGTGACCGCTTCCACGTGCGCCCGCTGCTGACCGCGGTGTGGCCCGACCACTCCTATTTCGTCCTGGCGCTCAGCCAGCGCGACGTGCGCCTGCTGCGCTGCTCGCGCTTCGACGTGCAACGGGTCGACCTGAACGGCACGCCGGCGAGCATCGATGCGATCAAGCAGTTCATCGTCGGCGAGCGACCGCGCCAGGCGCGGGTGGCGCCTGCACGGGGTGCTTCCGGTGGTATGGTCCACGGCCATGCGGAGGGGCGCGAGTGGGACGACTTGAGGACGGCCGAGTACGTGCGCCAGGTCGCGCATGGCGTGGGGAAGACGCTTAACGCCGAGACCGATGCGCAGCTCGTGGTGGCGGCGACCGATCGCGAGCAGACGCTGTACCGCGAGGCCTCCGGGTTCCCGCCTGTGATGGAGGCCGGCATAGTCGGCAACCCGGACAGGCTCTCCGACGAGGAGCTGCGCGCCAGAGGCTGGGCGATCATGGAGCCGCTGGCGCGGGCCCGCATGGACGACTACGCCGGCCGGTACGTGCAGGCGGCCGGCCGGGGAACCGCGCCCAAGGGAGTGGCAGGAGTTCTGAGGGCGGCACTGGAGGGCCGGGTCGAGGCGCTGTTTGCCAGCGCGGACGACGTGCGCTGGGGCCGCTTCGACCCCGCGACCGGGCGCGCCGAGGTGCACGACACATCACGCCTCGGCGACGAGGATCTGATCGACCGCGCGGCGGCGCTTACGATCGCGGCCAACGGTGTGGTCTACAGCGTCGCCCGCGATCAGATGCCGGCGCCCGAAGCTATGGCTGCGGTGCCGCGCTTTTAGAGTCGCCGCCGGCGCAAGGCACTAGAGGCGGCGCGGCGCCGGCGCCGCACGTCGTGCACCAGAGGTCGGGATGGGGTGACGCCGGCGTCGCACAGCCAGCATGAGGACCCAAAGTGCCGGGCGTTTCGTCGACGATTCGCGGCTGCGACCTGCGCGGGCCGGTGCGCTCATGCCCAAAGCGTGCGCAGGCGGACGGGTCCGTGGCCGCGACCGGCGAAAGCCGATGCCACGGGCAACGCGCTCGGACTGTGTGCGGCCGCTGCCGGGCGCCGTCTGGCTGGGCAGACCTCTTGTGTGGACGCTCTGCTTTTCTGTACAAGATGTCGCCCGGCCAGTCATGTACAGAAACTCAGAGCGTCCTGTGAGCACCTCACCTCGGCCGGTCCGTGATCCGCTCGGCGACAAGCCGGTGAGGCGTCCTGGGCGCTCTTTCGGGACGCCGAGGCCGCCTCACCGGAGGGCGGAAGTGCTCACTCGATGAGAGCCGCCTCGTAGGCGGGGGCGAACAGGGCCGGCAGGCCGCCCGTGTGCAGAAAGATGACCGTGTCGGTGCTCGGGATAGTGCCGGCGGCGACCAGCTCGCGAAGAGCCGCGAAGGCCTTTGACGTATACACGGGGTCGAGGAGCAGCCCGGCAGTGCGCAGGGCTGCTCTCACGGCTTCGCGGCTGCCAGGGAAGACCTGCCCGTACCCGGGGCCGGCGCCGTCCACCAGCACCACGTCGCCGGCCGGAACTGTGGCCGCCGAGCCGATGAGGCTCAGGCAGTCGGCGGCCAGCTTGGCGACCGTGCCGCCCAGGTCCTCGTCGGGGCTCTTGTCGATGTCGATGCCGATCACACGCGGCCCGTCGCCGGCTAGAGCCCTGCCGGCCAGCAGGCCGCCCTGGGTGCCGCCCGAACCGCTGGCGTTCACAAGCCACGTCGCGGACGTTCCGGCGGCCCGGAGTTGGCCGGTGATCTCGAGGTACGCCTCCGCGTACCCGACGGCGCCCAGTGGAGTGGAGGCGCCGACCGGGATCAGATACGGCCGCCGGCCCTGGCCACGGAGCTCGCCGGCGAGCGTCTCTGCTGCGGTCTGGCGCGCGTCCCACGACTGGCGCGGCACGAAGTGGGTCTGGGCGCCGCTCAAGGCGTCGAGCACCAGATTGCCGCCGCGCATGTCGTGCGCGTCTCCGTCCAGCACCAGATGCACCTGCAATCCGGCCATGGCGCCGGCGGCGGCGGTAATGCGGGCATGATTGGACTGCACGGCGCCGACGGTGATCAGGCAGTCGGCGCCGTGCCGGAGTGCGTCGGCGATCACATACTGCAGCTTGCGCGCTTTGTTGCCACCCATGGCCGGTCCGGCCAGGTCGTCTCGTTTCACGAGCAGCGTGCCCAAGAGGCCAAGCCACTGCGCCAGCGCCGGCTTGGCCTCCAGCGGGGTCTGGCCCACGCCGAGGTCGACCTTTGGTAAACCGCCCAGTCCCTCCGAGATGGGGAGTTCTAGGCGAGCACGAGGACCGCTCACGGCCGTACCTCCTCTGCGTTACTCTCTGGCGTCGACAGACGCACGGCGCGACGCCTCTTCCGCGCGGCCGGGCAGACCCCGCCGCGCCGTGCGCGTGCGAGCGCGGCACGCGGCGCTCCTGCGCCGGCGGGCACCCGGCTCGCACGCGGCGCCCGCTCGCACTCTACCGCAGACGCACACGGAGCGGCTCTTCGTCGGCTTCTGGTCGAGGCGTACCTGGAGAGCACGTTCTGCTCGGCCACGGTCGTTGCCACATCCGCAACCCGTGCGGCGTCTCGAACGACAAGGGGTGCGCGGGGGTCTGGGTCTGCCGCGACCAGCGGCGGCCGCAGCCGGCGTTGTGGCCGCAGCTCAAAGACTACGGGTGAGCAGGTGGCGCGAAGAACGAGGCGGGACGCAAGAGCGAGGCGGCCGCCGTGCCCGCAGGTCGCGGCGGCCGCCTCGCGGTTTCGTGAATGCGCCGCTCGATCGAGCGGCGCTGTGCCGCTTACTCAAGCAGCCCGGCGCTTGCTCTGGTTCTGCTCACGCGGAAGCTCCCTTACCTCAGCTTGCTCTCCGGCCTGCCTGCTGGTCCGCCGCACCGCGACGAACGCGTAGCCGGCGTAGAGGAGGAAGAGGCCGGCCAGAGACGCTGTGAGCGCGATCTGATACGTCGTGCGCCAGCCGACAAGGATAGACGGCACCTTGCCGACCACGCCCAGGTGACCGACGAGCGTGGTCGTGCGGTACTGAACGGTGACGACCGCTACGGCGGCGGCCACGATGATGACGGTGGCGACCAGTGCAAACAAGCGGCCCAGCGGAACTGTTCTCATCACCTGCTCGTTTCCCACTTTCGTTCTCCGACGGCGCAGTTCTCATGGCGGCCGCCGGCCTACTCATTTGTGACCTCAGCGGTCCAGAATCAAACGCCACATAGGATGGCTTTCCCGGCTATGTTCCGGCGAGCAACGCCGCTCTGAGTGAGACGCGATCGGCGCGGGCAAACCCGCGCAGGGCGACAAGGAGGGCAGATGAGACTGCAGACCGGTTGGATCGACGTACCGATGGGCGGCAAGACATGTGCCTCTTACAGGGCCCGGCCGGCTGCGCCGGAAGGTCCGCTGCCGGCGGTGCTGCTCGTCCAGGAGATCTGGGGCGTCAACGAATACATCCGTGACATGGCGGAGCGCTTCGCGGCCGGCGGCTATCTGGCTCTGGCGCCCGACCTGTACTCAGTCGGCGAAAGATCGCCAGATCTGGCGCCCGAGCGCATCGACGCGGCCAAGCGGCTCATGGACTCCATGCCGCCGGCCAATTGGGGCGACCCGGACCAGCGGCAGCGTGCCGTCGCCTCTCTGCCGGAGGACGAGCGGGAGCGGGTCGGCGCCACTCTCGGGACCTTGTTCGGGCCTCGCGATGCTGGTGAGCAGGTGCGGGCGCTGCGCGACACCGTGCGCGCCCTGCTCAACGACGAGCAGTGCGACGGGCGCATCGGCACGGTCGGCTGGTGCATGGGCGGCACCTACGCGGGGCTGCTGGCCTGCCGCGAGCGTAAGCTCTCGGCCGCTGTGGTCTTCTACGGCATGCCTGTCCCGGAGGAAGAGGTGCCGGCGCTGGATTGTCCTCTGCTGGGCTTCTACGGGGCCCAGGACACGCGCGTGACGGCGGGCGTGCCGGTCATGGCCGAGGCCATGAAGAAAGCCGGCAAGAGCTTCGAGCACCACGTTTACGCGGGAGCCCCGCACGGGTTCTTCAACGACACCCGGCCTTCATACCGGGTGGAGGCAGCGCGCGACGCGTGGGCGCGCTGCCTGGCTTTCCTGGCCCAGAAGCTCGCACCCCAGGTCTGGGGGCCGGACTGACCGGGCGGGGCGGACTGACAGTTGCGAGGCGCGGCTAGGGGCGGCCTAGCTAGCCGGCTCGCCGCAGCCGCGCCTCGGCCTCCATCTTGGTCAGCGAGAAGCCGTAGATGTCTGACCCCGGTTCCTGACGCTTGCCGCCCGCGGCCAGCGAACCCGTTTTGATCGGCATGCAGCCGGCGTCCTTGATCAGGTCGGCGACCGTCTGCGACGCCACGTGGTCGTCACCGGCGTAGAACACCACGTCCGGCTCTGAGCCGGCCACGTGGAGCTCGCGCTCCAGCCGCCGAGCCGGAATCGTGTTGAACGCCTTCACCACGCGTGCTCCCTTCAGCTTTTCGGCGACCACCGAGCTCGAGCTCAGCTCGCCCGGGTCCAGCTCGTCACCGTCGCGGCTACGGTAGTAGTTGGTGACGTCGACGACGATCTTGCCGTGCCAATCGGGTACGGCGGCTGCGACTTCGTCGATGGCGTAGTAGGGGACGGCGACGAATGCGACGTCACTGAGTTCCACGCTCTCGCTGACGGTGGCGGCGCACGCATTGGGGCCTATCTCTGCCACCAGGCCGGTCAGCGACTCCGGTCCGCTCTTGCTGCTCATGAACAGCTCGTGGCCCGAGTGGGAGAGACGCCGGGCGATGGCTCGGCCAATGTTGCCCGACCCGACAATGGCGATCCTCATGCGACAGTCCTCCTCATGTTGGAAAGCGCAACTGTCCGTGACGTGTGTTCCCGCGCGCGGCCATGTGGCAACCGCGTGGCCGCGCTCCAGCGTGGGGTGCCCCGAAGTGGCTCTGGTACATGTGTCCAGCACCTTTCCGGAAACGGACCAGCGGGGCCGATACACATACCGACACATCTTCCTGAGCCGAACCCGAGAGCACGTGTGAAGAAGCTGCACCATTCAGGACGCGCCGGTCCGGCACCAATCGTTGCCAAGGCCGAGGCGTGGCCGCCGAGACGGCTGGCGGGCCGGGCAACTGCCGTGCTGTTCGTCGCCGGCGCGTTCATGAGCGTCATCTGTCTGGCGCTCCCACGGTCCCCCGGCGGTGACACAGGGGGCATCCTGCTGGTCGGTCTGAGCGCTGCCGTCATGGCTCTGATCAGCTGGTTCCTGCCCTGGGATCGCTGGCCGCGCTGGGTCGGACTGTCGCGAGTCCTGGCGGGCTTCGGCATGCTGGCGATGCTGAATGTGGTCGGGGGCGACGATCCATACCTGTACGCCATCTTCTTCCTGGCCGGGTTCGTCTGGATCGGTGTGGTGAATCCGCCGCTCACTGCCCTGAAGCTGATGCCGTTGTTCGCCGCGGCGTACCTGCTGCCCCTGCTTGTTTGGTCCGGGCAGGTGGCGCTGGCGGCGCAATCCGCCGTCTACGTCGGGATCCTTTGCCTCCTGGTGGCCGAGGTCCCGGCCTGGCTCGTGGCCCGCTGGCGGCGTAGCCAGGTTGCCCTGCACGAGGCCTACGAGGCCATCGACGACATGAGTGCGCAGTTGGGCACAGGAGGCAGCGCCGCCGCGTTGTGGCAGGCGAGCGCCGGTAGGCTCTGCCAGTTGCTCGACGTGCCGAATTGCGACATCTTCCGCGTGGCCGGCGATGAGGACTTCGTCTGCATCGGCAGCATGCTCGACGGCCGCCCGTATCCCGAGTATCTGGGCACGCGGGGGGGTGAGATGCTCTGGGCGATCGACTACGAGGCTCTACAGTCTCGCGCGCCGGTGCTGGTCTCCACGCCCGAGGATCCGCGCCTCTCCGCCGCCGACCGCGCCGAGATGCTCGCGTGGCACGAGAAAGCACTGCTCACAGTGCCGCTCGTGGTCGGCGATCAGGTGATCGGGATCGTGGAGATCGGCGAGACGCGTGACGGGCGCACGATCTCTCCTCGGCAGGCGGCCACGGCCGCCTCGGTCTGCCGGCTCATCGCCCTATCCGTCCACGATGCCGAGGTCATTGAAGACCAGAAGCTCCACGCCCGCCGGCTGGCCTCGCTGCTGGAGTCGAGCCGCGCCGTTGTCACGACCGGCCAGCTGGACGAGGCGCTGGCCACGGTCGCTCGTGGCGCGGCCGAGGCACTGAACGCACCCGAGTGCGTCATCTACGAGTTCGACGCTCCGCGAGACGTGATCGTCGCTCGCGCGCTCTACGAAGTGAGGCCCTCCGGCTGGGACAAGTTGGGCGTGCCGGTCCCGCTCGCAGACCACCCCGTGGAGCGAGCTCTGCTTCTCAGCGGGGGTGTGCTCGAGGAAGTGCTCTCCGATACGACTATCGATGCCTCCAGCCGCGCGGCCATGGAGGCCTGGGGGGAGAAGACCTGCCTGTGCGTGCCGCTGCGATACGGAGAAGAGTCGAAGGGCCTTCTGCTCGTTTACGAAACCGAACGCGAACGCCACTTCACCGAAGACGAGGTCGCCCTGGCCAACTGCCTTGGCGAGCACGCCGCGGCGGCGATCCACAACGCACAACTGATCCGCCGCCTCGAAGACCGCAACCGCCGCCTTGCCTCCCTTGTGGACGCCGGTCGCGCGATGACATCCTCGATGGACGTTGCAGACGTCCTCCAGCAGGTGTCGCGTCACGCCACGGGCGCCCTGCGAGCGTACTCCAGCGTCATCCGCGAGTACGTCAAGGAGACTGAGACCGTCATCGAGCGGGCCTGGTACTGCGTCGACCCGGACGACACCTATGAGGTGAAGCAGTGGTCGCTCGCGGACGAGGACCCGGTCAGCAAGGCCATCCTGGAGAACGGCGTCATAGTCGAGGAGTGCGTCTCCGACCCCAGCCTGAGCGAGGAGTCACGCCGGTCCATGGAGCGCTGGGGCGAGAAGACGTGCCTCAGCGTGCCGCTGATCTTCAACGACGAGCCGGTCGGCATCCTGCTCGTCACCGAGGTGAAGGAAGAGCGGCATTTCGGCGAGGAGGAGCGGGAGCTGGCGGCCGCCCTCGGCAAACAGGCGGCGGCGGCGATCCACAACGCCAAGCTCCTCGAGCATCTGCGCTCCCGCAACCGTGAGCTGGCCGAACAGACACGTCAGCTGGCGGTAGTCAACGAGGCCGGGGCGGAGATATCGGCGACGCTCGATCTGCAAGGGGTCTTGCGAGCCGTCGCCGGCCGGCTGTGCGCGGCGCTCGACGTGCCCGACTGCGACATTCTGACGCTCGACGAAGGAGCGGGAGTGGTGTGCGTGGCCAATGTCGTCGACGGCGAGGTGAACGAGGGCTTGGTGGGCCGCTCCTTTGGGCTGGAAGAGTGGAAGCCCTTGCGGATGGCGCTCGACACGCGGTCGTCGCTGGTGTTCGGAGCTGGGGATCCGCGCCTCGGCCAGCTCGCGAACGCAGCCATGCGTCTTCACGGCCAGACGATGGTCCTCGCCGTGCCTTTGATTGCCGGGGGTTCCGTCATCGGCGTGGCGGAACTGTACGAGCGCCGTGCCGAACGCGTGTTCCGAGTCGACGAAATAGAGCTCGCGGAGTCGATCTGTCGCGCCGCTGCGCTCGCCGTCCGCAATGCGGAGCTTCACGGCAGCCTCAGCGAGCGCACGCGGAGCCTCTCGGGGCTGCTGGAGGCAACGCTGGCGGTATCGGCCTCGGTCGTTCTGGAGGAAGTGCTGGACCAGGTCGCGCGTTCCGCGGGTAAGATGCTCGGCTCACCGGAGTGCGTCATCTGGGAGTACGACCCCGCGCTGGAGACAATCGTCGAGCGCGCCATCATCTGTGAAGACCCCGAGTACGTAAGCGTTGAGGCCGTACCCTTGCGCGACCGGCCGTCGGAGGCCTTCTTGCTCTTCGGCGGTCAGACCGTGGTGGAGAGCCTTTCAGACCCGGACATCCATCCGGCCAGCCGCGCGTCCATGGAGGAGTGCGGAAAGAAGACCTGCCTCACCGTCCCGTTGAGGTTCGGCGAGGAGCCGATGGGTCTGCTGGTAGTGCTCGAGACGGCTGCCGAGAGGCAGTTCAGCGCCGCGGAGATCGGGGCCCTGGAGGCGCTCGGCAGACAGGCCGCCGTAGCCATCCACAACGCCAGGCAGTACCGGCGCCAGGAGGAGTACACGCGGCGAGTGACGTCTCTGCTCGAGGTGGGGCGCGCCATCACGGCCGTAGGCACGCCAGACGACTTGCTGCCCATCATCGCGAGCAAGGTCGCGGAGGCACTGGGGTCTCCGGAGTGCATCATCTTCGACTACGACCCCGTCGCCGACACGCTGACGGCCGAAGCGCTGTTCCAGGAGAAGCCGAGCACGTACGAGGATCTCGGCAAGCCGTTCGCGCTCGGCGACTCCCCCGCCAACCGAGCTGTGCTGGAGGGCCGGACCATCACTTTCGAGACGCTCTCCGACCAGGACCTGGATCCTGCGGTGCGTGAGTCCATGGAGAAATGGGACGAGCGGACCTGCGTGAACGTACCGCTGTACTTCGGCGACGAGCCGCTGGGCATCCTGGTGCTCATCGAGACAGAGCGCGAGCGGGTCTTCACGCAGGACGAGATCGAGCTTCTGCGCGGGCTGAGCGAGCAGGCCGCGATAGCGTTGCACAACGCCCGGCAGTTCGAACGCCTCAGGCTGCGTTCCCTGGAGAGCGAGGTGCTCAACGATATCGCCCGCGCGGTGTCCGGCAGCCTGAACGTGCCCGACGTTGCGGCGGCGGTGATCGCCAAGCTGCGGCGCCTCACCGTCTTTGCGCAGGCGAGCCTGCTGCTGGTGGAAGACGACGGCAAGCTGCGGGTCGCTTTCACGACAGAACGCCGGAGTCACATCGACGGCGTCTCGCTTGCCGACCTCGATCCGGAGTTCATGGCAACGCTGCGGCACGACAGGGTCGCCGTCATCGATTCCGAGGGCGGGGGGGAGCCGCTGAGGTCCGGTCGTTCTGTCCTCGACGGACTGCGTTCGGCTGCGATCGTCGGGCTGTATGAGGACGACCAGATCATCGGTGCTTTGGCACTTGGCAGCCGTACGGAGGACGCGTTTTCTGAGAGCGTGCGGCGCGTGCTCGAAGGTGTCAGCGCTCACCTCTCCCTAGCGATCAAGAACGCCCGCCTGTTCGACAGCGTCAAGCGCCTGCACCTGGGCAACCTCAAGGCTCTGAGCTCGGCGCTGATCGCCAAGGACCACTACACGATCGGGCACTCCGCGCGAGTGGCCGCCTACGCGATCCTCCTGGCCAAGGAGGTCGGGTGGTCGCAGTCGGCGATCCAGGAGGTCGAGGAGGTCGCTTACTTGCACGACATCGGGAAGATCGCCGTCTCCGACAGCATCCTCCTGAAACCGGGAGCGTTGACGGAAGAGCAGTGGGAGCAGATGCGCGAGCATCCTGTGGTGAGCGCCGAGATCGTCGAGCCGATACTGCCCGATCGTCTCGTCGCCGGCATCCGCCACCACCATGAGCGCTACGACGGGCGCGGCTATCCGGACGGGCTCATCGGAGAAGACATCCCCGAGATGGCGCGACTTCTCTGCGTCGTCGACTGCTACGACGCCATGTCGTCCCGGCGCATCTATCAGCAGGCCCTCACCTACTCCGACTGCGTCGCTGAGCTCGAGCGCTGTCGCGGGGAGCAGTTCGATGCCGGCATGGCGGACGCGTTCGTCCGCGTCCTGCGCCGCATGGAAGAGAAGACGGAGCTGGCCGGTGTGGTGGCGGCAGAGGCAGCCGCGAAGATCGATCCACGCAAGCACATAGCGTTGCGAGAGCCCCGCGACGATGCCGGCGCCGACTATGCGGACATCCTGGCAGTCCTGCAAGACGTGCGCCGCGTCCACCCAGAGGTCCAGGCGCTGGCGACCGAGAGCGCCGTCGACGCCCAGCGGCGCATGATCATCGTCGATTCGGACGATGACCCCGTGACCAGGGTGCGCTTGGGCGAGGTCGCTCCGGCGGAGGACCAGGAGGTGGAGGTGTTCTCCGGCCGCGTCCCCGCCGCGAACGTCATCTTTGTCGACACTCGAGGGACGTGGGTCTCTGGCGTGGCCCCACTCCGCGATGCGAGCGGAGCAGTCGTCGGCCTCGTCCGTGCCAGCATGTCTCCGACCGATACCTGCGAAGTGCCGGCAGAGCGCAGCGACGCGGCCGCCAGCTTCGCGGCGCTCGCTCGCTCCGCCGCCGATCGACTGACCCGGGCGGAGATAGACGCAAGGACGGACGCCCTGACGGGTCTCTACAACCACCGCTACCTCCAGCAACGACTCGACGAGGAGATCCGCGGCGTCATCGACGGAAGGGGCGAACTGTCAGTCCTCTTCTGTGACATCGATCACTTCAAGGAGCTCAACGACCAGTTCGGGCACGCCGCCGGAGACGAGGTGCTGAGAAAGACGGCAGCGCTCGTGAGCTGCTCCATCCGGCGGCGAGACCTGGCGGCACGGTACGGAGGCGACGAGTTCGTCGTCGCAATGGCGGGCATTGGGACGGAGAAAGCTTTGGAGGTCGCGGAGCGACTCCGGTCGACGGTCGAGACCGCCCACATCCATCCGGGCGGGCAGCCCCTCACCATCAGTGTGGGCATCGCCACGTTCCCGCGGCACGTCCGGGACAAAGAGGAGCTCATGGAGACGGCCGACCGGGCCATGTACGCCGCCAAGCAGCGAGGCCGCAATCGTTGTGTCTGCCTCGCGGTGGGCGGCACGTTGACACTCGGTCCGCGACCCTGCGCTCCTGCGCACCATGAGCGGGGACGACGGGCCGCCACTCGGTGAGGCCCCGCGTGCGACTCCAGCTCACGGCGTGCTTCCCCGGACGCCGTCTGAACGGCACGATCGCCGGCCCAGGAACCCCGGAATGGCTGCCGGTTCGGCAGCGCGCAGTGCCTGCGATAGAGTGACGGCAGTCAGCGAGAGGAGACAGATCCATATGGCGACACCCGCGACGGCCTCACGGCAGCTCAAGGCCTGCGACCCATCGACGACGAACAGCGACGGCCGACCGCGCCGCGTGCCTGCCCTCGTGGTCGTGCTGGCCACGGCGCTCGTGATGCTCGCCACGCTGGTGCCGGCGGCAGCCGCCGGCGCTTCTGCCGACCGCGCCGTCAACCATTCCGTCTCCGTGACGTTCGCCGTGCTCGGCTATGCGGGTCTGCACAACGTGAGCCTGCGGCTGGACGGGCGTTACGTCACTTCCAGCATCACGGCGAGCGGCGACCACTTGAGTCTCGCCAACATGCAGCTGGCGAACGGCACCCACAACCTTGCTCTTGCGGCGGATAGCGGCCAGATCTTCGTCCGGCACTTCGCTACGACGTGGCAGATGACGGTCGCGGCGACCACCCGCAACGTCGACCTGGGCGAGTTCGACACCACCCTGCTCATCGCGAGCTCGCCCGCCACGTTCGTTGGGACGGTCGCGCCGAACGCGACCGTCACGCTCACCAGCGGCGCCGTCACCGCCTCGGCGACGGCCGACGCCGCCGGCGCGTACAGCCTCGCCGCCGTCTTGCCGGAAGGCCCCGCCACCATCACCCTCACTGCCGCGGACGCCGGCGGAGCCAGCACTACCGAGTCGCTGGCCGCGCTCGTCGACACTCAGTCGCCGCAGCTCACGGTCGCCCCCCTGGCCGCGACGATCCGCGCGGCCAGGCTGACCCTGGCCGTGAACGCCACCGACGCCGCGGCGGCACCTACCCTCAGTGCCAAGCTGAACGGCAAGGCCGTCGCGGTCACCGGCGCGGCCGCCGCAGCCAGGATCCAGCTCAAAGGCCTGCCTCAGGGCATCAGCACGCTCGTCGTCACGGCACTCGACAAGGCCGGCCACGTCACCGCCAACCGGCAGCAGTTCCTGGTCGACAGCACGGAGAAGTTCGGCGCTGCTTTCATGATCCCCGGCGCACGGGGCAAGGACGTGGTCACCCTGCAGCGCTGCATGGCCCTCATCGGCGCCTACAAAGGCAAGCCGACCGGCGTCTACGACGACGCCACCGTGGCGGCGGTGCGAGCCGTGCAAAAGCGCTATGGCCTGCCGGTGACCGGCATGGTCGCCCAGCGTGAGCTGCTGGTCCTCGGCCGCCACATCGTCGTCGACCTCTCCGAGCGTCACCTCTATTTCTACCGCTACGATCGCCTCGTGAAGAGGTATCCGGTGGCCGTGGGTCAGCCGCGCTATCCGACCCCGACCGGCACGTACTTTATTATCCAGATGACCAGGAACCCCAAGTGGCTGCCACCCAACTCAGACTGGGCAAAGAACGCGACGCCGGCGCCGCCCGGGCCCAACAACCCGCTGGGGACCCGCTGGATGGGCACCAGCGCGTCGGGCATCGGCATCCACGGCGTGCCGGCCAGCGAGAATTCATCCATTGGCACCTACGCGTCGCACGGCTGCATCCGCATGTTCAACTGGGACGCCGTGCAGCTCTTCAGCCGCGTCGTCATCGGCACGCCGGTCATCATCCAGAAGTAGGCGCCCGCCGCGCGGCGGCCGACCATCCCCCGCGTGGTCCACGACGGCCGCTTGCCGCTAGCTAGCCGCCACGCAGACGACGCCGACCAGCTCGCCGGCCTCGGTGAGGGCGGCCATAACGGTTTCGCCCAGGTCGCCCTCGGCGTGACGGTCCTCGGTCAGTGCGAGCAGCCCGTCCGTCTCTCGCAGCGCTTCATCCGCCTCTTCGTGGGGGATGAAGAGGCAATTGACCACGAGCCCATCAAAGAGCACTGTGCTGAGTAATGCTCCGCGGCCTGAAAGGAGTGTGGACGTGCCGGATGCGAGTGAGTCGGCGAGCGCCACTATCAGGGCGACACTCGAGGGCCTCGTACAAAGCGCCGTCGAGATGCAGTGGCGCACGTGGCCGGGCTTGCGCGAGTCCTTCAGCGAAGAGCAGCTGCGGAACACGGTTCAGGACACCCGTTACCACCTCCAGTTCCTCGCGTCGGCACTCTGGGCCCACGAACCCTGCTCTTCTCTGAGTACCTCGTGTGGGCGAAGGTGCTCTTCACCAATCTCGGCTTGCCGCTCGAGTGGCTGAGCGGCAGTCTGGCCTGCGTGCAGAGCGCCCTGGCCGAGGCGCTGCCGCAAGCCGAAGCCGTGGCGGCGGCAGCGTGCATCCAGAGCGGACTGAACGCGCTGGAGACGGCGAGCGTCGATGTGCCGCCGTTCATCAAGCCCGACCAGCCTCTCGGCACACTCGCCATGCGTTACCACGGAGCCGTGCTCGGCGGCGACCGGCACGGCGCGTCCAGAGCCATCCTGGAGGCGGTCGAGTCTGGCACGCCGATCAAGGACATCTATCTGTGGGTCTTCCAGCAGTCTCAGTCAGAGCTGGGCAGACTCTGGGAGCTGAATCGCATCTCGGTCGCTCAGGAACACTACGCGACCGCAGTCACCCAGATGGTCATGTCGCAGCTGTATGCCTACGTGTTCACTGCGAAGAGGATCGGACGCACGCTGGTGGCCGCGTGCGTGGGCGAGGAGCTCCACGAACTGGGCGTGCGCATGGTGGCGGATTTCTTCGAGATGGAAGGCTGGGACACGCACTATCTCGGTGCCGCCACACCGACGGCATCCATAGTCGGACAGGTCCGGGAGCGCGGGGCCGACCTGCTGCTGCTGTCGGCGACGATGTCGTACCGCGTTGGCGCGGTCGCCGAGATCGTGTCCGCTCTGCGGACGGATGAGCAGACGCGCACCACGAAGGTGCTCGTCGGCGGTTACCCTTTCAACCTGGCCCCGGAGCTTTGGCGCCGGGTCGGTGCCGACGGCTACGCGCCCGACGCAGGTGCGGCGCTCGAGGTCGGCGGGCAGCTCATGGCTGCCTGACACGCTGGAAGGCGGTGCTGCAGCATGCCCGAAAGTGCGCGGAGTCTCGCGGTACTGTGCGATGAAGAGGGCGTCGTTGTCGAGGTGATCGACGCGAGACTCGATTTGCTGCGCCCACCGTGTGTGGGCGCGGACCTCGGGTGCGTCGTGGCGGCAGGAAGCGAAGAGAAGCTGGCCGCCTTCTTGCGCGAGCTGCACGATCAGCGCTTTGCTTTCAATTGGGAGATCAACGTCGATACGACCGCGGGTGTCGCGCTCCTGCACTTCGCCGGCTCCCAGGTAGCGGCAGGCCGGCTCGTCATTGCGGCCCAGTCGCAGGACGCGATGGTGGCCATCCTGGAGGGTTTCGCGACCGTGAACAACGAGCTCGTGAATGTGGTCCGTGCGCTGAGCGGCCTTCGAACGGCCGAGTCCAGCGCAAAGCCATCTCCTGTCTGGCTGCCGGAGTTCACGCGACTGAACAACGAACTCGTCAACCTGCAGCGGGAGCTGGCGCTGAACAATGCCGAGCTCGAACGGAGTCGCCGGCTCGCTCAGAGCATCCTCGACACCACTCCCAACCTCGTCTACATCTACGACCTTCTGGAGGGACGAAACGTCTACGTGAGCCGCGGCTCTCGGGCGGTCCTGGGGTTTGACCCTGAAGAACCTGCTGCCTTCGATCTGGTCGGGCCGCCGGCGCTCGCGGGCCGGGGTGAGACGGAGGACCGCGCGGCATGGCTGGAGGCGCTCTCGGCGACCGCCGATGGCCAGGTGCTCGAGCGCGAGTTCAGAGTGAAGCACGCCAGCGGCGAGTGGCGCTGGCTGACGAGCCGCGAGACGGTCTTCTCAAGGGACCCGGATGGCAGACCGCTCCAGGTCATAGGGACGGCTCAGGATGTCACTTCGCGGCACGAGCTCGAGGAGCAGCTGAAGCAGCTGGCCCTGGTCGACAAGCTCACCGGCCTCTACAACCGGCGTGGCTTCAGGTCGTTCGCCTCACAGGCCATCCGTCATGCGGCGCGACTGGGTACGGCCGTAGGGCTCCTCTATTGCGACCTCGACGGGTTGAAGGCCATCAACGACAGGCTCGGCCATGCCGAAGGCGATCGGGCCATCCGGGATGTTGCCGATGTTCTTCAGACGGCCACACGCTCGGCGGACATCGTCGGTCGCCTGGGCGGGGACGAGTTCGCTGTGCTGACGCTGGCGGCGTCGGACGCAGGTCTGGAGGCGTTCCGTCGGAGGTTATACGCGGACGTCGAGACGCTCAACGATGCGCAGCAGCGGCCATACGCACTCTCAGTGAGTGTCGGGCTGACCTGCTGTGAGGCAGCCGCAACGTGCCGTCTCGACGATCTCATCGCCGCGGCCGACGGGCAGATGTTCGAGGAGAAGAAGCGGCGGTGGGGCCCTCGAGCGGGAGACGGGGCACAGGACGTAGAGTGACGGCGCCCGGCCGGGGCACGTCGCGTGATCCCGTCACGCGACGGTGCAGACCGCGCCTCAAGGGCCAGGGACGCTCGTCACCG